>Ga0210013_1001101_pt1 | contig 17153 bp, 10 predicted proteins | sample CryGeymeta201506_FD_185553 | JGI IMG/M metagenome (GOLD analysis project Ga0210013, IMG submission 185553) | Groundwater microbial communities from Crystal Geyser aquifers in Utah, USA - Crystal Geyser metaG 2015-06 (SPAdes) (version 2) | ecosystem: Environmental > Aquatic > Deep subsurface >...
GCGCCGGGCGGCGCTTTGCAGGCCGGGCAATTCCAGGGCGGCCAGGATTTTTTCGGCGGCGGGGGTTTTTATCCAAAAAAACAGAAAAAGGCAGGCGGCCAGCGTCAGCAGGTAGAGCATCAGCGCGACGCTCCACACCGAGCGGGTGAGAATAACGCCGATTTCATTCCAGCGCAAGACGGAGGCCGTCAGCGCGGCGAGCGTGGCGAGAAAAGTGAAAATCAGGCTGGTTTGCCAGAAAGTTTTTGGGGGAATCATGGCTTGGATTTGTCCATTTTTGCCAGGACGTCCGGCAGGGTCAGTGCGCCGGGCAGGCTGGCGGCCATCATCAGCAAGCGGTGCAGCACGGCCAGCATGGCGCTGACCGGCAGGCTGATTCCGGCGAAGGTGGAAAGCAGGTAGGTGACGGAAAATTCCTGCAGGCCGTAGCCGTTGATGGAAAGCGGGAAGAGGGTGATGAAGTAGGCCAGGCTGAGCAGGCCAATCAGCCGCCAGAAGTCGGCGCTTTCACCGAGGGCGTAGAGCAGCACGGCGCTGGCGCTGAAGGTGCAGAGCATGTGCGCCAGGGCAAAAATCAGCGCCAGGGCCAGCGCGCCCGGCTGTTTGAACCAGAGCGAAAAAGATTGCAGGGTGCGCAGCCCAAATTCCCAAGTTTTTTGGGCCAGCGGCGGCAAGGTGAGGGCTGGGACGGCGAGGCCGCCGCCGAAAAGTTGAATCAGGCCGAGCGGGGCGGCCAGGCTCATGCCGAGCATGTTGATGACCCGGTCGGCGGCGATGGAGGCCAGGCAGACGGCGCGGTCGTAGCCGAGTTGCATCGCCCCGGCCAGGCGCACCACGTCGCCGCCGATGGTGGTCGGCAGAAAATTGGAAGCGAACAGGCCGGTAAACACCAGCGAGAGCGTCTGCCGCAGCGGAATGGCGACTCCGCCAGAACGCAGGAGAACGTGCCAGCGCAGGGTGATGAACAGGCGCGAGAGCAAAATCAGCCCAAAAGCGGCCAGCAGTTCCAGCGCCGAAACGCGCGCCAACGCGGCGGTGACATCGCTCCAGTTTTGCGCCAGCAGGAAAATCAACAAGCCGCCCGAAAGTAAAGAGCCGATAAGACGAAAAAGTGTGGCGCGGGACATGGGGGGAAATGATGGATTAGGGATTAGGGATTAGGGATTAGGGATTAGGGATTAGGAATTACTGACAACTGACAACTGACCACTGACAACTGATTACTGACCACTGATTACTTTCCTGACCGTGTAGGTCGTTTTTTGCTGTGACTCGTGGTAGGTGCGGACGAGCAGTTCGGCAATCAGGCCCATCAAAATGGACTGGAAACCCATCAGCACCAGCAGGACGGAAATGATGAAAATGGGCGAGGTGAGAATATCCACCCGAATCAGCAGTTTGCGCAGGGCGAGGAAAATCATCCCGGCGGCGCCCAGCCCGGCCATCAGAATTCCGCCGCCGCCGAAGAGATAAATCGGCTTGGCCGAATAGCGCGTCAGAAATTGCACCGCAATCAGGTCGAGAATCACCTTCAGCGTGCGCTCCAGCCCATATTTGCTTTTGCCAAACTGGCGGGCGTGATGACGCACCGGCACTTCCAAAATTTTTGCGCCGATGGCGTTGGCGTAGACCGGAATAAAACGGTGCATTTCACCGTACAGGCGAAAACCGGTAATCACCTCGCGCCGGTAGGCTTTGAGCGTACAACCGTAATCGTGCAGGTGAACGCCCGTCACCGCCGAAATCAGCCCGTTGGCGAGGTGTGAGGGCAGGTTGCGCGTCAGCGCATTGTCCTCGCGGAATTTGCGCCAGCCGCTGACGACATCATAGCCCTCGTCCAGTTTCGCCAGCATCATCGGAATATCCGCCGGGTCATTTTGTAAATCGGCGTCCAAAAAGGTGATGATGTCGCCGCGCGCGTGGTCAATTCCGGCGGCGATGGCGGTCGTCTGACCAAAGTTGCGCCGAAACTCCACCACCGTCACATGCGCCGGGTCGGTGGCGGCCAGGCTTTCCAGCGCGGCCTGCGAGCCATCGCGGCTGCCGTCATTGACGTAAATCACTTCCCAGGCGCGCGGCAAACCGTTCAGCGCTACGCTGAGCGCCGCGTGCAGGGCGGGCAGGCTGTCTGCTTCGTTGTAAACAGGAATGACGATTGAAACGTCCATTATTTTCTCCGGTAAACCGTCAACACCGAATTGGGCTGGCAAGACTGCGGCGCGGTCTGCGCCGCCTGCTCAAAAGCGCCAAGTTTTCCGGCTAAGGTCTCGGCATTGCGCACTTCCACAATCACAAAATTGGCCTGCGCCAGCCATATTTCGGCCAGCGACTCATTCCACCAGCCGTAGCGCAATAAAGCCTGGTCATCGTCCGAGACGCGGAAAGAATAAACGCCATGCAGTTGGCCGGGCAAAATTTCAATTTGCGGCAAGTATAACAGCGGCGCGGGCGAATACCCGGCCCAGTAAACCTTCGCCCCCGGCGGGATGATTCCCTTCAGCGCCGCGCCCGCCGCCTCGTAGCCGGGCAAAACATCCGCCGGGCAGTCGTAGGCGCGATATTCACCCGCCAGCAAAAGCGAGGGCGAAAAAAGTGTTCCGAGCATGAGAAAAAGGACAAACCCGCGCCCCCAGCGGCTTGCGCCCCCGGGCAGTTTTCCCGCTGAGAGAATCACCAGCCCAAGCGTCACGGCGGCAATGACCGGCAAAATGGCCTGCGCGGCGTCTGAAACAGTGCGCAAACTTCCACCGAATTTATTGACGAAAACCTGCCAAATTTGCGCCCCATCAAACCCCGGCGCGGGCAGCATCACCAGCCGCCGATAAAAATTCGCGGGCAGCAAATCGCGGATGGTTCCCTCGGCAGAATAGGCCATGCCGCCCAGCAAAACCGTCAGCGCCAGCCCGCCCAGCCAACGTTTGGGCGCGGATGGGTTTAAATTCCAGCCCGGCAGAGTCAGCGCCGCCAGCAGCAGGCCCGCTCCGGCGTAAAACGCGGTGTAAGTGGCAAAACAGAACACGCAGTAATCATTGCCAAGCGCGGCCCAGGCGTGCAAAAGGAAAGCAGAGAGCAGAAAAACGGATAAAAAAACGACTTCTTTGCGCCGATTTTTCCCATCAAAAAACAACCAGGTCGCCAGCGCGCCAAACAGCGCGGCGAAATGGTAGCGAAAGGCCAAAAATAGACTCGCCACGCGGTAGCCCAGCGGAGAATCTGGATTCCAGGTGGGGGTGTTGGGCGGCGGAAAAAAGCCGGAAAGAAAGGGCAGCGGCAGCCATTTGACCCACAGCCGCAAAATATTGGGCCAGTATAGCAGGTGCGGGCCGCCAAACGAAATCAGCATCCCGGCCAAAAGCGCGGGCAGCCCGCGCACATTTGCCCGCCAGACGTACATCAGCAGCAGCGGCAGCAGCAAAATCAGGTTGATGCGCACCATCACGGTTGCGCCCGCCAGCAATCCGCCGAAAAATAAATGCCAGGGGCGGCGGTCTGCGCCCAGGCTGAAGAAAAACGTCCAGGCCAGCAGGCAGGCGGTCAGCCCTTGCGAGGCGGCCATCGCGCTCATGCGCAGCGCCGCCGGGTTGAGCGCCAGCGCCCACAGCAGCAGCGCCGCCGCCCAGCGATTTTCTCCCAGCCGCCGGGCGGTGAGAAAAAGCCCAAGCGCGGTCAAAAGCCCCAGCGCAAAAGTGAACATCCGCCCGGTACGCAGGCCCGCGCCGAACAACATTTGCGCCCAACCATACATCAGATAGGCGAGTGGCATTTGATTCATCCACAGGCCGAAATCCTGAAAGGGCGTGTACTGACCGGTTGCCAGCAACAGCCCTTTGTAAAGATACAGACCTTCGTCCAGCACCGAAAACTGCAGGTGGGCGAATTGCCACATCTGCGCGGCGTACAGTCCCAAGCCGATTAACGCCAAAAAATCCGCCAGCCAGGGACGGATTTTAAGGCAATACTGTTTAGATAAGGAGTCCAAAGTCTCCAGACTTTGGCGCCAACGTCAGGAGACGTTGGACTCCAAAACCGCTAACGAAACAGTATTGGATTTTAAGGGCATTCATCAGGAAGCGGAAAATGTTCATGGAAAGAAAAAACGCCGGGAAGCCGAGACGCAGAGAACTCAAAACTCGGCGTACTCCGCGTCTCGGCGATAAAAAATGCGTCTGACCCTATTTTTTGGAGTTCCGCTGCAAGTCGCTTTCGGTCATCATCTCCACCAATTGCTTGAAGGAAACCTTGCGCCGCCAGCCCAGTTCGGCTTGCGCCCGGCTTGGGTCGGAAATGAGCAAATCCACTTCGGCGGGACGGTAGAAGCGCGGGTCTTGCACGACATAATCCTGATAATTGAGGCCAACGTAGCCAAAGGCCAGTTCACAAAATTCGCGCACGGCGTGCGTTTCGCCGGTGCCAATGACGAAATTTTCGGGCGTGCTGTGTTGCAGCATCATCCACATGGCCTCAACGTAGTCACCGGCAAAACCCCAGTCGCGTTGGGCTTCGAGGTTGCCCAGGCGCAGTTCTTTGGCCTGCCCAAGTTTGATTTTGGCAGCCGTGTTGGAAATTTTGCGGGTGACAAATTCCATGCCACGGCGCGGGCTTTCGTGGTTGAACAAAATGCCAGAAGTGGCAAACATATCAAACGACTCACGGTAGTTGATGGTAATCCAATGCCCGTATACTTTGGCTACGCCGTAGGGCGAGCGCGGGTAAAACGGCGTGCTCTCGCGCTGCGGCACTTCCATCACCTTGCCGAACATCTCGCTGGAGGAAGCCTGGTAAAAATGGATTTTCGGATTAACCAGGCGAATGGCCTCCAGCAAACGGGCGACGCCCAGGCCGGTTACTTCGCCGGTGAGAATGGGCTGACTCCACGAGGTAGGCACAAACGATTGCGCCGCCAGGTTGTAGACTTCATCAGGCTTGTACTCTTCCAGCACACCGACCAGTGAGCCCTGGTCATGCAGGTCGCCCTGAACGATGCAAATATCGTCCTGAATATGTTCAATACGCTCAAAAGTGACCGTGCTGGAGCGCCGTACCATGCCAACCACTTCGTAACCTTTGCCAAGCAAAAGCTCTGCCAGGTACGAGCCGTCCTGCCCGGTGATGCCAGTGATTAATGCAGTAGTCATAGTTATTTTTTCTCCTGAGGCAAATTCAACCGCTGAATTATAACAGAAAGCGACTGCCGGTACTCCCATAGCCAATCGGTGACGACACCTAGAATAGCCAGCCCCAACGCCAACGCCAGGCTGTTGCGAATACCAACATTGAATCCGATTTGCAGGTAACGGTAACCGTACCAGTGGCCGAAAACTACCAAAAGCACGGCCTCGACGAAAACGATACGCCAAAACCAGCGCGATTTGGGAGCGGCCAACGCGTATGCCGAGAGAATCGCCAGCCAGACCAGCGCAATGACGCGGTAGCGCGGGTTATCCCACTGGTCGCCGCCGCCGCGAATGGCGGCAATCACGACCCAGCACCACGTCAGCAGGCTCAACCAGCGCAGCGGCGGGTTTTTCCAGACGGCGAAGGGCGCGTAGGCCAGAAATGGCAGGAGCAGATACCAGCCCAATGCACGAAAAATCCCCAACGTTTGCCAGAAGGGGAGCGATGGTTCCAGCAGCGCGGCAGGCAGCACCGGCTGAAGAATGCCGTAGAACGCCACAAAGGGCAGCGCCAGCCCGGGTGGCAGGCTGGCAAAAAGTACCTGTACAATGCCAGAACTGCCCTTGAGAACATGCGCGTTCCACACAGCGGTTTCGCGCGCCCAGGCGCCGAGCACGCCAAAAAGTCCGCCGGCATGGGCGCGGACGAGATTTTCCCAACTGAGCGAGAGCGTTATCAGCCCAAGCAGGAAAACCCCCAGCGCGGCCAGGACTATCGGCCAGTGAATTTTTTTCCGCTCGCGGCTAAATCCTGCCCATCCGGCAACGGCGACCAGCGCCAGCAGGGCAATGCCCGGCGAAATGAACAGCAGCAGCCCGAGCGAAAACACCAGCCAGAACCAATCCATCGGTTGCAGCGGTTGTTTTCCGCGCGTGGAGGCGTAGAAAAAAATCGCCAGCGCCGTCATCAAAAAGGGTTCACGCATTTGCGACGCGCCAAGTAAAATTGCTTCGGGGAAAAAGGCGAAAATAGCAGCGGCAATCAGCGCAGATTTTTCATCCAACAGGCGGCGGGCGGCGGCAAAGACAAAGAAGATTCCCGCCGCGCCGGTCAGCGCTGCCAGCAACGTGACCGCCAGCGGCTGATGGGTTCCGCCGGTCAAATAGCGATAGGTGAAGGCGCTCATCCAGAGCAGGCCGCCGTACTGGTCGGCTGCATATTCGCCGGAGAAGGCTGCCGTCAACGGTTGGTCAGATTGCGCCAGATGCCAGGCTTGTGTGTCGCGGCGGTAGGCATCGTAAAACTGGTAGCCTGCTTTTTGGGTAGGGCCGTCGTAGCCGATAATTGGCAGAAACCAGTATGCGCCCGCGCCGAGCGCCATGCGTAACGTAAAGGCCAATAAAAAAAACAGAAAAAGGATGCGATTTTTGCTCATACGCGGCTATGCTACCATAGAATAACTGCTCAAGAGGCAACCGGGGCGTAAATTTTGGTCAGAAATGCCATTGAATACGGATGATGGCGGCGTGACAGATGCGCTAAAATAGGCACATGGCTAAACTGAAATCTCCGCTTCCTTTGTTTTTCATCACCCTGGCGGTGATTCTCTTGCTGGCGCTGTTTGGGCCGGAGGAGAAATCGCTGGGGAACAATGTACGTGTGGTCTACCTGCACAGCGCCTGGGTGATTGCCGCCGAAGTGGCCTTCTTGGCGGCTGGCGCGGCTGGCGCACTGGCGTTGCTGGGCGGTCTTTTTCGCCCGGCGCGATTTTCCAACCTGAATCGCTGGTCGGCGGCGCTGGGTCGAACCGGAATCATCTTCTGGATTTCGTATCTACCGCTTTCGCTGTGGGCGATGCAAACCAACTGGAACGGACTCTTTCTGGTCGAACCGCGTTTTCAATTGGCGTTGACGTTCGCGGTAGTGGGCGTCTTGATGCAGGCTGGTTTGTGGCTGGTGAATCGCCCGGCGTTGACTTCGGCGGCCAACCTGGCGTACATTATTCTTTTGCGGGTGATTTTCGCCCAGGCATCCAACATCATGCACCCACCGCCTTCCCCCATCTTCAATTCTGGCTTGTGGAATGTGATTTTGTTCTTTATTGCGCTCAATCTGCTGGCCTGGCTGGCGGCGGGCTTGCTCACGCTGATCTGGCTACAGGTGGAGTCCAACCGTACTTGAGCAGGTCAATTTTTCCGCTGGAACTGAATTCCACGCCCTCGGCCTCCAACAGCGCGCGCTGACGCTCTGCTCCGGGCCGGGGGCTAATTTTTCCCTGGGCATTGACCACCCACCACCAGGGAACATCCTGCGGGCAGACGGCCATTGCGCCGCCCACCCAACGAGCACGGAAGGCGTCGTAGTCTTTCAGCGTCATCCCCGGCGGCGCAATGGCCGTGCCAAGTTGTCCGTAGGCCAGCACTCGTCCCGGTGGAATCTGCCGGGCAATTTGCCAGACGCGGGCGTTGAATTCTTTGGGGTTGGGGGGCGATGTAAAACCGGGCATGATTTTGCTACAAAAATATAAAATCTGCACTGATGTTATGCAGTTTTATCGCTGAGTCACCCTTATTGTAAAAAAGCGGGTGTCATTGCGAAACGCGCTCTTGGTTTTCGCGGCGAAGCAATCTTCAACACGACAAACAGATTGCTGCGGACAAAGTACAAGAACGTCCTCGCAACAACATCCTTACTGCGTAACATCAGTCACTGACGACAAAACCGCCGACTTTCGTCGGCGGTTTTGTCGTCAGTCGGGGCGAGAGGATTCGAACCTCCGACCTCTTGCACCCCATGCAAGCGCGCTAGCCGGACTGCGCCACGCCCCGATGGCAAGGCGGTATTATACACTAAATCGAATTTTTGGCAACAATTTTTGTAACCGGGCAGTAATTCCAAATCTAAACTCCGAATCTCGGTAAAACTACTCTTTTAGCCGGATTCTCTGGTGTTTGTGAAAGTTGTAGCTGCTTTAATTGCATTTACTGTGCAAAAATGGCGGAAACTGCCCAATTTCGGGCATAACCAATTTCAGATTTGGAATTGCTGGTAACCGGGTGTGCACGCAAAGGTTGTCAGGCGCAGTGGACGGAGTGCAAAATCTCCTGATTTTGCTCGAAAGTCAGGAGACTTTCGACTCCATCCCTGACATGATTTGCGTGCACACTGTAGATGGTGATTACTCACAAGCCGCCAATTTTCATCACTGATGTTACGCAGCAAGAACCAGTGGCGCGATATATATGTCGCGGTTGCGCCGCAGAAACCGGAAAACTGGAATTTTAGAGCCGTTTGATAGGCACTGAACAGATAAGAACCCGTCCAAAAGATTGGCAAAAGGGGCAGCCAACGGTGGCGCAAATCTGCGATTTGCGCGGGTCTTGCTCCACCTGCCCCGTTTTTCGGATAGACTCTAAAAATTGGCGTCAGCCAAATTTCAGCACGACATAAATGTCGTGCTACGGTGTATCGCGTAACATCAGCTGTGGATAATCGCGACATAAATGTCGCTTCGCAGAGTGGAGCAAAGATGTGGGTAATCACCAGTTTCTGTAACAATTATCTGCGGTGGCGTCTTATCACGACAAATCCTGGAGAACCGATAAAAAAAACAAGGGACCAGATTTCTTTGTGAGAAACCTGGTCTCTTAGATGAAATGAAATGTGTCTGGCTATCGGATGCCGAGCGCCTCGCTCTTGAGCAGATTGTTCAACGGGTCGGGAGCAAACGGGATCAGCGGTTCGCTGTCATTGGCGGCACTGGCCGTAAATGCAAACGAGGCATCATCCACGAACAAGTTGCTGTTAAGACTGCCGTCCGTCACGACGCGAATTTGCAACGCGACCGATTGTCCCGCGTAAGCGCTTAGATTGACGTTGTGCGTCACCCAGCCGCCAGTGGCTTGTGATGAGCACAGATTATAAGTGTCTACCGCGACACCATTAATGAGCACGGAGGCAAAATCAAAGCCACAACTATCCGCCGACGCAATCCATTGGAAGTAAGTCAGGTAGGGCGCTCCAGCCGAAACGGTAACTTGTTGCTGGATGTAGCTTATATCGCTATCGCCCCCGCCCAGCCAGGCCGCCCAGGCACCGCTATGCGGGGTCACACTGCCAGGAAAACCGGAGTTGACAACGATCGGCCAGCCATGGGTGGAGAACTCGCTCCAGCCCACCCCGCTACCCGACTCGAAGTTGCCGTTCACTATTCCGGGGGGGGGCGAAGCGGCAACGGTAAAGGACCACCAGGTTCCACCATCAGCGTTGGTGGTGCTTGATGCGTTATTGGCGCGCACCTGCCAGTAGTAGCTGGCGGCAGGAGTCAGGCCGCTCAACCCGACACTGGTGCTTGCAGCCGTAGAAACCCAACTTGTATTACAAGTACTGTCATTGCTGGTATCAATACAGTATTCGTAGGAAGTTGCACCGCTGCTGGCACCCCAACTCAAAGTGGGATTGGCAGGCTGGCTGATTGCACCATTGGCCGGCGCGGACTTATTGAAGTCGCCGGGGGCGGGGGCAGCCTTTAGTGCCAGCGGCAGGTAGATTTTGTAATTTAGCGCCGGGCCCTGCGCCGCAGTAATAGCAGCCGGGGCGTTGACGATACCGCTGCCACAAGTGGAGATAGTACAGTCAGCGCCGGTTCCGGTCGGGAACGTGGTCACAGTGCTTTGCAGGATGGATGTCACTTGCCCCGAGGTCAGGCCGGGGTTAACCGAGTACATCAGCGAGACGACACCGGTGACGTGCGGGGCGGCCATGCTGGTACCCTGATAGTATACATAGGCATCGCTACCGGGGGCGGTTGTACCCGTGTTGAGGGTCGAGAGCACGCCGTTGGGATCATTAGCGACAGACTGCGCTCCGCCCGGAGCAGCCACTTCGACGGCTGTGCCATAATTACTGTAATAGGCTCGCCCGCCATCGCGGTTGGTGGCGGCAATGGTAATCACGTTGGCGCAATTGGATGGAGTATACAGGCTGGCATCATCATCGCTATTACCAGCCGCAACAATCAGCGTCGAGCCGGCCGCGACCACATCGCTAGCCGCAGTTTGATAGGCTGCCGGGCAGCCCGAGGGCGAGTAACCACCCAGGCTCATGTTGATCACTTTGGCCGGGTAAGGGTTGGCAGGCACACCGCTCACTGAAAGGCCGGCCGCCCAGCGCATGGCGTCGGCGATGTCGGAAGTGTAGCCGCCGCACTTGCCCAGGACGCGCAGAGGCACAACCTTCGAGACCCAGTTCAGCCCGGCCACACCAACGCCGTTGTTGCTGGCTGCGCCAATCGTGCCGGCTACATGCGTACCGTGCCACGAACTATTTTCGGCAAGGTGGGAGTAGCCGCATTCATTGGCCGTCACCCAGTCGCCCGGATCATGTGGATCGGCGTCACGACCGCCGCCATCATTGGCTGTGGCTGTGTCGCTGATGAAATCGTAACCACCAATCCAGCGTCCGCTCAAATCGGTGTGGTCGAGAATGCCGGTGTCAATCACCGCTGAATAGATGCTGGCTGAACCGGTGGTGATATCCCAGGCGGCCGGGGCATTCACGCCGTAGTGACCCGCTCCGGGCGCAAAATAGTGCCATTGGTTACCATACTGTGGATCGTTGGTGGTGAGGAAAATCCCCTGGGCAGGGTTGCCGATGGGTTGCATCATGTAATCTGGCTCGGCAAATTCCACTTCCGGCAGCGCCGCCAGTTTGGCGGCAATCTCCAGCGCCTGCGGCACAGACATTCGCGCCGGCAGGCGCAACACATGCGCATCACCTGACATCGGGCGGAAATAGGCCAGCGTCACGCCGGCCGCCTCGCTCAGGCGCCGCATCTGCGCTGATGTTTGAGCCGCTTCTGCTTCGACAAGATTTGCTGAAGATTTGTACTTCACGATGATCTGATCCACCGGAACCGACTGCGCCTCAGCGGATAAAGATGACTCAGATCCGGTAGGATGGAAATCCTGCGCCCGAACCCCACCGTTTCCCCCCACCGACGGGAATACGAATAAACTGGCGATCAACAACACGAGGATGACTATACTCAGCATGGTCATAAAAGAACATTTACAATGTAGTGGTCTGTAGAGATTAGACTTGAATTTGACTATAATTTGCGCTCTGAGTACTCTCACAAAATAGCAGGAGCGCAACCATGGTCGAGATTGAATTCGGTTCGGAAGCGGTCGAGCAATTGCATTATGAGCGACGTTATCATCCCCATCCCCGGGTTCGCCAGCGCATGGAAGCCGTGTATTTGAAAGCTCTTGGTTACCAACACCAAGAAATTGGGGGCATCGCGGGTATCAGTCAAAAGACCCTGCGGGGCTACTTGCGGATGTACCAGGTAGGCGGCATTGAAGCGCTGAAGGCGCTGAATTTCTATCGCCCGAAGAGTGAACTGGATGACCATCGTGAGCAGTTGAAAGCGGAGTTTGAAGCTCACCCTGCGAAGAGCATCAAGGAGGCCGTTCAACGGATTGAAAAGCTGACTGACATTCGGCGCAGCCCCACCCAGGTGGTCAAGTTCCTCAAAAAAGACTTGGAACTGAAACGGCTCAAAGTCGGGCACATTCCTTCCAAGGCTGATCCAGAAAAGCAAAAAGCCTTTCTGGAAGAAGAACTTGAACCCCGCTTGGAAGAAGCCAGGCAAGGAAAACGCCACGTGTTCTTTGTAGATGCGGCTCATTTCGTTATGCAACCCTTTCTCGGTTTTCTGTGGTGCTTTGTACGCCAGTTCATTCAAGCGTCCAGTGGTCGCAAACGCTTCAACGTCTTGGGAGCTTTGCACGCTACTACGTTACAGGTCGTTACCTTCACCAATGACTCCTATATCAATTCTCTTTCTGTGGCAAAGCTGATGTGCAAGATAGCAGTTGAGTTTGCGGGTTTACCCATCACCCTGATAATGGATAACGCCCGCTATCAGCATTGCCGCTTCGTTGTGGACTTGGCCACAGCGTTGGGCATTGAGCTTCTGTTTCTGCCATCTTACTCGCCCAATTTGAATCTGATTGAACGCTTGTGGAAGTTCATCAAGAAGAAGTGTCTTTACTCCGAGTATTACGAAATGTTCACAGACTTTAAGCAAGCTATTGTGGGCTGTATCGCTAAAACCGATGGAGAATATAAGCAAGAACTTGCCAGCTTATTGACCCTCAAATTCCAGACATTCGAAAGTGTTACTTTATGACCGTTGTCAGTATATCACCAAGTCCGCTGTACTGATAACTGATGATTGAACTCAACTGCTCCGCTTTGGAAGATGAGTTGGCGGGCAGAATTCGCTCCACAACATCAATTTTTTATTTTACGGAGAAATCGGCAATCGGTACGCAAATAACTGGGCGCTATCTTCAAAATACACAAATATCAATTGATTATTAGTGTCAACAGCTACATAATATCCAAGTTTCCAGGCAGTTCCTCTTTCTGAATAATAGTTTTGAATTGGAGGAGGTGTAAACTGCATCAACTCACTACTAGAGCCATTTGCAGGGTCGAATCTTAATAACTTCCCCTCCAAGGTAAGTACATAAACCCCAAATGAGTTTGCTGCAATCCGAGTAGCAGCAGGCACACCTGAACTCCAAAGCTGATTGCCAGTAAGCTTATCAATAGCAATAATATCTACTTCACCACTGGGTAAACCTGTTTGTTTCTGAAAATACATAATATTTCCAGCGAACTCAAGATTCATTTTATGATCACTCCAAGTCGGTACATTTTCACTCTCACTATAGCTAATTGTTTGAAGGATTTTACCGGTTTCCGTTTCTAAGAGAAAGTGATTTTCGCTAACAGTATCAACGTAAAGTATGTTATCTTGGACAAGTAGTTTGGTTACACTGCGCGTAAAAGGTAAATTTGTTGACCACACTATCTTGCCGTTATCAAGGTCAAGTGCAGTGACTTCCCCAACTCCGCCAACAAATACTAGTGGTACTGAAGCGGCTAAACTGGTTTCATTGCCATTACCATATTGCCAAATGATACTTCCTGTATTTTTATCAATGGCAATTACATGGAATGGATCATTATCAGGCGCATTGCTTCCAATAAATATCAACTTATCCTCCACTGCCATTAGCAGTGACTGATAATCCGGTTCGATGTAAATGCCTTGGCGGACCCACAATTCAGGAATTGGTGATTGACGGTTTGGTAATACCGGCCCCCATGGGGACGTTTGTCTATTCAATAAGGAGAATACAAAAAACACTCCAATGATTATTACCAGAACAACCAAAGCTATAAAGTGCATTATTGAATTGTTTGACTTCATCAGCAATTTCCTATTTCGAATTAACATGTATCTCGTCATAGATCCATGAATAATAGGTTGCGAGCTCAATACCTAACATCTTTACAAGGTTTGACGGAACAGGCACCCTTGCAGGCGAATCAGGATCAAGTGTTATGTCTTGTATTAAAAGTGGTAAGTTTGCTCTTCCGTCATTTAGTATATAACTTTGCTTCTGATAGCCTGGATGCCAGTTGCTTATACCAACGCCCCCTGCAAGGCTAAGACCTGGGATGAGACTTACACCTCCACCAATGCTGTAATATTCTGAAACACCTCTAAGTTCTCCGTCAAACGATGCAAAACCGACTGCACCTACTCCAAGATTAAGGCCTGGAAATCCTGTATTGACTCCGCCGCCAAAGAACATATATGAGCCTTTATATTTACTGTCAATTGTATCTATGTTATTGAATCCGGCAATAACACCATGATATTCCATGACAGAAATACCCGCTTCTATTGTTATTCCTGCGGTTTCATAATTAAATAAGCCTTTTTCCATCGTGCCAAAATCGAAAACCAACTCTGTGCCGCGGCTATAGCTTGCCCCAAAGCTAAAAGCAATAGAATAACCCTCCAAATACCCTGGCGCTTTATATGCAACCGGGCCGTTCCAGCAACCTGAAGTGCCTCCTTGCTGATCTGGTGGCATTACTTGATGATAAATTGACGCTGAGAGGCCGTAATGCCTGCGAACACAATCTTCATACTGAATTCTATCTCCCATTGACTTGCACCATTCAGGAAATCTACCCGATGGGTCAGTAAGATTAACGGGATTTCCTCCTACATAGTTCCAGCGATTCAAAGATTGTGGTGAGTTGTAATTACCATCCCAAGTATCGCGGCTTATGAAACGTCCATCCAGCGGATTGTAATATCTGGCCCTTAAATATGTTAACCCGCTCGCATCCTGTTGCTCGCCTGTGTAGGCATACGCACTAGATCCGCTTCCGGTACTGGATACCACATTTCCATACGGATCATAAGATTTTGTCAGTGTGACTTCACCAGCATTGTTGACGAGTTGTCTTACGCTTCCCAAAGCATCTCCCAGGAAATATTCTGTATTGGTATTGGTTTGCGAGATTCTTCCAAGCCCATAAGTGTAGGTGTTTGTTCCATCACTCAACACTTGAGTTAATTCAGCATTGAGGTCAAGTGTGTAATTGACCCCATCTTGCGAGAGCCTATCGCCAAGTCCGCTATACTGATAACTGCTCACTGTTGACTGACCACTGCTCACTGAACTCAGCCGATTGGCGGAATCGTATGCGTAGGTGTTCTGTCCGTCATTCAAGAGATTGCCGTTTGCATCAAAAGTATAGGCTTGTCCGCCTGCGGTGGTGAGTCTATTCGCAGAATCATACTGATAACTGACATTCGACGTTAGACCTTTGACCATGCTCTCCTGAGTCAACCTGTTGCCAACGGAATCGTAGGCGTAATGATAGGTATCTCCTGTGGAGTAATCCGCAGAGGTCAGCCGGTAGAGCGGATCATATTCATAATTGATGGTGACCGTAGTGTTTTGCTGCTGCAGGAATGAAACAGGTGCATCTGCCTTGAACTGAGGCAGGGCGGGGAAGTTGAAATTGATCAGAGAGACATTGCCAGGAAGCGCGCCAAGCTCGGTCGGAGTGGGTGTTGGAGTTTCAGGGTTCAGAGTCTCGGTTGGTATTGAGGTCTCGGTGGGTGTCGAAGTTTCGGTGGGTGTTTCAGTTGGTGTCGAGGTGTCGGTCGCGGTAGCGGTCGAAGTGTCAGTAGGTGTCGAAGTTTCGGCGGGCGTCTCAGTCGCTGTAGGCGTCAAGGTGTCAATGGGTGTCGAGGTGTCAGTTGGTGTCGAAGTTTCGGTCGCGGTAGCGGTCGAAGTGTCAAGCGGCATGGTGGCAGTTGCTGAAGGCGTAGGTGTGGAGGTCTGTGTTGCGGTAGCGGTGGGGGTGGCGGTAGGCGCGAGGTCGCCGTTGATGCGGATATCGTCCAACTGCCATAGGTCTTTCGTCCACGAGGCGCCTTGCGCGGCGCGGAAGCGGATCAGGACGGTTTGCCCCGCGTAGGATGAGAGAGACACTTCGCGCTGAGTCCAGGTGGTTGTGTTGTTGGCTGCCTTGAATGTGGATACTGTCGTCCAGGTTAACGCATCATCTGTCGAGATTTCAACATAAGCAGTGGTGTCCGATGCCAGCGTGAAGCAGTCAGAGTAACTGAGTTTGAGATTTGTCGCGTCCGCAGGCAGGGCGACTCCGCCATTGAGCGTGAGCGCAAAATTTGTGCTGCGCTGGTAATCATTGGTTGGGTTCAACGACCATGAGAAGGTGTCGCCGTTGCCTGCGGTATCTATAATGACCCATTGGCCGTCGGGGAGCCAGTGATCAGTGATCAGTGGGTCAGTGATCAGGTCTTCGAAGGGGAAGGCGATGGGTTGCGTTTGTCGTTCGCCGATGCGGATGGCATCCAGCATCCAAACGTCTTTCGTCCACGAGGAACCCTGCACTGCGCGGAAGCGGATGTGGATGGATTGACCCTTGAAGGCATCCAATGATACGCGGCGCAATGCCCAATCCGCGCGGTTGTAGGATGAATTGAATGTGGCAATCGCCGCCCAAGTGATGCCATCATCGGTGGACGCTTCCACTTTGAGCGTGGTATCGGAGGCGATGTTCAGGCGGTCATCATAAGTGAGTTCGGGGCGTATTGCATCGGATGGGATCGCGATCTGCCCACTCAATTCAAGCGAGAAATCTGTGCTGCGCTGGTAATCGTTCGTGGGGTTGAGCGACCAGGCGAAGCCATCGCCGTGACCGCTGTTTGCGGCAATCGCCCATTGACCGTCGGGTTCAAAATTTCCGAAGCCTGAGTTGCCGGAAATCGCATCCTGATAGGGGAAACCCAGCGCGGGCATAACGAGGCGTTCGCCAACGCGGATGTCGTCTATCAGCCAGGTATCCTTTGTCCAGGCGGAACCCTGCGCGGCGCGGAAGCGCAGGCGGAGGGTCTGTCCTTTGTATGCATCCAATGAAGCGCGGCGCAAAATCCAATCGGAGCGGTTGTATGCGGAGGTGTACGATTTGATCGGCGTCCAGGTCAGCCCGTCATCGGTGGAGGTTTCAATCGTCAGCGTGGTATCCGAAGCGATGTTCAAGCGGTCAAAGTATGTGAGTTCGGGACGCACTGCGTCTGCCGGGATGGTAATTGCTGTGTTCAACGCGAGACTGAAATCTGTGTTGCGTTGGTAATCATTGGTTGGATTCAACGACCACGCGTGTGTGGCGGAATGGGATTCGGTTTCAACCAACGCCCACTGGCCGCTCAACTGCCAGTCTGCCGAACCAGTTTCAAGGTCCGCAGTGAACGGGAAGTTGCCCTGCGTCGGAGACTGGTGTTCGCCAATCGAAATATCATCCAGCCGCCAGGTGTCCTTCGTCCACGCGGAACCTTGCGCGGCGCGGAAGCGGATGCGGATGGTCTGTCCCTTGAAGGCTTCGAGTGAGGCGCTTCGTTGAATCCAATCACTCCTGTTATGTAAAGATGTGAAGGTTGCGATAGATGCCCAACTCAAGCCATCATCGGTGGACGCTTCCACCTTGAGCGTGGTGTCGGTGGCGATGTTGAGATGATCGTACCAACTGAGTTCGGGACGCGCCGCATCTGCCGGGACCTGTACCTGCCCGGTCAGTTCGGCGGAGAAATCCGTACTGCGCTGATAGTCGTTCGTTGGGTTGAGGTCGAG
>Ga0210013_1001145_pt1 | contig 16655 bp, 14 predicted proteins | sample CryGeymeta201506_FD_185553 | JGI IMG/M metagenome (GOLD analysis project Ga0210013, IMG submission 185553) | Groundwater microbial communities from Crystal Geyser aquifers in Utah, USA - Crystal Geyser metaG 2015-06 (SPAdes) (version 2) | ecosystem: Environmental > Aquatic > Deep subsurface >...
ATGACTAAAAAAGGAGAGAAAAATCAAACTGATTCTTTCTCTCCTACTCGGGTAAAACCTATCATTCCAGCCACACACTTTTTGCTATTAAGCCGCAAAAAATAATATCATCTAAAAGAATAAAAAGCAAATATAAATTCTTTTTGTAAAAAAGAGTCATTAAAAAAAGAATCCTGTTTGCAAGAACAGGATTCTTTTTTTATTTCTTTTGTATAGAAGGAGCCACCTTTACATCCTCAATGTTATACTTGTTGAAATGTATAAATTTATAAGGAACAACGATTTCTCCGAGTTCTGGATGATTCATTTTCTTGAGGTAATTTTCTTCGAAAAACTTCGGAGTATCTATAAGATCCGTCATTGATGCTATTTTTCCGCAAGGAATTCATAATTCTTCCAGTTTTGTTATGAGCTCGTTAGTTGTGTAATTATCAAAAACATATTCCATGGTTTTTACCAAGTGTTCTTTTGCGACCATTCTCTGGGCATTTGAACCGAATTTTCCGGCTATTTCCGGGATAATATTTTCACAGAAATTTTCCCAGAGCACATCGTTTCCGATAGCGATGGAAATATTTCCATCCTGTGTTTTATAGAAACCAAAAGGAAAGATAGAAGTATCTTGATTTCCAGGAAAATCTGGATTTATTCCAGTAATACTCGTTGCTATTATATTCTGCTTGAGGAGTTGGAACCCGCAGGATATCATAGAGACGTTCACGAAATCGCCCTTTCGGGTCTTTTCTCTCTTGTACAATAGCGAAGCTATCCCGAGAGCGAGGGAATTCCCAGAGAAAGCGTCTATCATCGCGGTGGCGTTCTTGATGGGTTTATCTTCTCCATTAAATGAAGCTATACCACTTTCTGCCTGAACTATAACATCATAAGCTTTCTTGTCCCAATTTTCCCCGTATCCGTTTACGGATCCGTAAATAAGTCTTGGATTAATTTTGGAGAGCGTTTCATAATCGATTTTCAATCTTTTTTTCACATTCGGAGAGAAATTTTCTATAAAAATATCGGCTTCTTTTATGAGCTCGTAGAACTCTTCCAGTCCCTCGGGAGTTTTTATGTCGATATTTACAGATTTCTTTCATCTATTGAGCACTTCGAAATAACCACTTTTCCCATTTTTTAAAGGGTAAAAAAGTCTGGATTCATCGAAAAAATTCTCGGTTTCTATTTTGAGAACTTCTGCACCGTAATCAGAGAAAAATCGGGAACAGAAAGGTCCAGAGAATACTCTTGAACAGTCGATTACTTTTATTCCTTCGAATAATTTATCCATCAATTGTTTTGTTATATTATATATGTAGGAAATACAAACTTATGTTTGTTTTGCAATAAGTGTAATGAAAACTCTTCCAAAGTAAAACCAAAACATTTTTATTTATATGAAATTGTAAAAATAATATTTTACGTTATATTTTATCCGAAAATATCTCGAGAATTAAGATTTACTTAAGCTCTAATTCATATATTTCTTCGCAAGAAATCCACCTTACTTCAACTTATTAATCTTTGTTTTTATGATTTCAGGTATCGTAAATAAGACCAATATTTTCTTAGAAACCCCTTTAGCAAACCATCTTTTTAGGTGGGCGAATAATATTCTCATATACGGAAGTTTTTTTCTTCCTTTTATTTATCTCAGTACAGCAATATCGAATGGGAATGAATATGTTATATATGGAACGATTGCTTGGTTTTTTCTTATTTTTATAATGATTATTCGTCCTTTTTCCGATCTTTTTCCAGAGATTCTTCTCTTTAGGAAGCTTACATCTATTCGTCGTGGTATGGGTATTGCTATGGGAATGGCAGGACTTATCCACGGAATAGGATTTTTCTATCAATATCCCAGTCAAATAGGAAAAGCATATCTTTGGTCTTATTCTCAGTTTGCACTTTATGGAATCATAGCTCTTGTTTTTGTCTTCCTCCTTCTTATTACTTCCAATAATGTTTCTGTTCGTTTTCTCGGAAGAAAATGGAAATGGCTTCATAATACAGTTCTTATCGCATTTTACGCGACATGTATTCATATAGCGCTTGCAGGAAGAGAAGAGGTGTTATTGCAGGTAGGAATTTTCTCTATTCATAATTTTGGTCCACTCATTGTTGGTGTAGGAGTTTTTCTTCTTCGTTTTGCTGCTATGATCAGAACTCGTCCTAGAAGTTCTGTAACAATGAATGCAAAGGAAGTAATAACGGGCGGTGAACAATATAAATGTAATGTTTGTAACTGGATATATGATGAATCCAAAGGTGATCCTGATGGCGGAATTGCTCCGGGAACGAAATGGGAAGATATTCCCGAGAATTGGAGATGTCCAATCTGCGGAGTCGGAAAAAATGAATTTACCCATATTATTAGAAAGATAGGAGAGTCAGCTCCAACAACCGGTATTTCTTATCTTGGAAAATACGAAAGACCTTCTGATGATTTAGAAGGGGATTTCCGTGCTATTTTTGAAAAAGCGGTTACATGAAAGGAAGAAATTTCAGCTATGGGAACTAAGAAAAATTGGAGAAATCTTTTCGAAGACATTGTATTTCTTCCTGCTCAACTTGCTCGCCGTGTGCATAATGAGCATGAAGTTATGCCAAATCTTACTACTATTATCGGACCGAAGGCGAAATTCCCAATCACGCTCAAACTTCCTTTTTATATTTCTCATATGTCTTTCGGTTCTCTTTCTCGTGAAGCGAAGATAGCGCTCGCAAAAGGTTCAAAAGCGGTTGGAACAATGACTTGCGGAGGAGAATGAGGACTTCTTCAAGAAGAATTCGACGCTTCAGGAACGTATATATTCGAGTATTCAACGGGACGATTTGGAGTAACAGAAGAGAGTATGAAAAAAGCTCATGGAATCGAGATAAAGATGGGACAAGCAGCAAAAGCTGGACTCGGTGGACATTTGCCCGGAGAGAAAGTAACTGCAGAAATCGCTCAAGTCCGAGGAGTGGAACAAGGAAAAGATATTATTTCCCATGCTAATCACATAGATATTGAAACGAAAGAAGATTTGAAAGAACGAGTGAGTCATCTCAGAGAATTGACTGGAGGAAAGCCTATCGGTATAAAAATCGTCGCTTCCCATATCGAAGATGATTTGGAAGTTGCAGTATTCTGCCAACCGGATTTTATTACCATTGATTGTCGAGGTGGTGCTACTGGTGCTGCTCCGAATCATGTAAAGGACAATGTTTGTATTCCGGCACCATATGCTATCTATCGGGCTCGTAAATTTCTCGATTCCAAAGGAATCGGTCGAGATATTACTTTTCTCGTTACTGGAGGATTTCGAACAAGCGCGGACATTACAAAAGCGATTGCACTCGGAGCTGACGGAGTTGGAATTTCCACTCTTGCAATGATTGGTATCGGATGTCAACAATATCGAGTGTGTCATAAGGGAACTTGTCCTGTTGGTATTGCAACACAGAATCCTGATCTTCGTGCGAGATTTGATATGTACAAATCCGCAGAAATGCTTGCACGACTCTTTAATGTCTATAAAAAAGAAATCGAGGATTTCGTTCGTATCCTTGGAAAAACAGATATTCATGAAATCAATTCTACTGATCTCGTGGCTCTTTCATCCGAGATTTCCGAACATACGAATGTGAAACACGCATAATCTGTACGAGAAACAAAATCTCCATCACATAAGGTGGAGATTTTTATATAAAGTTTTATCACAATATGTGGTATTTCCATTGATAGTATATTTACTATATATCATATAAAAGATACATTTTTCAAAATCATTTTGACAACCTAGCCCTTTTCTATATACTCCTTCCCGCTATCCAAAACGGATAGTCAAACTGCTCCTTAACACACTCAATAAAAGAAACGTATCGATGAGTCGAAAGACTTATCATTTCTCTGTACGGTTTTCCCCTAGGAAAACACGACGGAAAAAAGATTACGTATACCATATCAACAACTTTTATGAAAATAAAAGACAATCAAAATCAGTAAGAAGCTATCTTCTGTTTAACAGAAAGATCAAATCGTATTCCTTGTTTCGTTACGGGAGTACGTGTAGAGTGGAAGGCTGAGTAGTTGTTAGTTGCTAGGGAATAGTTACCAGTTTACTGGTGATAAATACTTAGATTACAATTAATAACGGTCTCCTTCAATTTCAAATACATGATCAAAACTCTTTCGCAAGAAAGAGTTTCTAGTATGAATACACTGTACGGCACAAAGTGGATGCCTTGACTCATATATCCGATGAAGGACGTGCAAGACTCACGATAAGCCCCGGGAAGCTGTCAAGAAGCGTTATACCCGAGGATCTCCGAATGGGGGAACCCAATACGGTAAACCCGTATTATCTGCAGAGCAGATGGACACCCAGCGAATTGAAATATCTTAGTAACTGGGGAAAAGAAATCAAACGAGATTCCGTTAGTAGTGACGAGCGAAAGCGGAAGAGCCTAAACTCATAGTGTGTCAAGCGTTAGAGCGTTGCACTGTGGGGGTTGTAAGAGCATATTACTGACTTCTAATAGGTCAGACAAACAAATATCCTGGATAGGAGAACCACTTGAAAAGATGGACCGTAGAGGGTTACAGTCCCGTACTCGAAATCCAAGATATTGATTTGCATGTGTTTCTTGAGTAGGGTCAGACACGAGAAATCTGGCTTGAATCTGGGGGGACCACCCTCCAAGGCTAAAGAGTATATGAGATCGATAGTGAACAAGTACCGTGAGGGAAAGGTGAAAAGAACCCCGGGAGGGGAGTGAAATAGAACCTGAAACTTTGTGCCAATAAAGAGTCGGAGCCTTCGGGTGACGGCGTACTTTTTGTAGAACGGACCAACGAGTTAGCTGTATGTGGCAAGGTTAAGGAAGAGTTCATCCGAAGCCGTAGGGAAACCGAGTCTGAATAGGGCGACTAAGTCACATGCACTATACCCGAAACCTGGTGAGCTACCCATGAGCAGGCTGAAGGTGGGGTAAAACCCACTGGAGGGCCGAACCATTTGGAGCTGCAAGTCCATTGGATGACTTGTGGGTAGGAGTGAAAAGCTTATCGAACTGGGAGATAGCTGGTTCTCCGCGAAATATATTTAGGTATAGCCTCATAAAGCAACGTACAGAGGTAGGGCTCTGATAGGGCTAGCGGGTCGCAAGACTTAGCAACCCCTGATAAACTTCGAATGCTGTACGCCAAGTATTATGAGAGTCAGACAGTGACGGATAAGCGCCATTGTCAAAAGGGAAACAGCCCAGATTGCTGTCTAAGGTCCCAAAGTTGTGGCTCAGTGGAAAAGGAGGTAGGATTACATAGACAACCAGGATGTTGGCTTAGAAGCAGCCACTCATTCAAAGAGTGCGTAATAGCTCACTGGTCGAGTGATCCCGCGCCGAAAATTCAACGGGGCTTAAGCCACACACCGAAGACGCAAGTTGCACCTAGTGCAGCGGTAGCGGAGCGTTCTCTATGCCAGTGAAGGTGAACCGGAAGGTTTGCTGGAGGTACGAGAAGTGAAAATGTTGGTATGAGTAACGTAATGGAGATGAAAACTCTCCACGCCGTATGTCCAAGGTTTCCTATCCAACGTCAATCGTGGTAGGGTGAGCCGGTCCTAAGGTCAACCTGAAAGGGGTAGCTGATGGATAGCAGGTTAATATTCCTGCGCTACACGGTATTCGTTATCATCTATGGAGGGACGCATAGTGTACATGGAGTGGATCTAATGGATTTCCACATGTTTATAATCTGGCTGCGCAGGTAAATCCACGCAGCAATACAGAGAAGAAAGCATCTAGCTTTCGAGAAGTCTTCGGACCTATCGGAGGTCAAGTCCTACATGTGCATTGTGCCAAGAAAATCTTCTACGAGAGAATACCTGTAACCGTACCGTAATCGAACACTCGTGGACTAGTGTGAGTACACTAAGGCGAACGGGATAATCATGCTTAAGGAACTCTGCAAAACAGCGGTCGTAACTTCGGGATAAGACCTCCCACATCACTACTTTAATGATGTGGGCGCAGCTAACGAGCCCAGGCGACTGTTTACCAAAAACACAGCTCTCTGCAAACACGCAAGTGGAAGTATAGGGGGTGATGCCTGCCCAGTGCCAGAAGATTACGTGGAGGGGTGCAAGCTCTGAAACTAAGTCCTGGTGAACGGCGGCCGTAACTATAACGGTCCTAAGGTAGCGAAATTCCTTGTCAGGTAAGTTCTGACCCGCACGAATGGCATAACGGTCTGGGCACTGTCTCAAGCATGATCCCGGTGAAATTGCAATATCGGTAAAAATGCCGATTACTCGCAGCAAGACGGAAAGACCCTATGAAGCTTTACTCTAACTTGGTACTGAGTTGTATGATATGATGCGCAGGATAGGTGGGAGACTATGAAACAGGAACTTCGGTTTTTGTTGAGTCGACGTTGAGATACCACCCTTCATATTATGCAACTCTCACCCAGCGCTTTGATTACAAAACGTAATCGAGCGTGGGATGAGAAATCAAAGAAAGGAAATTATGTACAATCAATTTGATACAAAAGAATTATTCAAAGATACAATATCTAAAGATACTTCAATTATATCATATACAACTTGTACCTAGTAACCTCTATTATTCACATCTTCTAGCAAACGAAAACAAGAGAAAATATGAAAGAGAAAATATGAAAGATATAATCCCTAAAAAGATTCCAATCTCTCATAAATTTTCTAAACATATACTTCTCATTTTGTATTCAGTGCGCTGGGGACCGTGCTTGGTGGGGAGTTTAACTGGGGCGGTTGCCTCCTAAAATGTAACGGAGGCGCACAAAGGTGGGCTAGTTCCGGATGGAAATCGGAACGATAGTGTATTCGCATAAGCCCGCTTGACTGAGAGACCAACAAGTCGATCAGAGACGAAAGTCGGTGAAAGTGATCCGGCACCAACACGTGGGAGTGGTGTCGCTCAACGGATAAAAGTTACTCTAGGGATAACAGGCTGATTGCGTCCAAGAGTTCACATCGACGACGCAGTTTGGCACCTCGATGTCGGCTCGTCGCATCCTGGGGGTGGAGAAGCTCCCAAGGGTATGGCTGTTCGCCATTTAAAGCGGTACGCGAGCTGGGTTCAGAACGTCGTGAGACAGTTTGGCCCCTATCTGCTGTGAGCGTTTAGAAATTTGCGAAGATTTGTTCCTAGTACGAGAGGACCGGAATGAACGAACCTCTGGTGTATCGGCTGTCAGGCCTACTGGCAGCGCCGAGTAGCTACGTTCGGAAAGGATAACCACTGAAAGCATCTAAGTGGGAAGCCAACTTCAAGATGAGATTTCTCCAGTCGCAAGACTGATAAGTGCCCTTGGAGACTACAAGGTTGATAGGTTGCAGGTGTACGGACAGCAATATCTTTAGCCGAGCAATACTAATAGCACGAATGGTATTTATACAAGCTTCTTACTATTTTTGATAGCAGGAGGTATGGTATATGTAGTCTTATTGATAAGGCTCTTCGACTCATCGACCGTTTCTTTTATTAAAAAAACAATCTAGTCTGCTTCAAAAAAGCAGAATGGATTCCATCAAAAGCGAAGTAATTCGTATGAAAAATGAGTACCGGAATGAGTCGTAACGGAAGTTACGGTGAATGAGGAAACGGAATTTTGAATATGAAGAACGAGTTTTTCATGGAATTTCTATTCACTGTCTTGGTGTTTAATACGCGTGAGGTATACCTGTTCCCATCCCGAACACAGAAGTCAAGCCACGTCGTGCCTATGGTACTGCATTTCATGATGTGGGAGAGTCGGTAAACGCCAAGACAGTGAAGAGAAAGAGAAAAATGAGTGTATGATTCTATCAATCAAAAAAAGACCTATTATAGGTCTTTTTTTGATTGATTCATTTTATATATTATTGTATGGTTACTTTTCCGAATCTTCTGTCGAATTCGAGAATCCTTCCAACACCGTGATATTTAACGGTCATTCCTATTCCTATATAAGAAGAGAGATTTGAATCACTTCCAGTAAAAGAAATATCATTATTTGTATCGATAACGATATCAAGAGGAAGGGGATATATGGAACCTGTAGACGAATCTTTCATTTTTCCATAAATATCTTTGAGGACAAAGTATGAATCTCAGTAAAATGGAGTATTCATAACTTCTCAAGATCCTATTATACTACTTCCAGAATAATAATAAATCCCGATGGAACCGGTGGAGAATTGAATATGAGTACTGGATGGATTAATGATTTTTGTACTAACCTTTATACCTCTTCCATTTGATGCACTTAGAATCGCAGAATGGAGTATGGATTCTATTTTTGAAATGAAACGATCCCTTTTTTCTATATCCGTTTTTTTATTGAAATCAAAAGAAAGTCCGGTTATCGCAAGCATAGCAATAATAGCAATTACCACCAAAATTTCTATAAGTGTGAAGCCTTTTTTTGACATAATAAATATTTATGAATGAAATATTTGCAAAATAAGCAATTTTCTATTATAATGGAATTCGTACAGTGTTTCTCTTGGAGAGAGTATATCCAAGAGATTCCAATATACAACTTTATTTTTTCTTATTTATCTTCTATGCAATACACAAAATACCTTGCTACCGTAGCAACACTTTCATTATTTTCTGTTTCTACTCTCGTGTCGGCTGCGACCGGTGACATTAGTACAGGATCGACTTCTACTGATACTGTTGTAGTCCCAATGACAACAACAACTTCTCTTGAAGTAAAAGGAGCACCACGTCTCGTAAAAAAGACAACTGATTCTGTAATTCTTGAATGGGATGTAGTAACTGATGCAACCGCATATATTGTTAAATATTCCAAGACTTCCGTAGCAACTTCTATAGATCCAAACGCTCAATATGATAATGAAACTGATCCAGTAACAACTACCGGTGCAGTAATTACGAAGCTTTCCTCGACAAATGAGAAGCTTGCTCCAGCAACTTCCTACTACTTTTCTCTCGTTGCTATCGATAAAGATGGAAAAGAATCAGATACATTCTCTGACGAACTTATGGTAACTACTGATGCTACTGAAATGACAGTTACTGCTCCTGTAGCAACTCTCGCTATTAATGAGGTTGTTGTTTCCGATGATCGAACTCTTTCTCTTTCTTTTAATTCAGATCTTTCAGTTGATCCTGTTTCAGTAAAGATTACAAAGACAAGTGATAATTCTGATATTTCAGTTGCGACTGTTGTCCAAAATCCAGAAAATCCAGCAGCAGTAACAATTACTACAGCAACTCCACTTAATCCTTCTTCTTCTTATACACTTACCGTACTTTCCGCTAAAGATTCAGCAGGAAATACTATTCAAGAAGGAGTAAATGGATTGAAAGAATTTACAACTACTGATACTCTTCAATCTTCCGTTTCTGTTGAAATGCCTACTCTTTATGCTGCAGGTACTCCTTCCGATGAAACTCTATCTGGTACTCTTTCTCCAGAAACTGCAACTCAGGTTGCGACTGGAGCAAAAGAAAATCTTATTGTTCTCGCAGCACTTATTCTTTCTCTTGGTATTGTTTATATCTACCGACGTAAATTGATTTAATAGGAAAATGAAATAATATCGATTCTCATCGTTTGAATTTTCATCTTTCATTTCCATCAAGTTATATAAATCTCAAAATCTCATTCCGAGCAATCGGGATGAGATTTTTTAAAATTCATTTGGTATTTCCGGAGCTTTTCATATGATAGGGACTTCCTGTATTTTATGGTCAAATTCTTCTCTATGAAAAAAACGAAAATTATAGCAACGGTCGGACCGGTAACGGAATCTGAAGAACAACTCATTGCTCTTTATAAAGCCTGAGTAAATATCATCCGATTTAACTTTTCTCATGCAAACTATGAAGTGGCACGTGCTATCATGGGACGTATCCGAAAACTTAATAGTGAAGGGAAAACGAATCTATCGACACTCCTTGATACAAAGGGACCAGAGATTCGAACAGGAGATCTGAAATCTAAAATTCAGTTTGAGAAAGGAGATGTAATCAAAATATATACCGATATTTCAAAATTTAGCAATGATAGTATGTCACTTTTTTGTGATTATATTTCTCTTGTAGAGGATGTAAATATAGGACAAATTATCAGAATAGATTCTGGACTTTTCGATGTAGAGGTGGTTGAAAAAACTTCTGATTATATTCGTGTTATAGCACTCAATAGTTGTCTCATTGGTTCAAGACGTCATGTAAATCTTCCAGGAGTAAAACTTCGACTTCCAGGTATTACCGGACAGGATAAAAAGGATGTACTTTTCTCTATTGAAGAAGGGTATGATTTTATCGCGATGAGTTTCGTAAGAAATTGCTCAAATGTAGAGGAACTTCGAAATCTCCTTTCTGAACACAATGCAAGCCATATCAAGATTATTTCTAAAATTGAAAACCAAGAAGGAATTGAAAATCTCGATGAGATTATCGAAGCTTCTGATGGAGTTATGGTAGCACGAGGAGATCTCGGAATCGAGGTTCCAATAGAAAAACTTCCAGTGTATCAATTAGAGATTGTGAAGAAATCTATGACACAAGGAAAATTCGTCATCGTTGCAACGCATCTCTTAGAAACGATGATAGAAAATCCATTTCCAACTCGCGCGGAAGTTTCTGATATATTCAACTGTGTTCGACAATGCACAGATTGTACTATGCTTTCTGGAGAAACAACTATCGGGAAATATCCTATTAAGACGGTTGAGATGATGACCGCAGTCATCAACGAAGCGGAAGCGAATATGATATATGAACATAAGGATTTCTCCGATGAAGGACTCTGCACTCGTGATATAGAAAAAAAACATCTCATAAAGAACGCTCTCATAACGAGTGAATCGATCAATGCTCGAGTAGTGCTTATATTTACGAAATCTGGACGTCTTGCGCGCTTTGCCGCTGCTTTTCGTCCAAACAAAGACGTATATGCATTTACTATGAATGAAAGTTCCGTTCGTTATATGAATGCACTTTTCGGAATCCGTCCTATGCTTCTCGGAAACTGGACTCCGAATCTCGGAGAAAATCTCGATAATGCCATTGCTCTTCTCAAGGAAAAAAATATTCTCTCAGTTGGAGATAGGGTTATTGCAGTCAATGATATCCAAAAGGAGGGGAAGGAGATTCCGGTAATGGAAATAATCACCATAGAATAAGGTCTTTGAAAAACTTGTTCTTCAAGTTTAAATCTCCGCTTCCTCATTCATCGTACAGTCGTACGCCTCGCTACGGTACTCGATTTGCACTCAAATTACTTCGTTTTTGAAAGACCTTGGAAAACACCTCTTGTATAAATTAAAAAATCTCTCGGATTCGAGAGATTTTTTAATGATGTCCGTGTCAGCTGTGACCTCCATGTCCTTCCTCGTGTTCCATAAATCATTCATCCATAAATTCCCCATGTTCTTCATGTCATCTGTCATGATGATCTCCTCATGAGGTAACTTTCTTTTTCTTGATATTTTCAATAAGTCAAGCCATCGTAGTATTTACGATATCAGCGAAGAGCATCTTGTAGATGATAAAACCAATGGAAAGAATAATGATTGTCGGAAGATGTGAAGAGACAAAAACGAAAAGAAGCGAACTTTGAAGCTCTGAAAAAGAAGCAAACTTGTTCATGAGAATGAAAGCACTGTCGGTATGGAGGAATATATAACTTTTATCCACCAATCCAAGAAATACAGCGAGGAGAAAAAGTACGAGGATAAATGAGAGAATAAGTGTTTGAAATATCATCCCAAGAGCACTTTTTGGAAGAGAAACATTAATTCCTCCATTCATAGGAACCAGAAGAGCAAGAATAAAGATAAGATATACGGATGATCCGATAAGAACTTTCGCAAATGTATCGCTTATAAGACTGAGTGTTTCCGGAGTCTGGAACTCGGGAGAGAGAATAGTGGAAATGAGGACGAATATTCCCATTCCGAGGACAGTCCCAAAAAAAGTTGAGTATATCCGTGTGAGTCCCATTGCCATAATAATCCCCATCATTACTAGTAACCAAAAAAAGACATATACATCGAGCGATGTAATTGAAAGCGCTACGGCGATTTGTGCGATGATGCTGTCGAGTTGGGACATATTTTAGAGGCTTCTTTTATTAAAACTCAGGTAGTCTATCAGATTTTTTAATTTTGTCACTTTTATATTTATTCTACTAATCCCTCGAATTCTACTACCATCTTCTCGATTTCTTCGATTGCATCTCGGTAGAAAGTAGGTGACGTGATGTCGAATCCGTGCTCGGCGAGAAGGTCTTTTGGTCGTTTAGAGCCTCCCGCTCGGAGGATATCTTTGTAGCTTTCGATGAAACTTTGTCCTTCTTTTTGATACCTGTTATACAGTGCAAATACGAGAATATTTCCGAAAGCGTAGGCGTAACAATAAAAGGGGCTTCCGAAGATATGTGGGATCATAGACCATCCGGATTCATTTTCTGCCGTCACATCGTAGATTACACTTTCACCAGTCATACGAATCTGTTCTTCTCGCCACATCTGATTAAAGTCATGGTAGGTGAGTTCCTGTCCTGCGAATATTGCTTCATGGACTCGTCGTTCGAAAGCTATATACTGAATCTGACGGAAAATAGTCGCGAATACGTCCGAAAGTTTTTCATTCAGGAATTCCTTGTATTCTTCGGTTGAGAGCTCCTTTCGGATTTTCTCCGACAAGAGCATTTCATTAAATATAGAAGCAGTTTCCGCAAGCGAGAGCGGACTATCATACACAGCAGGTTTCTGTCCTTGAGAGAGGTGTCCGTGCGTTGCATGCCCGAGTTCGTGAGAGAGAGTGGAAACATCTCGGAGTTTGTTGGTGTGATTGAGTAGTACGAAACTTGGTTCCCCGGCTCTATAACTTGCGAAAGCTCCGCTTTGTTTTCCAAACTTTGGAAACGCATCGATTCGTCAGGATTCAAGCATATCAAGAGAATATCTATGAAATTCGGAATCAAAATCTGCCATAGTTTCCAAATGAAGTTTAACAGCTTGATCGAAATTAAACTCTTTTTCTATAGAACCGAGCGGTGCTTGTACGTCATAGGTATGGAATTCGTCGAGTTTCATACATTTACGTTTCGCCTCTATGAAACGACTATAAAGAGGAAATGCAGCTTGAACTTCTTGAAGGAGCATATCGACCACTTCGTTTTCGAGTTCTTCGGAAGTGTTTCGTGGTTCCATAACTGTTGTATATCCGCGGAGTTTCACATCAGAAGTCCAGTTTTTGACGATTCCGGCATAAACATTTCCGAGAGTGATCTGAACCTGTTTATTATTGTAGACCTGTCGGAGCGATTCATAAGATTTTCGGCGAATTTCACGATTCGGATTTGTTCGAAGACTTCGGATTTCTTCCTCGGTGACGGTTTTTTTCTTGCCATCCAATTCTATCTCGAAGGTGTAAGAATTCGCAAGCTCTTCCCTGAGTCCCTCGACCACGCCAAGTGCTCGTGATTTTTCATTCAAAACGAATTCTTCGCGTTCTCCGAGAATGTATTTGAGATTATTCGCTTTGGAAACAAGCGCATTTTTATAGTCCTTCAAAAGAGGATTATTCGCAAAAGCCATAATCTTCTCGTATCCGAGTTCTTTCCATTCCTGAGAGATAAAAAGAAGTCTGGAAGAAGCTTCTATAAAAATACATTCAAGCTCTCACATCTTTTTGATAACCGCATTATTCTGTGTGTCGAGCGATTGGAGATAAGAAAGATATACACTTCCAGTTCCCATATCGTGGGACATTTTCTCGTAATCCGCGTAGTATTCGAGAATTTGTTCGGGAGTTGTGAAAGTTTTGATAATGTTTTGATATTTCTTTGCAAAAGCCTCTGCGAGAGGGAGAATAGCATCTATATTTGCTTGGAGACGAGGGTCGTCGAGACCGGAGAAAAAGTATTTGGTAAGATTCCAATTTGTTTGAAGAGTCATATGATTTGGTGATGAGATAGAACGTGCGGTATTGTACCCGAGACGGGAGAAAAGGCAAAAGTTTTAGCTATCGGAATGCGGATGAAATTTTCTCGGTACTTCTTTCGATTATTTTTTCCATTTTTCCTATTTTTGAATACAATCCCTGAAATTTTACAGGAAAATAAAACAAACTTTTTTTCATGCTCAATCCTTCTCAACAACTTGCCGTTGATCATCTAACTGGGCCGCTCCTGATACTTGCCGGAGCCGGAGCCGGGAAGACACACACACTGACGGAGCGTATCGCGACGCTTATCCAAGAACGTGGCGTTGCTCCAGAGAGTATTCTCGCGGTGACTTTCACGAACAAAGCAGCTAAGGAAATGCGCGAACGAATCGGGAAAAAACTCGGTCGGGACACGACGAATATGAGTCCGTATCGTATGTCTGGATTTCCACTCGTCGGGACATTCCACTCGGTCGGGATTTTTTTCCTCAGAACTTTCATAGAGTACCTCGGGTACGACAAAAACTTCGTGATCTACGATGAAGACGATAAACTCCGACTGATGAAATCGCTCATAAAAGCGCGTGATTTGGACGAGAAAGAAATTGCTCCACGAGCCGTTATAGGAGCGATAAGTCAGGCAAAAAATCAGGGAATAACCGCCGCGAAATACGACACTATCGTGAATAATTATTTCCAGTCCATGGTGCGCGATATCTATGTGGCATATGAAAAAGCCTTGGTCGAGAATAATGCTCTCGACTTTGATGATATTCTTCTTCGGACCAATGATTTACTGCAAAACCCGGAGGTTTTGGAACGGCTTCATAATCGGTATGAGTATATATTTGTCGATGAGTATCAGGATACGAACGATATCCAATATCAGATTATCAAACTGCTCGCGAGTAAGTATCGGAATCTTTCGGTGGTCGGAGACGATTGGCAGGGAATCTATGGTTGGCGAGGAGCGAATATCAAAAATATCCTCTCGTTCCAGAAGGATTTCCCCGGAGCTGTAGTTGTGAAACTCGAACAGAACTACCGTTCTACCAAGACGATTATTTCGGGAGCGAATGCGGTTATAAAGTGTAATAAGGAAGCCCTTGATAAAACTCTTTGGACCGACAATGAAGAAGGAGATAAAATCAAACTCATCGAAGCGATTAGTGAGAAACAAGAAGCGGAACTTATCGTGAAGGAGATTAAGGAAGATTTTTCTGATTTGAGTAAATGGGCGATTTTATACCGAACCAACAGTCAATCACGACTCATAGAAGAAGCTCTTATCCGAGCGGGAATCCAGTATAAAATATATGGAGGACAACGTTTTTATGAACGGAAGGAAATAAAGGATATTCTCGCATATATGCGCCTCGTTTTCAATCCATCGGATACTATGAGTCTCCGTCGGATTATCAATGTTCCGAGTCGGAAAATAGGAGAAAAGAGTGTGGAAACTTTCCTTGAATATGTTCATAATTTCCGTGCTCCCTTCTCGGAAGTGACCGAAGGGATCGATGAAATGGATGAACTGACTCCGCAAGCCCGTCGTGGGATTGCAGGATTTTCTCTTCTGTATCGTGAATTGACAGAGTACCTTCAGATTCATTCCATAAAAGAGCTTATGGAAGAGATTATCAAAAAAACCCAGTATATCGATTATCTTCGGAATGAATATGGGGAAGGGGAAAGTGAATCGAGAGAGGAAAACTTGAAAGAATTCGCCAATATGGCATCGAGATATGATGGACTAGATTCTCGCGAAGCTCTTATGATGTTTCTGGAAGATATCGCACTTATTACTGATTCCGATAGAGATGAACCAGGACAGAATAATTTTGTTTCCATGATGACTATACATTCGGCCAAAGGGTTGGAATTCGAGAATGTTATCATTGCCGGAGCGGAAGAGGGATTATTTCCGCACTCACGGACTCTCATGGAACCTCGAGAAATTGAGGAAGAACGTCGACTTATGTACGTGGCTATGACTCGTGCAAAACGAATACTGACAATTACTCGCGCTCGAGAACGATATACCTTCGGGAATTATTCCGCCAATCCACCGTCTCGATTCTTGAAGGAAATTCCAGCAGAATTTACTGAAGTAAAAGCCCTCGAAGTAAAAAACCTTTTCGGAGGTTTCGGAAGTAGTCTTTCGTATCCGACTTTGGAGAAAGAGGTACCGGTACCGGAAAAGGGTACCGGTACCGTCAAGCGTTCCGTTACTTCCAATGATCCGAGTTCATTCGCTCTCGGAGAACGGATTCGGCACGTCGAATTTGGGGCGGGAACCATTGTAAGTATCTCTGGTCCTATCGCAGAGATTGCTTTCGGAGCAGGGAAGGGAATCAAAAAAATGCACCTCGGAATCGCGCCGATTGAGAAAGAAACCTAAAGTTTATAAAAACTCTCCCGAATATTCGGGAGAGTTTTTGATTCATAGAATCTATTTTTTCGCTTCAAAAGAAGCAACAAGCGCATCTAAGGATATTATGTATTTTACAGAATCCTGTACGTGCCATATATATTCTATAGTAAACCTTTTTGCTTCAAAATCTTTCTCATTATCGTTAGTTTTGGCTTAATAGCAAAAAGTGTGTGGCTGGAATGATAGGTTTTACCCGAGTAGGAGAGAAAGAATCAGTTTGATTTTTCTCTCCTTTTTTAATCATCTATGTATCCGTACTTTGGATTTCAGATGAGAA
>Ga0210013_1001164_pt1 | contig 16463 bp, 14 predicted proteins | sample CryGeymeta201506_FD_185553 | JGI IMG/M metagenome (GOLD analysis project Ga0210013, IMG submission 185553) | Groundwater microbial communities from Crystal Geyser aquifers in Utah, USA - Crystal Geyser metaG 2015-06 (SPAdes) (version 2) | ecosystem: Environmental > Aquatic > Deep subsurface >...
GTCCCTTCCCCACCCCCCGCGCGCCGCCTCAGAGCTCGCCATGCCCATCGAGCAGATCCACCCCGTGGTGGTCCACTTCCCCATCGTCCTCCTCCTGGTGGGCTTTCTCCTCGACGGCATCTTCCTCCTCCTCCGCCGCACCGCCTGGGCCGACGTCACCTTCCTCCTGGTGGCGGCGGGGGTGGTGGCCGCCTTCGCCGCCGGCCTCACTGGCCAGGCGGCGGCCCACGCCATCGAACCCCTCGCCCCGCCCCTCAAGGCGGCCCTGGAGCGCCACCACGAGTTCGCCGGGGTCATCAACTTCCTGGGCACCGGCATGCTCGCTTTGCGGATGATGGTCCGCTTCCGCCGCCAGACCGTGCCGCTTGTGGCCTACCTCGCCATCGGTCTGTTGACCCTCTCCCTCCTCGCCCTCACCGCCCGCCGCGGCGGCATCCTGGTCTTCGACCTGGGCGCCGGCGTTGCCCTCACCGCACCCGTGGGCCCGGCCATCTGAGCTTGCAGGAGACAGCGGGAGGAAAAATGGCAGCCGGAGACTGGCCGCCGTTTGCCCCCCTTCCCCCCACCTACTACCTACTGCTGCCTACCGCCCCCATGCTCTTCGACTGCCACACCCACCTCACCGACCCGGCCTTTGCCGGCGACCTCGACGCGGTCCTCGCCCGCGCCCGCGCCGCGGGGGTGCGGTGGATGGTGACCAACGGCACCGACGGCCCCACCAACCGCGCCGCCCTCGCCCTCGCCGCCACCCACCCCGAGATCCTCCCGGCCCTCGGCATCTACCCGGTGGACGCGGTGGCCAATGAGGTCCTCGCCAGCGGCCCCACCCTGCCGTGGACGCAGGCGCCGTGCGACGTGGCGGCCGAGCTCGCCTTCATCGACGCCCACGCCAGCGCGGCGGTGGCGATCGGCGAGTGCGGCCTCGATGGCCACTGGGTCGCCACCCACCTGGACCGCCAGCGCGAGGTCTTCGCCGCCCTCATCGACCTCGCGCTGCGCCACGACCGGCCGCTCATCGTCCACTCGCGGCGCGCCGAGGCCGAGGCGGTGGAGATGCTCTTGGCACGCGGCGCCACGCGCGTCGACCTGCACTGCTTCAGCGGCCGCTTCAAGCTCGCCCAGCGGGCCTGCGCGGCCGGCTTCTACTGCTCCATCCCCGCCACCCTCCCCCACCACGAGCTGTTCCAAAAGATGGCGCGCGACCTACCCCTCACCTCCCTCCTCACCGAAACCGACGCCCCGTACCTCGCCCCCGTGCGCGGCGAACGCAACGAGCCGGCCCACGTCGCCGCCACCGTCGCCGCCATCGCCGAGCTCCGCCACCTGCCGGTGGACGAGGTGGAGGCGACCCTGGAGGCGAACTTCTGCCGCCTCTTCCGCATCGACCCGCCACCGGAACGCGGCAGGTAGAGGGAGCAGATCGAGAGCAGAGGAGCGCTCCATCCCCGCGGTGAGGATGCCCCCGTTGCGACCTTCAACTTCCGCTTTGGCCCTGGCCGCGGGCACGACCGGTCCCCCCCGCAGGGGCGGAGAACCCCCCACCCAACGCCGGCCGAACCCAAAAAAAGGGGGCCGTGACCCCCTCCGGATCACGGCCCCGATACGCCGCGGCTCCAGCCCGGAGGCGAGCCTGCGGCGACAAGCGCCCCACCCGCCTCCGTAGCAACGAGGATGCCACCTCTCCCGCTGGCCGAGGGATGACGCACAACACATTGTTTTAGAAGATGTTTTGTAAGCTCACATGGAGTGTGACGAGGGGTAACCCCGGGGGCGGCTGGCCCCCCCGCCCCGAGAGCTGTCGCAATCCCTGACACCTTTTCCAAACCCCCTAACCCAATCTCCGTAACCGCAAGCAGTTACGGCGTGTCCGCCGGCTTTACACTCGCCATCTCACCCCCCAGGGCCGCCCCCACGTGGTCCACCTGGTGGATCCATGGAAGGCGCGCCACATACTCCGCCGTGGTCACCGCGCTCTGCCAATGGCCGGTGCGGCGGGCCACGCCGATCCCGACCACGAAACACCCCACCAGCGCCACCGCCACCACCCACGGCGCCGCCCTCCGGCGGCGAAGGCCAAAGGCGAGGGTGGCGGGGGCGGGGCAGGCGTCGACGCACGACTGGCAGGCGGTGCACTCGGCAGAGCGAATGGTAAGGCGGTCGTGGACCGGCAAGAGCTGCGGGCAGGCGTCGGTGCAGGCGCGGCAGCCGGCGCACTGATCCGGGTCGCGGCGGATGCGGTTCGGGCTGACCAGGGCGATGAGGCCGAGGAGCGCGCCGTAGGGACAGCAGTAGCGGCACCAAAGGTGGCGCACGAACAGCGAGCCGCCAACCAACCCCACCACCACCGCCAGCCCCCCCGGCCCAAGCTCGCGGAAGAAGAGGTACATCTTCACGTCTGCCACCCGGTGGTAATCGCCGTCGAGAAAGGGGGCGAGGGCGCGCGCCGGGAGGACGAAGACGATCCACAGGAAGAAGCCAAGGAGGAGGTACTTGAGGCCCCGCAGGGCGACGTCGAGGCGGCGCGGCAGAATCAGGTTGCGGCCGACGAGCCGCTTGCCCACCCGCGCCAGCCCCTCCGACAGGGTGCCGACCGGACAGACCCAGGCGCAGAAGGCGCGGCGGGCGAGCAGCGCGGTGGCCACCGCCACCAGAAAGAGGACGACCGCCGCTGGATGGATCGCGTTCAGCTCGCCGGTGGCGAGCCAGTGGCGCAGGCCGAGCATCCCGGAGATCGGCAGAAAGGCCTCCACCCCCGGCGGCCTGGGAAAGGCGACCGCCGCGCCGTGGCGCGCCGCCTCCACGAACAGGGCGAAGCGCACCCCGATCCACAGGATGATCGCCAGAAAGAGGACTTGGACGCCGCGCCGCCACAGCAGGGCACGCCGGCGGGTAGGACGCAGACCACCCATCCACAACTCCTTGGACCACGACCCCGCAAGAAGAGACCGGCACAACCGTAGGGTTTCTTCGTGCACTCCGTAACCCGCGTGGCTTTGCATCCTTGCCCCGCCCTCCGACAGACTCCCTTCGCGCCATGGCGACCTCGCGATTCCACCTCCTGCTCGCCTTGATCGCTGGCCTCGGGGTGGCGATCTACCTCCTGGGCAACGGCGCCACCTCCCTGTGGGACCGCGACGAGCCGCGTTTCGCCGAGGCGGCGCGGGAGATGGTGGCCACCGGCGACTACCTGGTCCCGCGCTTCCACGGAGCGGTGCGTTACGACAAGCCCCCCCTCATCTACTGGCTCATGGCGGCCGCCTACCGGGTGACCGGCCCCACCCCCTTGGGCGCGCGCCTGCCCTCGGCCCTCGCCGGGGGGATCGCGGTTTTTCTCACCGGCCTCCTCGGCCGGCGGCTGGTGGGGGCGGCGGCGGGGCTGTGGGGGGCGCTGATCCTTGCCCTCTGCCTCCAGCTCACCGTGGAGGCCAAGGTGGCGACGGTGGATGCGACGCTGCTGGCCACCATCTGCGCCGGCATGGTGGCGGTGGTGCGGAGCTGGCAGGGAGAGGGTGGCTGGGGAAACCTCCTGTTCGGCTGGGGGGCGGTGGCCCTCGCCATCCTCACCAAGGGGCCGATCGCGCCCCTGGTGGTGGGGGGCACCGCCCTCGGCCTGAAGCTGGCGGGCGGCCGGCCGTGGCCGTGGCCGGGGCGACGACTCGCCGCCGGCCTCGTGATCCTCCTGGCAATCTGCCTTCCCTGGGTGGTGGCGGTGCAGGCAGCAACCGACGGCGACTTCCTGCGGGTCGCCATCGGCCACCACGTGATCGACCGCGCCGCCCACCCGTTGGAGGGCCACCGCGGCCCCATCTGGTACTACCTCGCCACCCTGCCGGCGAGCTTCTTCCCGTGGGCGCTCCTCGGCTTCGGCGCCCTCTTTGACCTCATCCGCCGGGCGCGCGAGGCCGCGAGCCGGCCACTGCTGCTGTGGCTGGCCATCCCCTTCGCCCTGTTCACCGCCACCGCCACCAAGCTCCCCCACTACACCCTCCCCGCCTACCCCGCCCTCGCCCTCGCCCTCGGCCGAATCGTCGCAGCGCCCCGCCGGCCGCCCTGGTGGGGGTGGCTCGCGGCGGCGAGCGGGCTCTTCGCCCTCGCCCTCGGGATCGGCCTGGCGGTGGGGGCGCAGCGCCAGTTGCCCGGCGGCGCACCCGTCGCGGTGGGAATGGAGGCGCTGCTCCTCCTGCTGGTCGGCGTCGCCCACCTCACCTTTCGCTGGCGCTACCACGCCGTGGCGGTGGCCACCACCGCCGCCGCGGCGCTCCTCTGCCTTGGCGGCGCGACACTTCCCGCTCTGGAACCCTTCAAGCCCTCGCCGCCGATGGTCGCCGCCCTAGAGGCGGCACCCCCGGCGGCGCGCTACAGCTACGGCTACTTCGAGCCCTCCCTGGTCTTTGCCAGCCACGACACGGTGCAGGAGGTGAGCGACCGCGCCGCGCTGATCGCCCTCCTCGCCTCCCCCACCTCGTTTGCCTGTGTCCTGCCGCGCACCGTGTGGCACGAGCTCGCCCCCGCCCTCACCTCCCCCCCCGCCCTCACCTCCCCCCCGGCGGTCCTCGCCGCCTTCCGCGGCTTCAACGTGGCGCGCGGCCACTGGGGCGACTGGGTGGTGGTCGGGCGTTTGGCGCCTCCCGCCCCGGAGGTGGCCCGCGGCGGGCGATCGCGGCCTGAACTTCGGCGGCGCGCGGGCGGGTGACCCCCACCGCACCGCGGCACGATTGTCAGCGGCCACGCCGATCCCCTACAACACCCCCCTCGCCTCGGCACGGCCCGGCACCGATTAGGCTGGCGACTCGCCCGCCACCCTTCAGGAGGAAGATCCCATGTTTCACACCCTGCTCGCCGCCCTGTTCTGCCTCATGCTTCCCGCCCTCACCTGTGCCGATGAAATCGTCGGGGCACGGGTGGAGTACTGGTCCATGGGGCTCAGCGGCGATTCGAGCGTCAGCAGCGGCGACTTCACCCTGCCCACCCTGTCGCTCACCGACTCGACCGACGGCCTCGGTCTCGACAGCGACAATCCGGTGGGCGGCTCCGCCTGGCTCAACCTCGGCCCCTTCTTCCTCTTTGGCCGCTACACCCCCATCGACATCGCCGGCCAGGGCTCGACCACCTCGGAGATCACCCTCGGGGGCGAGACCCTCACCGGCACCATCGACCTCGACTCGTCGCTGACCTTCAACATGTTCGACGCCGGCCTCGGCCTCAACCTCCTCAACCTCGACGACCTGCCCATCCGCGTCCAGGTGGGGCTGCTGGTGGAGGTGAAGCTCCTCGACGGCACCCTCGAGGTCACCGGCACGGGCACGCCGAAGGGGAGCTCGGCGACCGGGACCACCACCGACACCCAGGACTTCACCCTGCCGATCCCGATGGCCGGCGGCCATGTGAAGCTCGGCCTCGCCGACTTTCTCGCCATCGACCTCCGCGGCGCGGCGATCGGCTACAGCGGCAACCACCTCTACGATGCGGAGGCGCGCGTCGAGCTCTCGCCGATCCCCTTCGCCGGGATCAGCGGCGGCTACCGGATCATGGACCTGGCGATCGACGAGTCAGACGTGAACCTCAACGCCACCTTCGACGGACCGTTCGTCGAGGCCTTCATCCGTTTCTGAGGCCACCAGCCGCAGAAACGTTCGACCGCCCCCGCGGGCGGACGACGGGGGAAGGCCCCACCGTTCGCGGTGGGGCCTTTTTCTTGCGCCGCCTCACGAGCAGGGGATCGTCCCGCCCCTGCCCGGGGGCAGGCGCCGCCCTTGCGCGCGCAGGAAGGCGCCCGCGCCGGTCACAAGACGACGACCTGGTAGCCCTCGCGGATCAGCCCCACCAGGCTCGGATGGCCCTGGTACTCCTTCACCAGGGGCAGTCCCGACGCCTGCACCTGCGAGGTCACCCCGAAGGCGCCGGCGCAGTAGTCACACACCCCGGCGATGAGGCCGGCGTCGCGCACCTGCCGGTAGAGGGCGGCGTAGGGAAACTCGGGGTCCGCGAAGCGCGCGACCCACAGGGTGCCGGCGCCGTCGAGGACCACCTGGACCTGCCCGCCCGCCTCGTGGACCTCTTGGGCGTAGAGCAGGGCGTGGACCGCGCGACCCAGGGACTCGGCCCGCTCGGTCCCCTCGTGCAGGATGATTGCCACCTTCATGGTTCTACCTCCCAATGGGGGGGATTCCCCTTCGTAGTAACGCCTTCAGCAATCCCGATGCCACGCCGTCCTCGGCTCGGGCGGAAGGGGGCCTGGCGCTGGCCCGATCGAGCATTCCACCGATTGCGGCCAGCCGATCGGGACGGTCACCGCGGAAACGAACAACGAATCCGTCCACCGGCCGGTAGCGCCGATGCGCAAGGGCAGTGCGGGCCGACCCTCACCGCACCCCCACGCGCCCCTCCAAACCTCCGCCGGGCGCCAGACGCCGAGCGCCGAGCGCCAGACGCCGAGCGCCGGGCAGATGGTGGCCCGAACCGCCGCCCCGGTTCGCCTCCGCGATCCCCACGGCCACCCCCGGCGAAGGCACACGGGCCACGGTGGCGACCCCAAGCGCGGCGCGCTGCGCATTGCGGAGCAACCCGCGGCGCGCTGGACCCGCAAGCTGCGGCACGACACCCTCGTTGGGTGCGCCTCCTCTACCTCGACCCGTACCACGGCGGCAGCCACGCCGCCTTCGTCGATGGCTGGCGGGCCCACAGCCGCCACCGCTGGACCGTGCTCACCCTGCCGCCGCGCCACTGGCGGTGGCGGATGCGCCACACCCCCCTCACCCTCAGCCGCGCGGTGGCGGAGCAGGTCGCGAACGGTGCGGCGTGGGATGCGCTGGTGTGCACCGACATGGTCGACCTCGCCGCCTTCCGCGGCCTCTGTCCCACCCCGGTCGCCGCCCTGCCCGCGCTCGCCTACTTCCACGAAAACCAGCTCACCTATCCGGTGCAAGAACCGCGCAATCGCGCCGCCTGCGGATTTCCGGCCACCGCCGCGAACGCCTCGTCCGCCGGCGATGAGTCAGCCCGAACCGGGGGTCGAGCCGCGAGGGAGACCGCGCCGCTGCCCGCCGAACAGGCCCAGGCGCGCGACCTCCACTTTGCCTACACCAACGTCACCACCGCGCTGGCCGCAGACGCCTGCTGGTTCAACAGCCGCTACCACCTCGACGCCTTCACCGGCGCACTCGCCGCGTGGCTGTCCAAGATGCCGGACTTCCGCCACCCGGAGGTGGTGGCGGAGATCCGCGCCAAGGCGGCGGTCTTCGCCCCTGGCATCGCCCCCTTCCCGCCGCGACCGCCGCGCCCCGCCGGCCCGCTGCGCCTGTTGTGGGCCGCCCGCTGGGAGTACGACAAGGGGCCCGAGGAGCTGCTCGCCGCCCTCACCCGCGCCGCCGCGGCGGGCGTTCCCTTCCGCCTCGCGGTGATCGGCGAGGAGTTCGCCAACCACCCCGCCGCCTTCGCCACGATCCGCAACCGCTTTGCCGAGCGCATCGACCACTGGGGGTTCCAGTCAAGCCGCGCGGGGTACCGCGCCTGCCTCGCCTGGGCAGACGTCGTCCTCTCCACCGCCCGCCATGAGTTCTTCGGCCTCGCGGTCGCCGAGGCGGTGGCCGCCGGCTGTCTGCCGCTCTTGCCCGACCGCCTCGCCTACCCGGAACGGTACGCCCACCACGATCCGCCCTTTCTCTACGACCCAACGCCGGCGGGGCTCGCCGCGGCGATCGGTGAGGCGGCCACCCGCCTCGCCGCCGGTGTGCTGTGGGGTGGCGACCCGGAGGCGGGAAGGGGTCGCGTCGCCGACCTCCTGTGGCCCACCCACGCACCGCGCCTCGACGCGGCGGTGGAGGCGATCACCGCCGCGACCAGCGCCGACTAAGCTGCCGGCGCCAAGGCGCGAGTTTGCGTGTTTGCAGGACTGACCCCGCAGTGCTGAAGCCACGGAGGGCGAATGACGCCTACCCGCGGATCACCGCCAACAGCTCGTCGCGGTGGCGAGCCATCTCGGCCTCGGTGCGCGCCTCGAGGTTGAGACGCAGGAGCGGCTCGGTGTTCGACTTGCGGACGTTGAACCATCCCCAGGCGAGGCGCACGGAGAGGCCGTCCAGGTGGCTGACCTCGCCCGCGCCGCCGAACTGCTGCTCCAGGCGGGCGAGCATCGCGTCCGGGTCGTCGACCCGCGAGTTGATCTCGCCGCTCGCCGCAAAGCGACGCAACCCTGCCAGCCGCTCAGACAGCTTCGCCGCGTCCTCGGAGAGGGCGGAGAGGAGGCGGAGCATGGTGGTGATGCCGCAGTCGGTGAAGAAGTTGTCTTTGTAGTAGAAGTGGCCGGAGAGCTCGCCGGCGAAAATCGCGTCCACCGCGCGCATCTGCTGCTTGATGAAGGCGTGGCCGACGCGGCACTGGATCGCCGTGCCGCCAGCCGCCTCGATCTCCTCCTTCACCACGTCGGAGGAGCGCAGGTCGTAGAGGATGGTGGCGCCCGGCCGCTCGGCGAGGAAGATGCGCGCCAGCATGGCGGTGGTGAGATCGGCGGAGACCACCGCGCCGCGGTCATCGACACAGATCACCCGATCGGCGTCGCCGTCGAAGGCGAAGCCCACCTCGGCACCGGCAGCGCGCACCCGCGCCTGGAGGTCGCGCAGGTTCGCCACCGTCAGCGGGTCGGCGGGATGGTTGGGGAAGGTGCCGTCGAGCTCCAGGTAGAGGGGCTCGACGGTGAGCTGCGGCAGCCGCGCAAACAGCGCCGGCAGGACCATCCCGGCCATGCCGTTGGCCGCGTCCACCGCCACCCGCATCGGCCGGATCTGCTTGGCGAACCCCATGAGGTGGTCGACGTAGCGATCGAAGATGGCCTCCTGGCGCACCGTCCCGGGGGTGGCCACATCCGCGGGTGGGGCGCTGGTGGCGAGGCGCTCGATCTCGGCGATCCCGGTATCGCCGCTGATCGGCACCGCGCCGGCGCGGCACATCTTGAAGCCGTTGTACTGGGGCGGGTTGTGAGAGGCGGTGATCATGAGCGAACCGCCCGCGCCGAGGGAGGCGACGGCAAAGTACGACATGGGGGTGGAGGCCAGCCCGATGTCGATCACGCTGGTGCCGCGCCGGCAGATGCCGCGGGTGACCGCCGCGAAGAGGGCATCGGAGGAGGTACGGCAATCGCGCCCCACCACGATCGCCTCCACCTGCAAAAGGTCCGCGAGGGCCATGCCAATCCGTTCGGCGATCACCTCGTTCACCTGCTCGGGGTAGGTCCCGCGGATGTCGTACGCCTTGAAGATGGTGGCCATGTCGCGACTCCAAGATGGGGTGCCAGGGATGCGCTCGCCACCGGCGAGCGGGCGCGAGTGTAGTGGCCACGACCACGAAGGTCACGAATCGCGCAACCCGATGCGGCACCAGGCTCAGCCGATCCGCAGGACCTTGGCGCCGCGCAGGGTGCCCGCGCTTAGCTCAGCGAGCGCCCGGTTCGCCGCCTCCAGGGGGTAGAGCTCCACCTCCGGGCGGATCCCCGCCGCCGCGGCGATGGCCAAGAAGTCGCGCACGTCGCGCCGGGTGACGTTGGCCACCGACTTGATCTCCCGCTCCATCCACAGGTGGGTGGGGTAGTCGAGCTCCAGCAGCGCCGCTTGATCCACCGCCTCCTTGCGGATCGCGTTGATCACCAGCCGGCCGCCCGGGACGAGGTTGGCAAGCGCCTCCACCACCGGCCGCCACGCGGGGGTGGTGTCGATGATCGCATCGAGCCGCTCCGGGGCGCGCGCCCGCGTGTCGCCCGCCCACACCGCGCCGAGCTCCCGGGCGAAGGCGCGCTCACCCTCGCTGCGCGCGAAGCAGTAGATACTCGCCTCCGGGTCGAGGTGGCGCAGGAGCTTGAGGACCAGGTGGCCCGAGGCACCGAAGCCGGTGAGGCCAAGGCGGCCGCCGCGCCGCAGGTGGGCGAGGCAAAGCGACCGGTAGCCGATGGCGCCGGCGCACAGCAGCGGCGCCGCCTCGACATCGCTGAGCGACTCGGGGAGGGGGTGGACAAAGGCGGCGGGAGCGACCATGCGCTCGGCGTAGCCGCCGTCAACATCGCGGCCGGTGGCGCGAAACTCGGCGCACAGATTCTCCTCGCCACGCTGGCAGGCGGGACAACGGCCGCAGGCGGAGTTGATCCACGCCACCCCCACCCGCGCTCCCACCGCCACGGTCGTCACCCCCGCGCCCAGCGCCGCGACCCGCCCCACCGCCTGATGGCCGAGAACGACCGGCAGGCGCGGCGGCGGAGTGCGCCCCTCGATCTCATCGAGCTCCGTGTGACAGACGCCGCAGCAGCTCACCGCCACCACCACCGCGCCGGGCCCGGCCACCGGCTCGGGAACCTCCGCCATCGCCAGGGGCTCGGGGCTGTTCGCGATCTGCACGATCCGCCGCAGGACCATCGCCCGCATCGTCGCTCCTCCTTCGCTCCGGCCGGCGCCGGGTCGCTTTAGGGTAACAGGCCACGGCACACGACTCGCGGCAGGCTACGCGTCGGGCAGACGTTGGCGAGGGTAACGAAGCGAGGCTGCGCGACGCCGCATCGGGACCAGCTCGTCGCGCTACCCGGGGCTCAGCCACGACCTACGGCGCGCCCCGCGCTGTGCACCGAGCCACGCAACTGGCCGCGGCCCCGTGCGTCGCCTCAGGCCCGGCAAGGCAATCGATCGACCCAGACGACCGGCTCGTCGCGCGCCCGCACCGCCGATCTGCCTTCGACCCAACCGCCTTCGACCGCTTGCGTGTCGCCGAGCGCGGTTGCAGCGCGACTCAGGCGGCTTCACGACCCAACCGCCTTCGACGTGACTGCGTGTTGCGGGTGCGGCGCAGCGCCTGTAATCACCCATCCAACCCACGCAGCCGCTGGCGGGCGGCGCGATTCTGCGGGTCGGCGTCGAGGGCCTTGCGGTAGTTGAGCTGCGCCTTGGCACCATTGCCGAGCCGCTCCCAGCACATCCCGCGCCACACCCGCAGGTCGGCGAGGTAGGGCGGCTTCTTCTCCATCACCACCCCCATCTCGCCGAGAGCCTCCTCGTAGCGGCCGAGGTGGTAGAGGACCTTGCCGTAGGCGAAGCGCGCCTGCAGGCGGCCGGGCTGGCGGCGCAAGACCTCGAGGTAGTCATCGCGCGCCGCCTCCCACTCCTCCTCCCTCGCGTGCAGCTCGCCAAGCCGTTCGTAGACGTCGGTGTAGTCGGGGGAGAGCTCAAGGATGCGGGCGTAGTGTTGAATGGCGGTGGCCGGCGCACGGCTTGCCACCTCGCTCGCGCTCGTGAAGAGGAGCTGGACGTACGCCGCCTTACGCAACCGCACCACGTTGGGCGCCAAGCTCCACGCGTGGTCGAAGGCACGCAGCGCCGCCTCCCCCTTGCCGTCGCTCACCAGCGCCTCGGCGCGGGCGATCTCCTCGAGGGTGTCGCGCTCGGACACCGACAGGGGGTGGTCGCTGAGCGCCTCGGGGGCCATCACCACCACGTCGTGGCGACCAAAGGACAACCACGAGGCCACCACCGCAATCACCATCAGCACCGCCGCGACCCACGGGGACCAGCGCTGCCACCAGGTGGGCGGGCGGTGGTGGCGGCTCAGCTCCATCAGGCGGCGCAGCTCGGCGGGATCGAGGAGGACCTTGCGCAGGGCGGCAACTAGCTCCGCGCCGGTGGCGAAGCGCTGCGCACGGTCCCGCGCGATGGCCCGCTGGAGGATCTTGCGCGACGCCTGCGGCAGCAGCGGGTTGAGGTGGATCGGGTCCGCAGTCTTCCCCTGCATAATCTTCACGATCAAGGTCGCCACCTCGTCCGCCTGATACGGCTTCTCGCCGGTAAGCATGCGGAAGGCGATCACCCCAAGGGCGTAGAGGTCGGTACGGCCGTCAAGCTCCTCGCCGCCGAGCTGCTCCGGCGACATGTAACTCGGCGTGCCGAGCGCCGTGCGCGTTTGGGTGAGCTCGGTGGCGGAGAAGCGGGCGATGCCGAAGTCGGTGATCTTCACCTGCCCATCGGCGCGGATGAGGATGTTCGCCGGCTTCACATCCCGGTGGATCACCCCCTGGGCGTGTGCGGCGTCGAGGCCGGCCGCGATTTGCGCCAGGATCTCCAGGGTCTCGTCGAAGCGCGGGGTGGCGGTCGTCGACAGGTACGACTCCAGCGTTCGCCCCTCCACGTACTCCATCGCGATGAAGGTGGTGTCGCCCTCCTCGCCCACGTCAAAGACCGTCGCGATGTTCGCGTGCGACAGCCGCCCGGCGGTCTGCGCCTCCAAGACGAAGCGGTGGCGCAGGGCGGCCGAGTCCATCGACGACCCCATCGCCCCCATCTGGATCGTCTTGATCGCCACCTGCCGATCGATCTTCGGATCGAAGGCGCGGTAGACCACCCCCATCTGCCCGCGCCCAATCTCCCCGAGGAGTTGGTAGCGACCGAGGGTGTCCCCCAGCGCATCGCCACCCGTCGAAGGTGGCAAGACGGGGGCGTCTGAAGTGGAAAAGACCGAGGGAAGCATGGATCCAAATCAACAGGTTTCCCGCCCTCATCGGCCCCGCCCAGGGTTTGGGTAAGCAATGCGCCATGGCCGGCGCACGAGTTGCCACCGACCGGCCAACGGAGGGGCGAGGGGCTGGCCGGCACGGCGCGCACGCCAACCCGCAGGCGTCCCCCAAGCGCCCACCGCGTGAGCGACCTGCGTGGCCGGCTTGCCACCGTGGCACCGGCGGGCAAAAGACAGTGGGCTGACCAGAACGCCAACGCATCCGTCGTCACGGACGCCGTCCACCGCCACTGAAGCGCCGCGTCTACGGGCGGAAAATCGCGCAACGCTCCCCTCGTCACCGCCCCTTCAATCCCAACCTTGGCGCCGCGCACCGCGGGCGAAGCCGCTCCCGCAGGATGGGTCACCCACCACCCGGCGCGGTTGGGCGCGTTCGCGTCGTTGCGTGATCCCCACCGGTAACGCCGCCACCCGCCCGGATCACCGGCAACCAACGCCCGCGGGATCCTACCGGCCGGCCCCACGTCGCATCCCCCCGCCCGCACCCACAGCATCGCTTCCATCGTGACTTAGTTCACGGTCGGCGGCGCGGCGCCGCCCGGTCCCCCATCCGCCCCTACGGCATCGTTTCCATCGTGACCCCGCCCGGCAAAGAGATCACGTTGCCATCCACATCCCACACCGTGGCGCTCACGAGCTGCAAGGCAGGGTTGCCGGTAACCGTTGGTGGATAGACCACGTAGGCCTGCAGATACTGGGGCGCAAGCCCCTGCGGCGCGGCCACGTCCAGGTAGAGCCGCTGCCCGTCCTGGTGCCAGTAGACCATCCGCTGGGTCGCACCAAAGGGGCCGGTCGTACTCCACGTCCCCCGCACCGTCGACTCGGGGACGTAGACAAAGAGGTCACTGGGATCCACCACCGTCTCGTCGAAGTCCACCACCAGCGACGCCGCTCCCAAACGCAGGGTCGACCAGCCACGACCGAAGGTGATCTTCGCCCGCGGCGCCGCCTCCAGGGAGGGGAGATCCGCTGGTGTCGGCCCGGTAAGCATATCCACGTACTCAAGAGAATCTGAGTGGCCGGTACCCGGCACCACCTCCAACGAGAGCGCCATCACCGAACCACCACCACTCGAGTCGTCGGTGTTGAGATTCACCTCCACCGTCGCCAGCCCCACAGGAACGTCGCCGGGGAGATCGGTCACCAAGACGGTCTGGACCGGCTCATGGCCAAAGACCCACGGCCAGAAGGTGTGGAAATAGGGCCCATAGAGCGTCCCTACCGAGGTCCCATCCGGGCGGACGTTAAACACTGAACGCACCAACCCCAGGGCCTGAAGGTCCCACACCTGGCCAGTCGCGGCGGAGGTCAGGGTGACGGCCACAGTCTCCGTAGTCGCGCGCTCCGAACCACCCGCCATCATCGTCACGGTGTCCCCGGCCCGGGCCACTGACGGAAAGGTGCGCACACCCGCGCAACCGTGAAGGAAGGGGAGCGTCGCCAGCGTGATCGTCGCGAGCAGCCAACCACTGGAACGGGAAAGATGAGACTGAAGGGTCTTCATGGCGTACCTCCTCCAAGGCCAAGGGTGTGCATCAGAATGACGGCGTCGCGCAGGTCGACCACGCCGTCGAGGTTGAGATCAGCTACCACCGCCTCCTCCGGGGTTGGGGTGGCCAACCCTTCGATAAAGCGCAACAGGACCGTCACATCCGCCATGGTCAGCACCCCGTCTGGGGCACCGCGCGGCGCCAGATCACCCAGCAGGCCGACAGGGCACGGGAAGTCAGGATCACAGGCGTCACCCACACCGTCGCCGTCGCAGTCCGCCTGGCCAGGATTCACCTGCATCGGGCAGTTGTCCGCCCCGTCCACCACCCCATCGCCGTCGCTATCCGTGACCAGGGGGTTGCTCCCATAGGTCAGCACCTCCGCACCGTCGCTCAGGCCGTCCCCGTCTGTGTCGGCGCGCAAGGGATTGGTGGTGTAGGTCAACACCTCCTGCCCGTCGGTCAAGCCATCCCCATCGGTGTCTGGCACGCGAGCCTTCGTCCCCAGCACCGCCTCCTCCACGTCCTTAAGGCCGTCGCCATCCGAATCTGGACTATTGCCCGTACGGGTCACGATGTTGCCCACCTCGTCGTAGCTAAATCCGAAGCTCGGGCCATCGTTACGGGCCACCGACTGAACCCGGTTCAGGTCGTCGTAGCTGTACGTAACCACCACCACCGCCGCCTCGGCCGCCGCTCCCAGCCACCCCCACCCCACAACAACCCACACCATCAAAAGTGCTCTCATACCACCTCCCTTACCTTTTGACCCAACACCACGCGCGGGCGGTTATCCTACGAACGAACCGCAAATAGACGGCGACTCCGGTCGCAACTCCACGCCCACAGGTCGTCGATAACTCTTTGGTAGCAATACACGGGGTTGGCCGGCGTCACCATGGCCAGCAGCCCCTGGCCGTAGACGTAGTAGCGGAGGATCTGGTTGCTCCCATTCGCCTCCGCCAAAAGGTTGCCTGAAGCGTCGTAGACGTAGCGGGTGACCGTGCCGCCCCGAGTTGCCTGCAGTCGGTTCCCGACGCCGTCGTACGTGTAGGTATCGCCCCCCGCGGTGACGAGCCGGTGCTCGTCGTCGAACGTGAACGCCGTCCCGCTCCGGTCGAAGAGCTGGCCCTCGTCGTCGAAGGTGAACGGGTCTCGCACGAAGACGCCAAGATGGGAAGGGGCCGCGCTGAAATGCGAAGCCGGTCGCGAAGCTACACGCATGGCGGTTGGCTGAATCGAGAACCTCATGGCTTCTTTCGGTGGCAACAAAGTGCGCCTTAGCATCCCCGACTCCGTGCCGAACATTTCAAGACCTGACCCCGAGGTTCTGCATGACCCCGAGGTTCTCGATGTTCAGTGGTGACACCATTCCGTCACTTGCTGCCACCTCGAGATACTTGCACATGCACGAATACAGGCTCCGTAATTTTTGGCGCATTCCATGAAATCGCAATAGATAGATCATGTGTTGTCTTGTTCACATCAAAATAAAACTCGCCAAAAAAGTACAGTTTACACGTGTCGGCAGTTTCGAATCTTGTCATTTTAGAAAGGCTCGACGATAACTCCTTAATCATAGAGCAATCTGTCTTAAGAGAAAAACTCACATCGCTACCGTCAAGCTGCTGCTGATCTAGAGAGCACGGAATAACAATATACAATATGTACCGTGACCCAACCGGAAGGCCTGCGAGGCTGTAGTCCAGACTAAACACAGACGAAATGTCCACCTCGGGCATATTTACTTCTACACCATCAATACCAAGCAGTGGCCCTTTTAAGTACCGAATGTACCCATCGCCTCTATATGTCCTCACCTGTCGCTCCAAGTCACTACAGCATGAACAGGAACAGAGCATAGGAATGATCACCAACATCGTGGAAAGAAACGATAATTTCCTTCGAACCTTACTATCACTCTCACATCGATACAGCCTTAAGTACATAACAAACGCGACGCCTAGAAGGATGCTTTCGCCTCTCTTGTTAGTCTTGTAGCTTCTGACTTGCAGTTTCTGAAAATGATCCAGTTGGCATGTTTGCTCGCATGATTTGGATCTGTCTTCCATTCTCTTGCGAGTTTGTCGATATGGGAATCAAGAGCTTCTCCGCCAATGCGCTCTCCCCGCAGATCGGGGTTGGAAATAGCCTGCTGTGCAGCGCTCATGTCTATGTCAGCGTCTATGAACCATTGCCCTTTGTTTTTTTCGTAGCCATTCCCCCAACTATATGTATGTTCCAATGTTTTATCCGGATTCGTTGTGTAAATAAAAGTGTGAGTTAACGGTGCTTGTGTGGCTATACCGGTTGAGTCAAACATGCTGAGCAATCTGTTCTGCCGATAAGAATCCAGACCAGACGGATCAATCCCCATCACCGGATTCCCCCCCACATACGCATACAGATTGACATCCCCTCCCTCGAACCCGATGG
>Ga0210013_1001166_pt1 | contig 16454 bp, 12 predicted proteins | sample CryGeymeta201506_FD_185553 | JGI IMG/M metagenome (GOLD analysis project Ga0210013, IMG submission 185553) | Groundwater microbial communities from Crystal Geyser aquifers in Utah, USA - Crystal Geyser metaG 2015-06 (SPAdes) (version 2) | ecosystem: Environmental > Aquatic > Deep subsurface >...
TCGCCCAACTCGCAAAATCTGTCCTCGCCCAGCCGAATTTTGCGAGCATCCGCTACGCGGCTTGCCTGCTTGACCCACTTCGCTTCGATTCTTCAAGTCAGACAGGCTGCTAGAACCGCTCATGTGGCGCCAAATAACGCCATTGCCCAGGCGGTAATTTGGCCATCGACACCCGACCGATCCTGATCCGCTTCATGGTCAGCACCTTTAGTCCGACACTGTTGCACATCTGCGCGATCTGGCCGGGTTGCGGGCCCTTGAGGGCGAAACGCAGCCGGGTTTCGTTTTGCCAGCTGACTTTGGCCGGAGACAGCGTCCGTCCGTTAAAACCGGGCTTGTGGTTGAGGCGCTTGAGCCCATCGGGCGCCATTTCGCCAGCAACCTCGACAATGACCTCCTGCTCGACGGTGGCGGCATCGTCGAGCAGCTTGCGCGCCACCCGCCAGTCCTGGGTAAATACCAGCAAACCGCTGGCGTTCGCCTCTAGCGGTGCGACCGGGGTCAGCCGAGCAAAATGTTGCTTGAGCATGAAAATGCCGGAAGAGTCATCCGCCGCCCGCGTGTCGGCGGTAAGCGGTTGCTGCGCGAAGTGGGTGTCCATATCGGCGCCATGGCCGGGCGGTTGGTGCAGCAAAATGGTCACCGGCTCAACCGGCGTAAGCTTAGCGCCAGGGTGAAGCTCAACCTTCTGCTGCGACACCTTGAACTGGGGTTCTTCCACCACTTGGCCATCAACCATTACCCATCCGCCCACGATGTACAGCTCGGCCTCCCGGCGAGAGCAGGGGACTAATTCGGCAAGGCGTTTTGCAAGGCGAACGGGCTCTGCCATGGTGGGACATCCTGGAAGGGGAAAACGCCATTGTAAGGTACGCATCCTTACGCCGCAAAACACTCAGGAACTAAAAAACTGGCGGCGGATGCTTGCACTGCACCCATACCGTTCCACACGCCAGGACAGGGCTTACGTAGAGCTGCTCGCCGGCATCGCGTAAATAATGATGGAGAAGTCGCTGCACAAAAAGCGCCGACGCTGGTAACATTCACCACAAATATTTATTTTGTTCCTGCCAGAAGGATCAGCCGCTCCTTTATATCAAACACAAGGACAAGCGAGGACGCAGACGCGTGTCACTATGAAACATTCGGGGTAATATGCCGCTACGCAAAACCTTCTCATTTCTTTTCCCCATTCAGGCCACCATCACCCACCGCGAGAAAATCCTTTCGGGGGTCGGCGGCGTATTCGGTATTTTTCTCACCGCGTGGATCGGCGACCTGACGCTTGGCGCTGCGGCAGTGCCCTTCATTGTCGCCTCGATGGGAGCCTCCACCGTCCTGCTGATGGGCGCGCCCCACAGCCCGCTGGCTCAGCCCTGGGCTTTCGTGGGCGGGCACCTGATTTCCGCCCTGATCGGGGTCACCTGCGCCAAGCTGCTTCCGGGCGCAACATTTCTGGCGGCAGGCTTGGCGGTCGGCCTTGCCATCAGCGTGATGCACTACCTGCGCTGCCTCCATCCGCCCGGCGGTGCAACCGCCCTGATGACGGTGGTTGGCGGCGAGCGCATACTCAACCTGGGTTACCATTTCCTGCTAACTCCCCTTCTGTTGAACGTCGCCGTACTCCTGGGCGTGGCGCTGCTGTTCAACAACCTGCTCGGGCGACGCTATCCCCATAACCTCTCCTTGCCCGGCAAGAGCGGCGGGCCCGTGTCCGGAGGCCGTCCGTCCGTCAAGCTTGCCTTCAACGAGGACGACCTGATCGCCGCACTGAAAGACATGGGCGGGTTCATCGACGTCACCGGGGAAGACCTTGAACGAATCTATGCCCTTGCCCTGCTGCACGCTCATCGCGGTCGCCTGGGAGACATTCGCCTGAAAGACATCATGACCCGCGAGGTGGTCGCCATCCGGCCTTCAACCGCGCAGGAAACGGTCTGGTCGCTGCTGCGCGCCCACCACATCCGGGGCGTTCCGGTCACGGATGGCATGGGCAAGGTGACGGGCATGGTCACCATCGCGGATTTCCTCAAGGTACGGGACTGGCGCCTGTGCGACAGCCTCGCCCAGCGCGTGAAACTGTTCCTGAAACGCAAATCGGGCGCCATTGCCGGGCAGATCATGAGCACGCCGGCCATCACGGCCAGGGAAGACGCCCACCTGACCGATGCGTTCCTGATCTTCTCCGAAAAGGGCATCAACCATATTCCGGTTACCGACGAAGAAGGCCGGCTGATCGGCATCGTCACCCGGCTCGACCTTCTCGCGTCGCTTTATGGCGATCTCGCAAAGGCAAAAACCGGGACATAACAGCGGCTGAAATCGTGAAAAGCGGCTCGAATCCTTGTGGCATGTTCTTCCCTCCCCTACAATATTGCCTTCCCTGCCCAACCAAACAGATCAAAACGAAGTGCCAAAACGCTACCTTCCCCGCTCCGCACATGTCTGGCTCTCGCTCCGGCATTGGAAACAACGGATACTGTTCTGGACAGGGGCCATCTGCGTTGGGGCTGCCGCAGTTTTCTTTGCCAAGGGGAGCGAAGAGTCTAACCTGCTGTTTCACCGCCTGATCGAATTCTCTCCCTACCTTCCACTGGTGGTCGCCCCCGCCGGGCTCGCCCTGGTAGCCTATATCACACGCCGCTTCTTCCCGGGCTCTCAGGGCAGCGGCATTCCCCAGACCATTGCAGCCCTGAAAATGTCCGACCACGAAGCTCGAGGCGCAGTGCTCTCCCTGCGCATCGCCATGGGCAAGATTTTGTTGACGCTGATCGCCCTGTTGTCGGGGGCATCCGTGGGGCGAGAGGGGCCAACGGTTCAGGTTGGTGCCTCGATCATGCATGCGCTGGGTGGGTTCGTCCGCTTCCCCCGCATGGAGATGGAAAAGGGTCTGATCCTGGCTGGCGGCGCGGCGGGGGTGGCGGCGGCCTTCAATACCCCGCTGGCCGGCGTGGTGTTCGCCATCGAGGAAATGAGCCGCTCCTTCGAGGCAAAAACCAACGGCATCGTGCTTATGGCGGTCATCGTCGCCGGCATGGCCTCGCTCGCCATGATGGGCAATTACACCTACTTCGGGCACACGTCGGCTTCGCTCGATCTCGATCGCGGCTGGATCACGGTATTGGTTTGCGGTGTCGTCGGAGGCCTGCTCGGGGGGCTATTCAGCCGTATCCTGGTCGAATTCGCACACGGCGTTCCCGGTCGCGTGGGCGCGCTGGCAAAGGAGAGCCCCATAAAATTCGCAGCCCTGTGCGGCTTCATCCTCGCCCTGATCGGGCTACTCTCCGGTAGCACCACCTACGGCACCGGCTACCAGGAGGCCAGGCAACTTATTTCGGACGGCGGCAGCCTACCGGAATCGTATGGCATCCTCAAAATGCTGGCCACCATCGTCTCCTACGTGAGCGGCATTCCGGGCGGCATCTTCGCGCCCTCGCTGTCCATCGGCGCAGGCATCGGCTCCAACCTGGCGGTACTGATGCCCTATGCGCCCGTCGGCGCGGTGGTGATCCTCGGCATGGTGTCCTATTTTGCCGGCGTGGTGCAAGCGCCCATCACCGCCTTCGTGATCGTGATGGAGATGACCGACAACCACGCCATGCTGCTACCCCTCATGGCGGCTTCCCTCATCGCCTCCGCCGCCTCCAGCCTGGTCTGCCGCAAGCCGCTCTACAAGGCGCTGGCGGACAACTTCCTGAACCGATCGGCAGCCGCGTCTTCCCGGCGTGCAAGCGGAACATGATCCCTCACGAGCCAGCGCTATGACCCACTTCGGCGCCATCATCATCGGCGATGAAATCCTTTCCGGCAAACGCCGCGACGGCCATTTCCCCCGCGTCATCGAAACCCTGGGCAAACGCGGGCTGGAGCTCAAATGGTGCCGCATTATCGGCGACGACCCCGCGTTGATTGTCGCCACCCTGCGCCAGACCCTGCCTCAGGACGACATTGTGTTCAGCTTCGGCGGCATCGGCGCCACCCCTGACGACCATACCCGGCAGTGCGCCGCCGAAGCGGCCGGTGTGCCGCTGGTGCGTCATCCCGACGCGGTGGCGGAGATCGAGGCGCGCTTCGGCGCGGAGGCCTATCCCCGGCGCATTCTGATGGCCGACCTGGCACAGGGCAGCCGCATCATCCCCAACCCGTTCAACCGCGTCCCCGGTTTTTCGCTCGACCGTCACCACTTCCTGCCGGGCTTCCCGCAAATGGCATGGCCGATGATGGACTGGGTGCTGGACACGCTCTACCCCGACATCCGCAACCAGGCGCCGGAAACCGAAACCGTCATCACCGTGCTGGATGCCATGGAAAGTCCGCTGCTCGACCTGATGAACGAATTTGTGCTGCGCTACCCCGACCTGCGCTTTTCCAGCCTGCCCCACATCGGCGAGGACGGCGAACGCAAGGTGGAATTCGGCTTGCGCGGGGCACGCACCCGCGTAGCGCATGGCGCCGCCTTCCTGAAGCAGGAAATCGGCAAATTGGGCCTCAAATCGGAACAAATGGCCGACTAACCCCATCCCCCCCCCAACTTTATCCTACAATCAGTAGTGGGTATGGACTTTCAGAGGGGGATTGAGCATGAAGCCGTTTATCGATATCGCCAGCAGCGTGAGCGATGAGTTATCGCAAATCCTGGAAGCCGCAGTCAACGACCCGGACGCCGACGAGGCGCCTACACTCGGATCGGTCCGGAGAATTGTCTACAGAGCGGCGAATGGCGAACAACTCAAGGCCGATCGTCTGCATTTCGACCAGAACCGCTCACTCCTTGAGGAAATCGATGATCTGATCGAGCAATTCGGGGACGAGGCCCCCGCCATCGATTTCATCACCGTCAAGGCAAGCGAGAGCCTGACTCGGACCATTTCGGCACTTATGGACACCGGCGCCAGCACCCCGCCAACCCTGGGCATGGTGCGGGATGCCATGCTGCATGGACTGGTTGCGCGCCTGGTCGGGGATGGCATCATCGACCCGGACGAAGACGAAACACTGCAGGAAGAAATCGAAACCCTGATCAGCCGTTACGGCCAGGACACGGTAGCGGAAAATTTCCTGCACTACGAGTAATAAAACATCCGGGTTGATACAGCGGAACATCCCGCCGGTTCGCGTGTCGATAACCTATCACGTAGAATAGGCTCCCCATGGAAACCGCCCGCAACATCTTTCCCCATCGCAAATACTGGGCCAAACGCTTCGGCACGGCACCCGTGCTGCCGATGTCGCGCGCCGAGATGGATCAGCTCGGCTGGGACAGTTGCGACATCGTCCTGGTCACCGGCGACGCCTACATCGACCACCCCAGCTTCGGCATGGCGCTGATCGGGCGGCTGCTGGAGGCGCAGGGCTTCCGCGTCGGCATTATCAGCCAGCCCGACTGGCACAGCCCGAGCGCCTTCAAGACGCTGGGCAAACCCAACCTGTTTTACGGCGTCACTGCGGGCAACATGGATCGATGGGTCAACCGCTACACCGCCGACCGCAAAATCCGTTCCGACGATGCCTACACCCCCAACGCCGAGGGCAACAAGCGCCCCGACCGGGCGGTGATCGTTTATGCCCAGCGCTGCCGCGAGGCATACGTCGACGTGCCGGTGGTGATCGGCGGCATCGAGGCATCCCTACGCCGCATCGCCCACTTCGACTACTGGTCGGACAAGGTGCGCCGCTCCATCCTGCCGGATTCCAAGGCCGACATCCTGCTCTATGGCAACGCCGAACGGGCGCTGGTGGAGCTCGCCCACCGTTTGGCCAGGGGCGAGCCCATCGCCAGCATTACCGACCTGCGCGGCACGGCCATCTTGCGCAAAAACATCCCTGATGGATGGAGCGAAATTGATTCGACTTCGGTGGATGAACCGGGCAAGGTTACACCGTATCTCAACCCTTACTCCGAAACGGCTGCTGTCTGTACTGAAGAGGATGAGACAAATAGGGCGCATCCCACGCACCAGCCTTTGGTGCGCATGGCGCACCCTGCGCATGACCGCACTGCCAGCGTCATCCGCTTGCCCTCCTTCGAACAGGTGCGCGACGATCCGGTGCTCTACGCCCACGCCAACCGCCTGTTGCACCTGGAAACCAACCCCGGCAACGCGCGTGCGCTGGTGCAGGCCCACGGCGACCGCGACGTGTGGATCAATCCTCCGCCGATCCCGCTATCCACCGAAGAGCTGGACGGCGTCTACGACCTGCCCTACACGCGCCGCCCCCACCCGGCCTACAATGATGCGAAGATCCCAGCCTATGAAATGATCCGCTTCTCGGTCAACATCATGCGCGGCTGCTTCGGCGGCTGCACCTTCTGCTCGATCACCGAGCACGAAGGGCGCATCATCCAGAACCGCTCGGAAACCTCGATCCTGCACGAGGTCGAGGAAATCCGCGACAAGACGCCGGGCTTCACCGGCATCATCTCCGACCTGGGCGGCCCCACCGCCAACATGTACCGGCTGAAGTGCCGCGACACCAAAATCGAATCCGCCTGCCGAAGGCTCTCCTGCGTCTTCCCGGACATCTGCATCAACATGGGCACCGACCACGGTCCGCTGGTCCAGCTCTACCGCAAGGCGCGGACGCTACCCGGCATCAAGAAAATCCTGATCGGCTCGGGCGTGCGCTATGACCTCGCGGTTAAATCGCCGGAATACGTCAAGGAGCTGGTCAGCCACCATGTCGGCGGCTACCTCAAGATCGCGCCGGAGCACATCGCCGAAGGGCCGCTGTCGAAGATGATGAAGCCGGGCATGGGCGCTTATTACCAGTTCAAGGAACTGTTCGAGAAGTTTTCCAAGGAAGCCGGCAAGGAACAGTACCTGATCCCCTATTTCATCTCCGCCCACCCCGGCACCACCAACGCGGACATGCTGGAGCTGGCGCTGTGGCTCAAGGCCAACAGCTTCCGCCTGGATCAGGTGCAGAACTTCACCCCCACGCCGATGGCGCTGGCCTCCGCCATGTATCACACCGGCAGGAACCCGCTACGCAAGGTCAGCCGACAAGGGGAGGAAGTGCCAATCCCGAAAAGTGGCCGGGCAAGGCGGTTGCACAAAGCCTTTTTGCGCTACCACGATCCCGAGAACTGGCCGCTGTTGCGTGAAGCGCTCAAGCAAATGGGCCGCGCCGACCTGATCGGCGGCAGCAAGAAACACCTGGTGCCGGCCTGGCAGCCCGTGGGAACGGGCCGCACACCTGTCAACAACCGCCGCCCCGAGACCTGCAAAGGCACTGCCCGCACCCAGCACACCCATGACAGGCCGCGCGCCGCACGCCGCGCCAAGTAGCACCAAACCGCAATCTGTCGGCTTGGGAACATTGCGGCAACTCGTGTCTGGAATGAACCTAGAAAAAGCAGTTAACCACGGAGATCACGAAGAACACGGAGTTATATCAAAGAGTTATATGGGTTTCGTATGTCACCAGCCAGGTGACACTCATAACCTTCGTAATATCTTGTTTTTCTTCGTGCTCTCCGTGTTCTCCGTGGTTCAAATGAGGTTTTTAGGATGAATGCTGATTGCCCGCATCCGCGCAGCTGCGCGGAGCGCACAAAACCATGGGCGGGTCTAGGAGCCTGTCGGACTTAAAGGAAATCGGCTGCAAATCCGCCTGGACGGTCCATATTTCGCCGCTTTTTTGGTCAATAGAACGACTATTGACCTGCAAAACCGGCAAGTGGGGTAAGCAGGGATGGGCGGCTTTATCGCCCAACTCGCAAAATCTGTCCTCGCCCAGCCGAATTTTTCGAGCATCCGCTACGCGGCTTGCCTGCTTGACCCACTTCGCTTCGATTCTTCAAGTCAGACAGGCTCCTAGGCTAAACCCCGCAGTAATTGGCAATCGCGACGAATTTTTCAAACCCCAAATTCTCAGCCCGCAACCCGGGGTCTATCCCCAACGCAGCAAACCCAGCATCGTCCAGATAAGATTTCAACGTATTGCGCAAGACTTTGCGCCGCTGCCCGAAGGCGGCGGTGACGATAGCGCCGAACAGGGCCGCATCCTTGGCCGGATGCGGCAAAACCGCGTAGGGGATCATGCGCACGATGGCGGATTCAACCTTGGGTGCGGGGTGGAAAGCATCCGGCGGTACGATGAACATCAGTTCCATGGCGTAGCGGTATTGCAGCATCACCGACAGCCTGCCGTATTCCGGCGTGGAGGGGGCGGCCACCATGCGCTCCACCACTTCTTTCTGGAGCATGAAGTGCATGTCGATGATGTTGCCGATGGTTTCGCTGAGGTGAAACAGGATCGGCGTGGAGATGTTGTAGGGCAGGTTGCCGACAACGCGGATGCGCTCCCCCAGTGTGGAAAAATCGAATTTCAGCGCATCGCCGGCATGGATCGCCAGCTTTGCCGCCGGGTAGTTATTCTGCAACCGGGTGATGATGTCGCGGTCGATTTCCACTACGTGCAGACGGGGCAGGATTTTGAGCAGCGGATCGGTGAGCGCGCCCAGACCTGGGCCGATTTCGACCATGACGTCGTCGGGCTGAGGATGAATGGTGCGAACGATGGCCTGGATGACGCCCTGATCGGTGAGGAAATTCTGGCCGAAGCGTTTGCGTGGGATGTGTTTCATTGTCGGTGAGGAGTCTGGTAGGGTGGGCACGTTTTTGTGCCCACCCTACACCTCCTCACTGTTCCTGGCCATTTCCAGCGCCAGTTGAATCGCTGCCATGAGGCTGCCGCTCTCGATCTTCCCGGTGCCGGCAAGCTGAAGCGCGGTGCCGTGGTCCACCGAGGTACGGATGATGGGGAGCCCCAAGGTGACGTTGACGCCGCCGCCGAAGCTGGCGTATTTCAGCACCGGTAGCCCTTGATCGTGATACATGGCGAGCTGGCAGTCGGAGCCTTGTAGTTGATGTCTGGTGAACAGGGTATCGGCGGGCAGCGGCCCGACGAGGTTCATGCCCTCTGCGCGCAGCGTTTCCAATACCGGGGCGATGACATCAATTTCCTCGCGCCCCATGTGGCCAGATTCGCCGGCGTGGGGATTGAGCCCCGCAACCAGGATACGCGGGTTTGACAACGCGAAGCGCTGTTTCAGATCGCGGTGCAGGATGCGGAGGGTCTGCTCCAGGCTTTGCCGGGTGATGGCGGCGGAAACGTCTTTGAGCGGCAGGTGGGTGGTGGCCAGCGCTACGCGCAGGGCGCCGCCGACCAGCATCATCACGACTTGCGGGGTTACGGTCAGCCCGGCCAGGAATTCAGTATGGCCGGTGAAAGGAATGCCGGCATCGTTGATGACGCCCTTGTGCACCGGTGCAGTGACCATGGCGTCGAAGGTGCCGACCAGGCAACCGTGCGCCGCCGCGGACAAGGTGTCGAGCACATAGCGGCTGTTGGCCGGATTCAGCTTGCCGGCAACGGCGGGTTCGATCAGGTCGCAGTGCAGCACTTCCAGCACGCCGGGTTCGTCCGGCGCGGTCGCAGCGGGTGAAAAATCCACTATGTCGAGCGGCAGTCCCAATTGCCGGGCGCGCTCGGCAAGCAGGCCGCGATCGGCGATGGCGACGATGCGTGATCCGGCCGGTTTATTCTGCGCCAGCAGCACGCACAGGTCGGGGCCGATGCCAGCGGGTTCGCCGGCGGTTAATGCGATGACGGGAGTGCTGAGTGCTGAGTCATGTAGGTTGGGCACCCCGTGCCCAACAAGTGATTCGGGAGCATGGTGATTTTGGGTTTGTCGGGCACGGAGTGCCCGACCTGCGTTATCTTTATTTGTCTTCAAGGCGGTATTCGACGAATGCCTGGTCGCGCAATTGGCGCAGCCAGTTCTCGTAGGCCTCGTCGGCCTTGCGTGCGCGGATTTCCTGGCGCGCCATGAGGGTCTGCCGTTCCTTGCTGACATCTTCCGAGCGGCGCTCCAGCACTTGGATCAGGTGCCAGCCGAAGGGCGATTTGACGGGCACACTGATTTCCCCCGGTTTGAGGGCATCCATGGCACGTTCGAATTCGGGTACGGTTTCACCGGGCGAAAGCCAGCCGAGGTCGCCGCCTTTCGAGGCGGAGCCATCCTCGGAGTGGAGCCGGGCCAGTTCGGCAAAGTTGGCACCGTTGTCAACACGCTCCTTGAGCTGGATTATGCGATTTTTGGCATCGGTTTCCGATACGATTTCGCTGGTCTTGATCAGGATGTGGCGCGCGTGGGTTTTTTGTACGATCAGAACGCCTCCCTTGCTGCGCTTGTCGATCAGCTTGAGGATGTGGAAACCGTTCGGACTGCGCAGCACGGCGCTGATTTCCCCCGGTTTCAGGCCGTTGACCGTTTCCAGGAACAGGGTCGGCAGACGGCTGGCGGCCCGCCAGCCAAGCACGCCGCCCTGCAGGGCGTCCGGTGCGTCGGAATAGCTTGCCGCCACTTGGGCAAAATCCACCTTTTTCAGTTCCGACCATGCCTTCTCGGCGTATGCTCGTTTGCTCTGAATCTGTTCCGGGCTGGCTTGTTCGGGTACGCGGACCAGAATTTGCGCCAGGTTGAATTCGTCTTCCCCGCCGGTTTGAGCGGCGCGGGAGTTGAGGAAGCTCTCCACTTCGCCGTCGCTGACGGTGATGCGATTTTCCACTTCGCGCTCGCGCAGGCGACCGAGAATGATTTCGTCGCGGATTTCTTCGCGAAATTTGGCGAAACTGACGCCATCTTTTTCCAGTGTGTCGCGAAAGGCTTCCACGGTCAGGTTGTTTTCCTGGGCAACGCGTTGCAGCGTTTTGTCGAGTTGCAGATCGTCGACACGGATGCCGGTTTCCTTGGCAAGCTGCAACTGCACCCGGTCGGTAATGATGCGTTCCAGCATCTGTTTTTCCAGCACATCCTGAGGCGGCAGAGGTGTGCCCCGTTTTTTCAGTTGCTGCATCACGATCCGCATCCGGTCGTTGAGCTCGAACTGGGTGATGACTTCATTATTGACCACGGCGACGATGCGGCTGACCAACCGAACCGGGTCCGAGGGTCGCACGGGGTCGCTCCCGGCGGCGTGAGCGGAAGCCAGGAAAAAAATCAGCAGGCTTGCCAGGATGTAGTTAATGGGGTTCTGTGAGGTTGTTTTCATTGGCGATTTGGGTGGTTTGGGTATAGCCATAGATGTTGCGTTTGAGCACGTCCAAAGGATTCGAGCCGATAGTGCCCATTCCGTTCAGCTCCAGCTGGAAGAAAATTGAGTCGCTGTGTTGAGAGGTGGTGGTAGCGAAGCTATGCACGACCGCACGAAACGCCCAACAGCCTGCATTGTATTCGAGACCGGCCAGGGTTTCCAGATTCTTGCTGTCCAGTATCGAATGGTTCCATCGGGCCATCCCGTTCCAGCGCCCGGTCAGGGGCCACTGCGCGGAGGCGTCGATCTGCTTGATCCCGACCGGGGCGATGAGGGTGGCCGGGGTGTAGCGGTAGCTGACGTTGAGAATATTGCCCGCTGCGGGCAGGTAGCGACCGGTGAGAGAAAAGTTGCCGGTTTGTTTCAACTGGGGATCGTACTGCCACAAACTGTCCAGCGTCAGTGCATTCGTGATCCGGCCGCCGATCGAGGCCAGCACGTCGGAATACTTTCTGGCGGGAGGGATTCCCCCCGGTAATGTGACTTGGGGCAGGCTCAGGTAGTAGCGTTGAGCGAGTGTGCCGCGCAGGCGCTCGATGCCGGTTTCTTCGAAGAAGCGGGATCTCGCGCCCAGCGTGACCTGGTTGGCATCGCCGATCCGGTCGACCCCGGCGAAGCGGTTTTCCGAGAATATCTGAGGAATACCGAATCCGATGTCGCCGGAATCGAACACCGGAATCGGGCTCTGGTCGCGGTAAGGGACGCGAACATAAAACAGTCGGGGTTCCAGCGTCTGCTGATAATCCGAGCCGAACAGGTTTGTTTCGCGCTCGAAGTACAATCCGCTGTCGACGCTGAAAATTGGCAGGGTGCGATTGATGTCCGGCTGCGTGGTGGTGCTGTTGTCGAAGCTGTAGCTGGTGCTGTGCAGGCCGATCTTCGGGATGATATAACCGTAAAGCGGGGTCAGCGGCAGGCTGACGCTGGGATACAGGTCGAAGCGCCTGGCATTGGGCAGGGGTGAAGGCGCGCCGACAACCAGACCGGAGTGGGAGAAATTGACCAGCTCGCTGTTCAGTGCCAGTACCGCTCCCGGACCCAGGTTGTTGCCGCTCCAGTTGACTGTGCGGGCTCCGTTCAACAGCATCTGGGTGCGGCGGTAAGGGGTGGTGACCGGCGCCAACGGATCCTGCAGGGTCTGGTAGCTTTGCGAGCGCGCCGAGAAATTCCAGTTCATGCCCTGATAGGCGCCTGCATGGGAAAGCATACCGTCACGCAACAGGTTGATTTGCGAGGTGACGCCGATGTTGGTGCTCAGATCCCTGAAATAATTGTCGTCGGAGGCTCTTTCCAGGGTCAGCGCCCCCGTCCATCCGCGGCCCAGATTGTGTTGATGCTTCAGCGACATGAAGCTGCGATCCAGGTTGGCCAGTTGGTCGTTGGGCAGGACTTCCAGGTTTACGATCCCGGCGTATTTTGGATCCAGGTAGCGCAGCTCGGTTTTCAGTTCCATGCCGCGCCGGGTCATGAATCGGGGCGTGATGGTGGCATCACGGTTGGGGGCGATATTCCAGTAGTAAGGCAGTGAAAATTCTGCGCCGCTATTCACGGTACTACCGTAGCTGGGGCTGAGAAAACCGGATTTGCGCTCGCTGTTGAGTGAAAAATTCATCCACGGCGTGTAGAGAATAGGCACGCTCATAAAATCGATGTAGGCGTGGTTTGCCGTTCCCACCTGAGTGGTGCGGTCGATCTCGAGGTCTAGCGCGTGGAGGTACCAGTCATCGGATCCGGCCTGGCAAGTCGTGTAACGGGCATCCTCCAGCCGATATTTGCTTTCCCCCTCAAATAACAGAATTTTCGCGTCGGCTCGCCCCGCCGGCTTCTGCTGGGTTAGCTGGAAAACCGGCTGTTGCAGGTAGCCTTCCTTTTTTGCCAGCTTGAGTTTAAGTTCGGGTCCTTCGGTAATGTCGCCTTTCTGGTCGATGCGCACATTGCCTTGGGCGAAAACCTCATCTTCGGGTTTGTTGTAGCGCAGCCGATCGGCGGTGATGATTTGACCCCATTGGCGTAGTTCCGCTTCGCCGATGACTTCTGTCTCGATATCATGATGGCCCTGGATGCGCATCCCGCCGATAAAAATCGGCGTGGATGACGTGCCTGGTGGTGGGTTCAAAGTCAGGTTCCAGCTTCGCTTGAGCGCCAAGGGGATGCCTTCCGTTTCCTGACTGCGTACCTCCGGTGCTGCGATCGCTTCGGCCTCGGCTGGTTGCGCAATGGCAACGGGTTTCGGCGTGGCCTTGGTCTTTTGCCCGTTCTCCTGCATGGCCTGACTTGTTCGGGTGAATGTTGTTATTGGGGAGGGCAGGATTTCAGCGGCAGGCGCCACAGATGTTGATGCTGGTTCGTTTTTGAGAGCAGGCTGGAGCAGGACGGGGTCAATCTGGAGCGGTGGCAGACTCAGTGCGGCCTGCGATACGGCAGGGAGCAGCCAGAACAGGGTGAATGCGAGCGGTGTCGGGCGGAAGTGATGGAATGGTCCGGCGCTATGCGGTACCGACTGTTCGCGGAAAGGTTTTTTCATGTTCTGCAATATGGCAACGGCCTCGATCAGCGCCTGGTGGACACGGATCGAGGCCATGTTGTGTTCTCGTTATTATTTGGGCCGGTATCGGTGATAAAATCGCACAAATTCGGCTTTTACGCAATGCGAGATTAAATGGACCGCCTCGAACACCTTGAAAACTGGCTGAAGCCGCAAATTCCCGGTATCCCTTATACGCTAGCCCCGGCATCGGCGGATGCCAGCTTCCGCCGCTACTTTCGGGTGAGCCTGCCAGGAGCCTGTCGGATTTATGGGGATCGAAGCGAGAATTCGGCTGGGCGAGGACAGATTTTGCGAGTTGGGCATAAAGCTGCCCATCCCTGCTTACCCCATTTGCCGGTTTTGCAGGTCAATAGTCGTTCTATTGACCAAAAAAGCGGCGAAATATGGACCGCTCAGGCGGATTTGCAGCCGATTCATCATGAATCCGACAGGCTCTATCGCTCGCTGATCGTGATGGATGCGCCGCCCGAGCACGAGGATTGCCGGCCTTTCATCCATGTGGCGGAGTTGTTCCGGGATGCGGGTGTCAATGTGCCGCACATACTGGCGCAGGACTTGGAGCAGGGTTTTCTGTTGCTGACCGACCTGGGAGGCGTCACTTATCTGGATGCGCTGAACGAGGACGGGGTCGCGGCGGATTCTTTATATGCCGCTGCCACCGGAGCGCTGATCGACATTCAGCTTGCCAGTCGCCCAGATGTGCTGCCGGATTACGACGAAGCCCTGTTGCTGCGCGAAATGCGGTTGTTCCCGGATTGGACTGTAAGCAAGCACTTGCAAATGAAACTCTCCGGCGCCCAAGCGGAAGCGCTGGACGGGGTTTTCGCCCTGATCCTGCGCAATAACCTGGCGCAACCCAAGGTCTTCGTGCACCGTGACTACCATTCCCGCAACCTGATGGCGAGCGGCGACGAGCCAGGTATCCTGGATTTTCAGGATGCGGTGTACGGACCGATCACTTACGACCTGGTTTCCCTGTTCAAGGATGCCTATATCCACTGGGAGGAAGAACGGGTGCTGGACTGGACGATCCGCTACTGGGAATGGGCGAAGAAAGCCGGTCTGCCGGTGTCGCGCGACTTTGCCGAGTTTTACCGCGATTTCGAATGGATGGGCGCGCAGCGCCACATCAAAGTGCTGGGCATATTCGCCCGGCTCTGCTATCGCGACGGCAAGGAAAACTATCTGAAAGACATGCCGTTGGTAATGGCTTACTTGCGCAAGGTCTGCGAGCGCTACCGCGAACTGCATCCGCTGCTGAAGCTGCTGGATGAGCTGGAAAACAAACCTGTTCAGGTAGGCTATTCGTTTTGAAAGCGATGATCCTCGCTGCCGGGCGCGGCGAGCGCATGCGGCCGCTCACCGACGTCACGCCGAAACCTTTGCTGAAAGCGGGCGGCAAGCCGCTGATCGTGTGGCACATCGAAAGGCTGGCGCGGGCCGGGTTCACCGAGCTGGTCGTCAATCACGCCCACCTCGGCGAAAAGATCGAGGCGGTACTGGGGAACGGCAGTCGCTTCGGGGTGAGCATTCGCTATTCTCACGAGATTGAAGCGCTGGAGACCGCCGGGGGTATCGCCAACGCCATGCCGCTGTTGGGGCCGGAACCCTTCCTGGTGGTCAACGGCGATATTTTCTGCGACTATGATTTCACTGCCCTGCCGCGCGAACTGGGTGAACTCTCAGCTTGGCTGGTGCTGGTGGACAATCCCGATCACCATCCCGACGGGGATTTTGCGTTGAGGAACGGCAAGGTGCTGAATGGGGGTGAGCACAAACTGACTTTCAGCGGCATAGGGATCTACCGTCCCGAACTATTTGCGGCTATTGCCCGTGGGACGAAAGCCAGTCTTGCTCCGCTGCTGCGCGAACAGATGACTGCAGGACGGGTCGGCGGCGAACATCATTGCGGCTTGTGGCTGGATGTCGGCACGCCGCAGCGGTTGAGGGAACTGGATCAGATGCTACAAAACACAAGCATGTAGGAGCGACCTCCAGGTCGCGAATTCGGTGGTTCGCGAGCCTTCCGGTCGCTCCTACATCACGCAAATTCAACGTGGCTAAATATTTCAATGATTGAACTCAGCACATATCAGCAGCGCCGCCTCCGGCTGGCCGAACAGATGCAGGGCGGCGTGGCGGTGATTCCCACTGCGCCTGAACGCCCGCGTAACCGCGACAGCGTTTACCCTTACCGGTTCGACAGCTACTTCCACTACCTGACCGGCTTTGGTGAACCCGAGGCGGCGCTGGTTCTGGTCGCCGGGGCGGCGCCCAAAAGCATCCTGTTCTGCCGGGAGAAAAACCCCGAGCGCGAGGTATGGGACGGCTTTCGTTATGGACCGGCGGCGGCGCGCGAAGAATTCGGCTTCGACGAAGCCTATCCGATCACCGAGCTCGACGCGATGATGCCCAAGCTGCTTGCCGATCAGCCCAGTCTTTATTTTCACCTGGGGGCCGACAGCGACTGGGACGCGCGGGCGGTGGGCTGGCTCAACGCGGTGCGGGCCGAGGTACGTAACGGCATTGCCGCACCTTCCGCAATCCGGGACGTGCGCGTGCTGCTGGACGAAATGCGGCTGATCAAAAGCACTGAAGAAATCGCCGCCCTACGCCGTGCCGCCGAAATTTCCACCGCCGCGCATCGCCGCGCCATGCAGCAGGTTAGACCGGGGCGGCACGAATACGAAATCGAGGCGGAACTGCTGCACGAATTTCGCCGTATGGGCGCGCAGGCACCCGCCTATTCCTCCATTGTGGCAGGCGGCGCCAATGCCTGTGTGCTGCATTATGTCGACAACGGC
>Ga0210013_1001173_pt1 | contig 16367 bp, 11 predicted proteins | sample CryGeymeta201506_FD_185553 | JGI IMG/M metagenome (GOLD analysis project Ga0210013, IMG submission 185553) | Groundwater microbial communities from Crystal Geyser aquifers in Utah, USA - Crystal Geyser metaG 2015-06 (SPAdes) (version 2) | ecosystem: Environmental > Aquatic > Deep subsurface >...
CCACGACCATGACGCAGATTCTGGCGCGAGTGGGCACCAATGCGGCGGCAATCGCGCAGGAGCAGCAGGTACGGGCAGCCGCAGACGGCACGCTGTACGCGCAATGGACGCTGCGCGTGGATGTGGCGGGCCGGGTGTCGGGCTTCGGGCTGGCATCGAGTCCGACCGTCTCGGACTTCATCGTGCGGGCCGACCGCTTTTCCATTGTCAGCCCGACCGGCAACTACGCCGCCCTCATCATGACCAACAACACGATCAACGTGTTTGACGAGAACGGGACTTTGCGGGTGAAGATCGGCAGGCTGCTATGACGGCATTTGGCATTCAGCTATTCACTCCCAGTGGCCACACATTCTTTTCCACGCAATCGACCACGTGGAGCTATGTCGGGTCATTCATCGCGCCAGCGAACGCTGCCGTGTCGCATGTGTTCGACGCGCTTTCGCTGATTGGAGAAGTGATTATTCAGCGGGCATTCATTGACTCTCCACCGGGTAATCAGGAGGCCATCATTCATACCTGCACTCGCAACGGAAACACAATCACAGCCAGCGGCGGCAATGTTCGCACAATGGTTGTCGTGATGGCTCGATGATGCACGGGATCACGGTCAAGAACACCGTAGGGCACTTGCTGATTTCCAGTGAATTCGAGTGCATGCACTGCGCTGGCGCCGCGCAGTTTGTGAGCACGATTGCCAGCGGCCTGACATCGTTGCCGAATTACGGCGGCTACAGTTTGCTGAATGGCAGGCACATTCATCGTTATGCCATCACCGGCAATCCGGCAGACCCGCCGATGTTCTTCATCAAGCCGACGGCCATGGATGAAAGTCACGGCATCCTGAACCAGTGGAGTTCTAGCAATCAATGGTATGTCGATGTGCTGCAAACCGGAGCAACATCACAGCCGCCCATTGTCCTTGCATTCATGCTGCCATCAGCCATGCCAGCCAGCGGGCAGGGTTACGGAATTGCCACATTCCTGCCCAACGGTAGGCTGGCATTCGATAGCCGACTGCGGCCTCTGGCTATCTACCACGCGCAATCTGTCGTACCGCCTGCCGTGCCGTGTAATGGCGGAACGCCACAGAGCAACGACGGCTACAGTTGGAACAACAGCACGCTGGACTTTGATTTCAACTGCAACAACAAGAGCAATCGGTATGACATGCCGGCCACCGTGACGCAGGACAACCTGATGTTCTCCGCGCCGTGCACTGCGCAGGCCGTGTATAGCCGCAAGAAGTATGGTTTCAAGCGGTCGTGCTCAACCTACGGCGGGTGTCAGGATCACTGGTCAACGGCTTGCTGGTGGGCGATGTACCACCAGGCATATCGCGTCAATACCGGCAGCGTCATTGCCGGGTGGGGGATGTACGCAGCCGGGTACTGGTTCACGTCGAACTGGGAGGATGGCAGCGGCTTTCTTGGCACCGGCCTGTTTGGTGGCGGCGGAGGTTCAACTTCAACCGGTGCCCAACCATACGCCGACAAAACCATCAATTTGTCAGAGAACACCATCATTGTTGCTGATGCGAGGTATTACCTGTGAGAGCCATGCCTACCGAAGCTGTCTATGTGAATGGCGGTGAGATTTACAAAGCACCACGGCCAGTCGAGTTTGCGCGTAAGTATGCGAGAGATCAAGATGGAGAGATTGAATTCCCATTTCGCAAAGCCGATGGGAAGGGGTACTTCTTCACGTCTGAATTCAAGGCGTACTTTTCTGGTGATGAAGGAATGCCACTCACCGGCCTTGATCTGTGCCCGGATGTCTCGCTGTGGATCTGCTTTGCAGCAACTGAGAAAACCGAGCGCAGCAACTTCGATCTGTATTTCGCCATGGATTCAGCCGACCAGATCAGAATGGTTGCGGCCTACTACGGACTACCTGTTCCGGCGACCGATGCCCTGATGGCAGAGGTTGAAGCAGCGCCAGACTGCTATTCATTCTGGAACGCAGGCGGCAGGCCCATCGTCCCGGCAGGCGTCAAATTCATCGACGGCAAACCAGCTATCTTCAAGCTCTACACCTACCCCAAGCCTTTCGGTAGCTGGGATGTGTGGATGTATGGGGCTTCGTACCACAACGGCGGAAAATGCTGGGAGGCTGGCGCCGTCTATTCCAAGCCAACCGGCGGCGCGGAAATACCCGGTGCCCAGATGCGAGCGCGGGATTTCGATGTCAAGGCGGAAGTCATTTACAGCGACCGAGCAGACGGCGCGGCGATGAGCTACGAGTTCATCCGCACGCTTGAGCCTGTGATGCAGTGGCGCGGCAACGAGATCGACGAAAGCGGAAACACCGTGCGCATCAAGCATTACGAGTCCAGCGACTTCGTTCGGCGCATGGTGGCCAATATGGCAGGCGGGCCGGCCTACGCCGAATTCGACCTGTGCCCAGCCGTGAAGTTCTGGCTTGGGCGGGCATGGTATGACGACGACGAGCAGGAATTGCTGTTCGCGGTGGTTGATGGCAGCAACCAGCTTGACCGTGTGGCCGCCTACTACGGCCTGCCCGTGCCCTACAGCGCAGAGCAAAAGGCGGCACTGGATACCAAGCCAGAACTGTACCGGGCGCGGCATTACGACCTTTATGCCCATGGCGAAGGAAGGTATGCCCCGGTGATCGTGGCCAGCGTGACGTTCCTGCACGGCAAGCCCATCCGGCTGCTGTTTTATACCTTCATGCGGCAATGGGAGTTCGAGGAACAGATCGAACTACCCGCGCCGTCGAATTGACCGGGCCGGGGGAGAATTTCAGCATGCAGATCCATGTCCAGACGCCCGCAGCCTCTTTGATCGTCGATCCCTTTGCAGGGGCTGGCAATGTCGCGCCATCTGGTACAGGGGGTGGTGGTGATGTGGCAACGCGGAGAAGCGAAGCCATCCACCATTGGTTCATGGGACAGGTGGCCGAGATCACGGGTAGCGCGATTACGCCAGACACACCGCCAATAGAGATTCGCAACAAGATCGTTGAAGTCGAGCAAAAGCTGACTGAGAGCGTGAAGAACGGCGAGACAGTGGACACCAACCCATTGATGCCGCTGTTCCATCATTTTGCCGACAACGCCTATGCACGCGAGATGCACATCCTCAAAGGCAACATGATCGTTGGGAAAATCCACAAGCACAGCCTGTTCAACTTCATCACTCGCGGGCGCATCACCGTGATAAACGAGCATGAAGGCGTGCAAGTGTTGGTTGGACCCTGCTTCTTCAAGTCGCCAGCGGGAATCAAGCGTCTTGTGTTTGCGCACGAGGACACTGTTTGGATCGGCATTCATCCGACCAGCGAAACCGATCTTTCCAAAATCGAAGATGAATTTCTGGCCAAGAGCTTCGTGGAGTTGCTTGAGTATCAGGGTTCGTCAGATTCATTGAAGGAGAATTGACATGTGGGGAATGATTGGCGGCGCTGCCGTATCGGTGATTGGCGGGTCGTTGTTGGCCGACGATAACGGCGCTGAGGCCGCGAACGGCGCAGCAGCCGACGCGACCGCACTGCAAGCGCAGATCGCCCGCGAGCAGTGGAATAAGTACAAGGAAATCTACGAGCCGTTGGAAAAGCAAATGGTGGAGGAGTCGCAGCAGTATGCGACACCGGAGAACTATGCCAAAGCAGCGGGCGAAGCATCCGCCACGGTCAGTAACCAATTCGGCAAGGCGCGTGACCGCTTGACTCGGACACCGGGCCTTGACCCTTCCAGCGCGGCCTATCAATCCAGCCTTGTCGGTCTTGATCTTGCCCGGGCGGCGAACGATGCCACGGCGCAAAACGCAGCACGGCAAGGCGTGACGAATACCGCTTACGCACGAAAGCAGGCCGCGCTTGGATTGGGCAAGGGGCTGGATACGACTGCATCCGCTGGGCTGTCACGGTCTGCCGAGACAAGTCGCATGCTGGGACTGGCCAGCCAGCAGCAGGCCAATGCCGAGGCGCAAGGTTTTGGAAAGCTGGCCAGCAATGTATTCAGTTCGCCCACTGTAAGCAACTGGCTGGGCAATGTCGGCACGGCAAACAAGTACGACACCAACATCGGATCGCAACAAACCAACATGCTGCAACAGCAAGACGCTTGGTTTGCATAAGGAGACATCACCATGAGCGCACTCGGACTTGGCCTGGTGGCCGCTGGCAGTTATTACGACGAGAACAAGCGCCTTGCCGAACAAAACCGGCAGGAGCGCAGCATGCAGATGCAGGAAAAGCGTTTCGGGCTGGAAGAAGCGCGGGCAGGCCGTGAGGACAAGCGGTTCGGGCTGGAAGAAGCGCGGGCAGGCCGTGAGGACAAGCGGTTCGGGCGCGAAGAAAAGCAATGGGGAGAACAGGACGCCTTCAAGGAAGAACAGAAACAGTGGTACGGGCAAACACGCCGCGCCCAGACTGAGCAGGAAACCAAGCAGGCGCTGTCGCAGTGGGAGCAGGAGAACAACGCCTATCAGGCCCGCGTAAAGGCCGGTCAAGCGCCCGATGCTATTGGCCCCGCACCCACCAAACCGGTTGCCCCAGCCTTGACGCAACTGGACATGCTGCACGACATGGCGGGCTATCTCGATCTGCAATCGCGCCACGGTAAATATGACCCGCAGGCGTGGATGCAACTGGGCAAGGCTATGGAGAATATCAAGCAGGAAGGCATCGTGTCCATGTTCAAGAAGTTGCAGGCCGGCGACAAGGATGGCGCTATCGAGGAATGGAACAAGACCGGCAACATGCGCATCAAGCCCGAGGATATTGTGGACTTCAAACCGGTGAAGTCCAAGATCGGCGGCGCGGAAGTCGATACCTACGAGATCAGCTACAAGCGCCCCGATGGTTCCGTGGTGCGGATGAATGCCGCGCAGCAACTGGATTCACTGGACAAGGCCGACAAGCTGGTGTCGCGCTACTACCAGGGTACGAAAGACAAACGGGAAAACCTCGATACTGACACCAAAGTGACTTTGGCCAATGCCTCGATGATGAATGCCAATGCCAGTGCCTCGCTGCACAAAACCCAGCAGCAGGCGGCGCAGTTGAACCTTGAACAAGCGCAGCTTGCCGTTGCCGCGCGCCGCAAGCAGGCGGCTGGGCAGGAACTGACGCCGAATGAACAGGCTGCTTTGCAGGTAAGCGCGAAAGACGCCAAGAACAAGTATTCACTTGGATACAACCCGATCAACGGGGATCCGATTGTATTCAACAAGGACACTGGCGAAGGCGTCCGTTACGACAACAAGGGCAATCCAGTTGGGCGCGTGTCTGGCCGTGCGCCTGCACCAGCACAGAATGCACAGCAACCGATTCCAGCGCCTGAGCAGCGGCAGATTGGTCAGGTGTATCAGACCCCAAGAGGGCCGCTTGTTTGGCGCGGTAACGGATGGAGCGCACAGTAATGGCACAACTGCTTTCTGACGACGAAGTGTTTGGCAAGCAGCAGCAAAGCCAGCAACTACTTTCCGATGATGACGTGTTTGGCACGCAGAAATCAGGCGACAAGCAAGATCGCACCTGGGGCGAGTTCGGCAAGGACGTTGGCCTGTCGGCTGTGCAGGGACTGGACACGCTGGCGAAGCTCCCGGCCATGGCCTATGACAAGGCGACAACTGGCGACTGGTACGGGCCTGAGACACAGAAGATCAGTGCCATGTCAGACGAGCGCGAAAAGCTGAAATCGGAACATGCGCAAGCAAAGAACAAGGACAAGGCCGCGAAGGCGCAGGAAGCGGGCAATGCCGCTCGCGAGTATGTCGGTGATGGCGCATTGGGCACGGCGGCTCAGGTGGCGGCGGAATTTGGCAGCAGCTTCTGGGAGTCGATGAAAGACCCGTCCAGTATTCCCGAGTTTGCCGCCAACCAGCTTGCCCAGCTTGGCGCAATGGGCAAGGTTGGCAAGGGCGCAGAGATTGCCGCGAATGCAGCAGCCAAGGCCGCTCCACGTATTGCCGCCACGAAAGCCGGACAGGCTGCACTTTCAAAAGCTGGCACGGCAGGCGCTGTCGGGTTTGGCGCAGGGCTGCAAGGCGTGGATGTTGGCTCCGACACCATGCAGCGCCTGATGGCCCTGCCCGATGATTTGTGGGCGCAAAATCCTGACTATGTAACGCTGGCCAGTGAGATTGGCTCGAAAGCGGCAAAGCAGAAAATCGCATCGCAGCTTTCCGGCGATGCCACATTGAAGGCTGCTGCCGTGTCGCTTGCGACGGCGGCCATGCCTGGCGGCTCAAGTATCGAGCGCGCCCTTGTTGGCAAGTCGCTGGGCGGCTACAAGGCTGTGCCGAAGGCTTTTGTCGGCGAAGCCGCGCAGGAAGGCGCGGAAGAAGGCAGCGGAAAATACTTTGGAAACACATCTGTTCAAGATGTCAATCCAGATCAGGACGCTTTTGAAGGAGTAGGCACTGCTGCTGGCCAAGGCGCGTACATGGGTGGCGTGATGGGCGGCGGTATGCACGCTGGCAAGACGTGGATGGACAAACGCCAGCCCACCACTGCCGACCTGACGAGCGATGGCCGCATCGAACCGAACGCCGCCAGTGCCACCAAGAGCACCGAGGATGCGCAGATTGATACCGCGCTGGCCGAAGCCAAGCAAACCCCTGCCCAGCCCCCAGCGTCTCCCGCAGAGCCAATGGGCGAGGCGCGAGAGGTCGAACTGTGGGCAAAGGCCAGCGACGGCACCCTCACGCCGGAGGAAAAAGCCGAACTGGCCGCCATGCAGCAAGGCCAACCCGCGCAGCCGCCTGCCGCCGATGCGATGCCGCAAGATGCAATGGCAGAGCAACGCATGCCAGCGCCTGAACAGATGCCGCCTGACGTGGCCACGCCCGCACCGATCGACACGCGCCACCCCACCGAACAGGCCGCCGATGCCGTGGTGGCCGCGCTGGCTCAAGAGGCTGGCATTCCCATTGAAACCGTGTTGCCCCCCAGCACGGCGCAACAGGCTACGCCTCTCCCGGAATCGGGCGCACCCCAGCCTGTCGATTTGCCACCCCCGCAGCCAGGGCCCCCGCAGCCAGGGCCGGAGGCTGGCGCTTTGCCCGTGGATACGCTTGCCCAGGCGAGTGAGATTCCCTCAATGACGCCGCCTGCCGTTGAGATTCCAGCACACCCCCGTACCGAAAAAGAAGCCCGCGCACTTCGCGCCCAACAACAGGAGATCAGCAATGCCCCTCAAGCCGCAAAAGCCGCGTTGCCCGCTGTGCAAGAAGAAGCACGGCAGGAATCACCCCTGCCCGAGCAAGTAGCAGCGCCAAAGACAGAGCGAGCGGCCCGCGAGCAGCGCCGTAAGACCGACATCCTGACGCCAGATGGCAAGAAGGTAGCCGCGCAGTGGGATGTGGTCGAGGCCGATTCCATCAAGGCATCGCTCAAGGAAGGCGTGAGCCAGCCGCGTGACCGCACCCGTGCGGTATCCAATGAGCAGGTGCTGGAGATTGCCGGAAACCCCGATTTCGAGCGCCTGTCCGACACCAGCAAGACGATGGATTACGGCGCCCCCACGCTGTCGGCAGACGGCTTGATCGTGGGCGGCAATGGCCGGTTCGAGGGCGTCAGCCGCGCCTACGATGGGCCTGCCGCCACCGCCTACCGGGCAGCCGTGGAACAGGCCGCATCGCGCTTCGGGCTGGATGCTGACGCCATCCGTGGCATGAAGAAGCCGGTACTGGTGCGCCGCATCACGGACAACGCCGACACCCGGCAACTGGCCATCCAGTCCAACCAAGCGGCAGGCTTGCAGATGTCGGACATGGAACAGGCGGCTCTGGATTCAGAGCGCATGAAGTCGCTGGAGCAGATCGAGGTTTCCGACACGGGCGACATTCCGCTGACCAGCCGCAACATGCAGGCCATCCAGCAGACACTGGCCGGGTACTCCACCAACGAACTGGCGGGCATGATGACCGCCGATGGCGGGCTGTCGCAGTCGGGCATGCGCCGGTTGCGCAATGCCATCCTGTTCAGCGCCTACGGCAAGTCGGACACACTGGCACGCCTGATCGAATCGCCGGATGCCGACATGAAGAACGTAGGCACGGCCCTGGTGCGGGCAGCGGGCAAGCTGGCCAAGGTGCGCACGGGCATTGCCGAAGGCGGCATTCCGGCTGAGTTCGACATTGCCAGCGACCTGACGGCTGCCATCGAGACGCTTTCCGGCCTGCGGGCGGAAGGCAAGCGCCTGGACGAGTTTCTGGCGCAAGGCAACATGTTCGGCGGCGGACTAACGCAATCCCAGCGTGTTATTATTATATTTTTGGCGGACAATCTCAGGAGCGCCAAGAACATCACGGCCTTCCTGCAAGACTACGCGCAGCAGGTCGTTTCAATCCAGGACAGCAAAGGCGGGTTGTTTGGCGACATGCCAATGCCCACAAAACAGGAGGCGCTTGATCGTGCCAGAAAACCGTATCAACCTGATGACGGGCGAACCCATCCAGCCCAAGACCTCTTCAGTGCAACCGCACCCGAACTGCACGCCGGCACAACTGGCGGCCATCGAGAAGTACAAACTGGAGAATCCGGGAATCGACCCGACACCCGTGGTCAATCTGGTGATGAAGCTGCGCGAGAATCCGAAGGCCGAGCAGGCACTGATGCAGGCAACCAAAACGTAAAGCCAGCCGGTCAAGAAAAATCCCCCGCAGGGCAATCCGGGAAGCCTATTGCGGAGGACTCTACCCAGCCGTTTGTGGGGGCTGCACTAAGCGAACCCGCATCCGCTGTTGCCGGGGAGCAGCCCGCATTCGCTGGTCAGCCTGAAAAGTCCTCCGGTCAGACGACCCCTAACGCTCGCGGTCAGAGTGGTTCCACTCTAGCCGACCAGCCCGCCGATGGAAAGATCGCCGACGAGATCGGCGAGCATCTTGCCGGTTCACGCAAAGACAAAGCCGCAGCTTTGCGCGATGCCGTCACCCGCGAATTGTCGGACGATGAAATCGCCTCGCAGCCGTTGAGCAAGATTTGGCCGAAGGAAAGTATCGACCTGATCGAAGACCCGTTCATTGCCGCCGTGGCCCATGCTGCCAGGGCAGAAATCCCCAGCAAGCCGCGCAACAAATACAAGGTGGCCGGGTGGGTGAAGACTGTCAAGACCATGCGCGGGCTGACGGCCTCGATGATGAGTGGCGGGCTGGGCCACAACTTCCTTGAGAACTACATCAAGGAGGCAGGGAGCAGGCAGCTTGAGCATTTCTCCGCCAAGGTGTCGCTGCTGGAATCCATCAACCGCGCCAACTGGGGCCGCATCGGTAGGGTCGAAGAATATCCGCAAGCCTACCGTTATGCAGAGGACGGCAAGACTCGGGTTCCGTCGCCCATCGTGCATGTCAAGATTGACGATAAATCCACTCGTTACGAGGCCGGAAGCGTTGCCGACGTGATGGACAAGGTACAGGCTGCACTCGGAGAAGCTGCCCACCCGAAGAAGATGGAGTTCGAGGTACGCGGCAATCCTGGGCGCTACTCGCTCAACAAGAAGGGCGACAAGCTCTATCGCAAGCTCAAGACCTTCGAGACGACCAAGGAAGCATTCGACTACCGGAACAGCAACTATGACGATCTGGTGGCCGCATGGGGGGCGGTGAAGGACTCGGATAACGTCAAGGAATCCGACGTGCGCAGCAAGGAGAACCGGCAGCGCACTGCGCAGGACTGGCGCAAAGGCAAGGACGTTACGCTGGAACAGTTTCAGGATGCCTTTGGATTCCGTGGTGCTGCGTTCGGCAATTGGGTATCGCAAGGCGCTGGCGGCAAGGATCGGCAGGGCATGCTCAATCAAGCCTACGATGCGCTGATGGACTTGTCCGACATTATCGGCGTGCCACCGAAAGCCATGTCGCTGAATGGGTCGCTTGGATTGGCATTTGGCTCGCGTGGATCGGGCAAATTTGCCGCCCACTTCGAGCCGGATATGCTGGTCATCAACCTGACCAAGACGCGCGGGGCCGGATCGCTGGCGCATGAGTGGTTCCATGCGCTGGACAACTATTTCCAGAGCAAGCGCGGCAAGGGTTACGACTACATCACCAACAACCCGGAAAACTACTACGTCCACAAACAGTCTGGCCAGAAGTTGCCGGCACGCGCTTTCGGCAAAATGATTGATGGCGAGCGTGACACGACGTATGGGAAGATTGCCGAACGCTACCGCGACCGTGCGCAATGGGATTTGCAAGAAGGCGTCAGGACGGAAGTCGCCGAAGCCTTTGCCGATCTGGTCAAGGCGCTGAATGAATCTCCGATGGCGAAGCGTGCCAGCCTGATCGACAAGGGCAATTCGGGCGGTTACTGGTCGCGCATTATCGAACGCGGCGCACGGTCATTCGAGAACTACATCATCCACAAGATGATGCTCAAGGGCTACAGCAACGACTACCTGGCGAACGTGGTCAGCATCGATGACTTCGCCCGCGACGAGGGGCGTTATCCGTATCTGCTGGAAGGCGAGATTGCGCCGGTTGCGGAAGCCTTCGATAACCTGTTTGGCACGATCCAGACCAAGGAAACCGACAAGGGCGTGACGATGTTCAGCGCAAGACAATCACGCGCTGACCTGCCGCCCGTTGCGCAGTCAGTCGTCGATGAGCTTATCGCCGGACTTCCGGGTGTGCGGCAGGCCGCAAGTGATGCACGGATAATCACGGTGTTCGCGCCATCCGAGCTTTCTGCGGAAATACTGAAAGAAGCGGAAAAGCAGGGTATCCCGCCAAATGAAATTCATGGTGTTCTCCACAATGGGTTTGTCTATATTGTGCGCCAGAACCTCAAAAACCGACAGGATGTCGAGGAAGTGTTGGCGCACGAGATTCTTGGACATGGTGGAGCGCATGCCTTGATGGGGGATGCGCGTGAGACGGTGCTGATCGAGTCGTTCAACCGCGCTGGCGGAATTGGTGGCGTTCGCGCCATCGCATCGAAGCATGGCGTTTTGAAGGAGCTTGACCAGCGCCTACCGGCCACCAGCAAATTGTCAGACGAACAAAAGATCGCCGTCGTTGATGAGATGCTGGCCTTGGCGCAGGGAAAGAATCACAAGCTGCGACAGGCCGCGCTTGAATGGTGGAACCGGATACGCAATTTCATCATCAGCAAGCTCGACAAGGCCGGGTTTCATGACATGGCTGCAAAGCTCGACAAGTACGATGCAGGCGAAGCAGCTGTTATGCTGCGCCAGATGCGCGAGGCTGTGATTGACGGCGGCGATATTGGCGGGCATGGCGTTGCATTCATGGTGGCACGCAAGAACGGAAACCAGCCGCCGCTGAACCTGCAAGACGGCAAGCCCGCCAACCCGCAGCCCGATCTACCTGCCGAAACGCTATTCCGCCATGCGCAGCGGCTCGGACAGGACAAGCTCAACCGCTTCACGGTCATCAAGGACTGGCTGGCCGAGCAAGGGGTGAAGCTCTCTGAACTGGCGGACGTGTACAAGGCCGAGGAACGCATGCACTCGCGCTTTGCCAACAAGGCTGAGGATTTCCGCGAAAAGCGCGTCAAGCCGCTGGTTGAGAAGATACAGAAAGCCGGGTTCAGCATGGACGACGTGGCGCAGTTCCTGCACGCGCAGCACGCACAGGAGCGCAATGCCCAGGTGGCCAAGGTGAATCAGGATCGCCCAGACGCTGGTTCTGGCATGACCGATGCCGAAGCCAAGGCAATTCTGGCCAAGGTAAGCCCGGAACTGAAAAAGCTGGCCAACGAGTTCCGCGCCATTGCCGACGACACGCTGGCCATTCTGGTGAATTCCGGCATGGTGAGCAAGGAACAGGCGGCGGCCTATCGTGGCGCCTACCAGAGCTATGTGCCGCTCAAGGGTGGGCCGGATGATGGCAAGCCGACGGGCACCGGCAAGGGCTTGAGTGCCCGCCACAAGATCAAGCGGGCGCTGGGCCACGAGATGCGCGAGGGCGGCGAATGGATCATCGAAAACCTGCTGGCAGATCATGAACGTGCGCTGATGCTGCGCGAAAAGAACATCGTCGGCATCCATCTGCTGAACATGGCGGTGGAGGTTGGGCGCGCCGATCTGCTGACCATCGACAAGCCGAAGAAGCGGCAGGTGCTCAAGGAGAACGTGGCCTACGAGGTACTGCACAAGGGGCAGGTAATCGGCGCCTTCGACAGTCAGGAGGCGGCACGGCTGTTCAGGGGGCAGGCCATGAGCCTGTACCAGAGCAGCACGCCCAGCCATTTCACCATCCGGCGCACGTCTGACCCCGCCGTGGTGCTGATGGCTTCGCCGATGCCCGCCGATAACGAGGTTATCGTCTATGTGCATGGCCACGAAATCCGCGTGCAGATCAACGACGAGATTCTGGCGCGGGCCTACAAGAACATGGGCACCGACGCCATGCCTTGGATTGTGCGTGTCGGCGCTGGCCTGAACGCCTACTTCTCGCGCATCTACACCGGCTACAACCCGGAATTCATCGTCACCAACATCGTGCGCGACTTCACCACTGGCCTTGCCAACATCACGGGCGAGGAAGGTATCGGCATGGCGGCAAAGTCTGCCAAGAACTACGCGGCGCGGTTTGTCGAACTGTTCAAGTACGCCTACACCGGCACCGAAACCAAGTGGGTGAAGATGTATCGCGAGGATGGCGGCAACACCGGGGCGGCTTACTTGTCCGATATGGAACGGCTGGGCAAGGAAATCCAGACCGAGTACGCGGCCTATGAGGGGGTCGTCAAGAATCTGAAAGCTGGCGACTACAAAAACGCGGCACGGTCGGCAGGACGCAAGGTTTTTGACCTGACGCTGAAACACATCGAGCACCTGAACCAGGCCGGCGAGAATGCCATGCGCCTGGCCGTGTATCAGTCCATGATCGAATCCGGTCGCAGTCGCAACGAGGCCGCCAGCGCGGCCAAGAATTCAACGGTCAACTTCAACCGCAAGGGCGAATTGGGCCAGCAGGCCAATGCGCTGTGGCTGTTTTTCAATGCCGGGGTGCAGGGCACGGCGGCGATTGCGCACGCGCACGCCAAGGGCAAGCACCGCAAGCAGGCATGGGCTTTTTCCAGCACGCTAATGGGGCTGGGCTACCTTATGTCACTAATGGCGGCAGGCGACGACGAGGACAAGTACGAAAAGACCAGCGAGTATGAGCGTTCACGCAACCTGCTCATCAAGACTGGCGACGGCTATGCGAAGATTCCGCTACCCTACGGCTATGGTTTTTTCTGGAACATGGGCCGGGGCATGGCGGACGCGCAACGCACGGGCGAACTGGGCAAGATGCCGTGGCATGTGGCAAGCAGCTTTGTAGAGGAATTCACGCCCTTCGGCTCAACGGTGGCGGGCAAATCGTTGGACGGTTTGCAGCTTGCTACTTACGCCTTTGGCACCATTCCCAGCATCATGCTTGCGCCACTCACAAACAAGTCAGCGTTTGGTGGTGATTTCATGCCAAACAGCAAGTTCGACCCGCACCAACCCGACAGGGAGAAAATGTACCGCGCCACACGGGGCACCCTGGCCGACGATGTGGCCGGGGCGCTGGAATCCGCTGGGCTGGACGTGTCGCCGGAGACGGTCAAGCACTTGGCGCGAACCTTCACGGGCGGGGCGGGGTCGTTCGCCCAGTCTGCTGTCGATCTGTCGATTCTCAAGACTTCCGGGGCTGATGTCGAGGTCAAGGAAATCCCGTTTCTGCGCAAGTTTTATACCGTGCCCGACGTGCGCGGGGCACGTTCCCGGTATTACGAGGCGAAGGACGAAGCCACCAAGGCGCTGTCTGAGCTCAACCGCGCCCGCAAGGCGCTAGATGCCAACAAGGTTGGCAAGTTAGTCGATGAGCAGTACGAGATGATCCGCATGGCGAAGCTGGCCGAGCGGTGGAGCAAGATGACCGGCGCAGCCCGCGATCGGACGGATGCTATCCGCCTGACTGGCACCTACACCAAGGCCGAGGAACGCGCCATGATTCGCCAGATGGAGCGCGAGGAAGAAGCGATGTACGACGAGTACATGGGCTATTTCAAGGAGGCGAAGCGGGAGGCCAAGACCAAGGCGACGCGACGGGCTGAGACGGCACAATGACAAAGGGGCGCATGATGCGCCCCTTGCCGGTCAAACCGACCGTCTAGCTATTCCCCAGCGCCTTCGGCCAGATAGGTCAAGGCTTGCGATGCGGGCCTGAGCAGGTTGAACATGCGGACATTGTGCGGCTCCGACGATTCGGCCAGCAAGACCAAGAGCGACCCGACATAGTTGGCCGTCTGCTGGATGGTTTCATTCTGGCTATCGGTGTCGATCAGCGGATTGGTGGTGCTCATGCTGCACCCCCTGCCACGAAACACATCATGCCGCCTGGCGTGAAGGGAACCTACAACCGGCACGCCTATGATAATGAGCGCCGGGTGTGGCTCACTCGCCTGTCTGAGCACATTGAATCGCTGGTTGAATCCTCCCGGTAGCCTGCCGGTTTGCTCCTCCTGCCGACGTGTTGGGCGGTGGTGGGAGGTCAGACACCGGACGTGTCTCGGCCCAGTCCTCAATTTCCCTGACCAGCCAGCCGGTTCGCCGCCCGGAAAGCTGGCGCGGCTTGGGAAAGCGCGAGGCACGTATTTCGCTCTTAATGGTTGATTTGGACAGCCCGACAACCTCCGGCAGCGTGTCCATGGTGATGTAAAGTGGTTTCATTAGAAAGGCACCTCGTCCCACTTCCATTCGGGGCACCCGGACAGCTTGACCTCGGGCGGCGGCTCGACGCCACCTGCCCGCTTGCAGCCACGACCGTCAAACGCATCGCAGGAACCGCATCCGGTGTGGATGGACTCCAAGAACGTGATTTCCTGCTTGAGCGCCTTGACGCGCTTGGCGATTTCTTTCTTGGTCGTGTATTGGGCTTCGCTCATGCCGTGCTCCCGTCGATCTGGTTGAGTCGGGCGAACTGGCCGTGCAGCCGGGTTGCCGCTTCGTTGTAGGCGCGTGCCGCTGCAATCTCGCTGTCAAACAGGCCAATGTGAATCTTCTTGCCCAGCTTGGAGATTTGCGCCACCCATGCCTTGCGGGCAGCCTTGAACGAGACGCCGAGATAGGCCGACGTGGCGCCACTGGCGCTGGCTTTGTTGGCGGCGTTGTCGTGGGCGGTGGCAAGGCGCAGGTTCTCGATGCGGTTGTCGGTCTTGTCGCCGTTGATGTGATCCAGCAGGCAGGCCGGGTACTCGCCGTGGTGCAGCGCCCAGACGATGTGATGGGCTTTCATACGACAGCCGTCAATCTGGATGTCGTTGTAGCCGCCCGTGCTTGACCGGCCTGCTTCCTCGCCAACAACGGCACGAGTGGCCATGGGATCGGGGCGCTTGATCCAGTACAAGCGGCCAGCGTCGCAACGCAGCACTCTATGCAGGCGTTCGATGGTGGGGCGCGGCTTCATGCTGTTTTCCTCCAGTTGAATTTGGCATCCGTGACTTGCCAGTACTTGCCACTAAGTTTCACGGTGATGGTTTCTGGTTGAGGAATCCGCTGTTCTTCGGCCTGCATCAAGAATTCCTCGATGGTCTGGGCAGCAACAATCCCGCGCTGCCAGCACCAGGCGATGTAGTGTTTTTTCACGTAGCTGCGATCATCGAGTATCGGCAACCACTCCGAAAACGTGGAAGGCCCGCACCAGTACGTCACCTTGACCGAATCAGGCTTGCCGATCTTCGAGTAGCGCTCGTACTCGACGCGATCCACGGTGTAGGTGCGCGGCTTTTCCAGCGCGGCCACCACCACGGCATCAGCGGCTTCGGTGCCGTGCTTGGCTGTCTCGTTCTCCGGGAACAGGTTGCCGCACTCGGGGCACTCGCGCACACCGGCATGCACCAGCGCCTGACAGTTAGGGCACTCCTTGACCGGGGCCACGCTGACGCCTTCGCCTTTCTCAGACTTGCGCTTGACCTTGATCTGGTCGATGGGGCCGTGGCGCTCGACGTTCCCGGCGAAGTCCAGAATCAGGGTGTTCTCCTTGCAGGCATGCTTGCGCAGGCCGCGTCCCATGATCTGCACATACAGGCCGGTGGATTTCGTCGGGCGCAGCATCACGATGCAGTCGATGTGCGGGGCATCGAACCCGGTCGTCAGCAGCATGGCGTTGAACAGGATGCGCGTGCGCCCTTCCTTGAAGGCGTTGATCTTGGCGTCACGCTCAGTCGGGGTCATGTCGCCGGTCACGTAGTCCGCCGTCCATCCACGGGCACGGCAGGCATCGGCACAATGGGCGGCGTGCTCCACGCCAGCGCAGAAGCCAAGGATGTGGTTGCGGTCGTGGGCGTAGCGGCCCACTTCATCCAGTGCGCCTTGAATCAAGTAGTCCTTGTCCATGGCCTGCTGCAATTCATTGGCCACGAACTCCCCGCCACGGGCATGCACGTCGGACAGATCGGCCTTG
>Ga0210013_1001201_pt1 | contig 16079 bp, 15 predicted proteins | sample CryGeymeta201506_FD_185553 | JGI IMG/M metagenome (GOLD analysis project Ga0210013, IMG submission 185553) | Groundwater microbial communities from Crystal Geyser aquifers in Utah, USA - Crystal Geyser metaG 2015-06 (SPAdes) (version 2) | ecosystem: Environmental > Aquatic > Deep subsurface >...
GCTCCGGCGGAAAAAAAGAGTTCAAAAAAATGGTTTTACTAAAGTAGAACCAAAACCCGCAGATTTAATCAGCGGGTTTTTTATTTGACCTAGGGTTTATTTACTTACCTAACGTCCAAACGCTCTAAAACATCAAACCCATCCCTAGCCGCGTCTATTAAAAAATTTTTCCATTGACTCTGATCGTCTTTAGTCTGAGCTTTATACAGATAAGTATAATAGAGTTGCTTTTATCCCTGTCTAATAATGACGGGGGCGAAGTTGGCCTTTAAAAATATCACATTCATAAGTAATCGGCCAACCCGACCGTTGCCACCTGAAAAAGGATGAATTTGTTCGAATCGGCTGTGCGTGCTAGCAGAAGTCGCAATTATATCATTGGTTTTTTTAATAGCTTTGACTATTACTTCAGAAATAAAATCGGGAATTCAAATATAATTAGAAGTTGGTAAATTAACACCGGTGATTCTGACGGCCTACTGACGATACAAACCAGCATCCGGCCTAACGCCATTCATTAATATACCGTGAAGTTTTAAAATCAACGCTTCATTAATCACACCGTCTTTAAAGATATAATCAAACAAATAATTTAAAGCAGTTTGATGATTTTTCGCTTCCAATCGCTCAGTTAAACTTCTATCCGGCAAAGCGACATTATCAAAAAGAATAGCGGCAGTATCAGGTTCTGTTAAAGTACTTCCCTCGATACTATTACTATGATAGGTAAATTTTAGTATAACTTGATTTCTAATATCGGGATTACTTAATATTTCTCTAACAATATCTTTATGTTCAGCCGACTTTTCCCGTAAGGCAGCTTTTTTTCATTAAGTAATTCAGCAGGAATAACTTTTTGTCCAATCACTTCAATAAAAAATTCTTCGATAGCCACCTGCTTCTTGAATCGAGGAGTGTGTTTTCCCGTCCACCAACTGTTAAAGACGACAAAAGACACACCAAATTTTTCCGCCAACTTAGTCTGAGTCAATCCAAGTCTTTTTTGAATTATTTCTAGTTTTTGTTTTGTATTCATAGTATTTTTTGCTTACAAATCAATCTTAACAAACTTTATAAAGTTAGGGGCAAACTAAACTTAACCAATGGCCTCTTCTCCGCATTCCGGTCAAAGTTCAAACATAGTTTCTTTCACCGGTCTTACTACTTTGACCTCTATGCGGGGTTTCCTGACCAATTAAAAACAGTCGGATTATTTCCGACTGTTTTAAGAATTATAATTCTTAATGTTTAATGTCTCTCTGCCGGCGACTCTAACGTAGAGCAAATACTATAAGGAGGGCTACAACCCACGGAACCATCATGGCAAAGGATTATTCCACCACCATCATTAAACAGTCCACACTCGGAAGAATAGCAGGGTAAGCTATAATCTGTTGTACCAATTCGAATAACATTTGTCTGTAGATATTGAACACTATGACAGGCGCCAGTAGCTAAATCATCATACCTAAATTCAATAGCACCGCTACAATTATAATCCCAACCGCTAAGAGGAGCGCCGGAAGCGGCAGTACTAAACCAATTAATCTGACCTGGTCTAACATCAAAATTAGAATCAAGACAGTCTACACCACTTGTATTTTGCGTCCAACCAATATTAACCGGGAATGATGCGCCGCCACAAATAGTTGAACTAGTAGTATAACCATACGGGCGATAACCATCATTATCGGCATCAGTATAACCGGTATAATATTTATAATATGAGGCATTTGAATCATCACAATCTGTTCCCGCAGATGAAGACACCCAACCACTTGGAAGACTGGCGCCGGAACAAATAGCCTGGGCAGATCCCACTGTATAGGTATCTAAATCAGCATCACGATAACCAGTTAAGTAATGATAATATGATGAGTTACTAACATCGCAATCAGTTATAAGTAAGTTGCCAGTATATGCATTTACCATATCTTTTTGACGCCTATACCCAGTGATTGGTGGAGTAGTTGGACTATCACTAAACGTCCGATCGGAAAGTAAACTGGTTGTATAACCGTCACCATCAGCATCCTTAACCCACAAGTACGTCTTCTTCATCTGGGCGTAGTTGCTAATGGTTATCTGTCCATTGTTTGTTAGCGATTTACCGGGATTAAAAACCAAAGTTGCGGTAGATCCGGGTGTCCCGGCCACTGTTACTGTCACACCGGGGCCAACAGTAAGATTGCCGTTATCCAGTCCGTAGGCTGACGAAATAGAACAATCTCCACTAATAGTACTGTTTCCAGAATAAGGAAGCTCTTTGCCATTAATTAGCACACAAGGATCGCTCCAAGCCAGAACCATTTCCTTCTCATCTCCGGTAGAATCAGTGGCGGTAAAAATAGTTTCATAGTCACGAACGCTCGTGTCATTAACAAGCCAAGAGCCTTCCCAGACTTCTTTTAAAACTTCGTTTTCTTCTTCTTTACCAGTCAGACTTAAGTCGACTAACTGGCGACCATTATCCGTTTCTATATCAGCTTGAACACTAACAATAGATGTCTTGGAACTAACGACTATCCGCATATTTTGGGTATCGCCGGGATGAACTTTTAAAGGATCAATCTTGCCGGACCAGAATTTAAGAGCATCATCTCGACCACTGGAAACACTAAATTCAACTGTCTCTGGTATGCGCCATTCTTGGCCCTGGCTATTAGTGAAGATTTCATCGCCAACTTCTGACGCCAAACTTGTTTCCTCGGCTACTAAATTCGGCAGGGTCTCGTTTTGGACACTATCTCTGCCTTGATAGTAAACTAAATAAACTGCAGTAGCAGTCACCAACATAACTACGCCCACGCCGACTAGAACCCAAATAGTAATTTTTTTCATATATTTATTTTATAATTATATTATACACTATAATCACTTTAAATGGCTAGTATTTATCGCTGAATTCTGGTCCCAAGTGCAACATAGCTAAGAACCACTAAATAGTAATAAAAAAACATATTGGTCGATGTATAATAATTGAGTCTACTAATTATATAACCAAAACCAATATGTTCTATCAACATTTTAAACCATTTCAAAGAAATGAGCTATCTGCCCTGTTGTCAGCTAAAGTTAAAAAGAAAACTATTGCGGAAATACTCAAAAAAGACCGAACGACTATTTGGCGAGAATTAAAAAGAAATGGAGTTAAAATTGGCACCCGGGGGAGTAATGGAAATTTAATTACTAGCGGATATAATGCCCGTTTAGCTAAAAAGAAGACCAGAGAGCGGAGAGTGGAAGCCAATAAAAGATTTAGAAAAATTGATAATAATAAGTGGCTAAGAAATTATGTTATTAAACATATTAAATCATATTGGAGCCCTGATGAAATTAGCGGTCGTCTAAAACACAAATATCCTCATGACGAGAAAAAGCAAATAGGCAAAGACAGCGTCTATCAATTTATTTACGAGAAACGGCCTGATCTAGTTAAATACTTGAGACATCAAAAATGTAAATATCGTCGTAAACAAGGCACTATTATTCGCGCTAAACAGCGCGAAGAGGCCAAGAAGAGACGAATTGATGCTAGACCGGTGGTAATTGATTTAAGAGCCAGAATTGGTGACTGGGAAGGAGATACTATTGTTGGTTCTGAAAAAACAAAGCATCTCTTAACCCATGTTGATAGACGAAGTGGCTATCTATTACTAGATAAATTAGAAAAGATCACTGCCAAAGAAACAAGGTTAGTTACTGAAAATCGTTTTAAGGAAATACCAAACCACAAAAAATATTCCATTACCTGTGATAATGGATTTACCTTCGCTGATTACGAATTAACCGAACGACATTTAAATTTAGATATCTATTTTGCTTATCCTTATCATTCCTGGGAAAGAGGGACTAACGAAAATTGTAATGGACTAATCAGACAGTTCTTTCCTAAAAAATCAGCTTTTGCTAATCTTAATTCAGAGGATTTAAAAAGAGTCGAATATTTACTTAATACTCGACCCCGCAAAAGACTTAATTATTTAACACCGACCGAAGTATTTAATTCTGTTTAGTTATCTGGCGATGTTGCACTTTGGATTAGAATTTAAGCACCTTAACTTATAAATCCCCCAAATTCAACTCTTCCGTGAACTTTATCTTCTCCACAAACTCCGGCATGTGGCTAACCATAATAATGGTGCCCGGAAAATTATTAATCGCTTCAGCAATAACCGGTAAATGACGGAAGTTAATATGGTTGGTTGGTTCGTCTAAAATAAGTAAACCGGGCTGCATTAGAACTAAACGAGCAAAAGACAAAAGTCCTTTCTGACCTTCTGATAAGTCCCCTATTTTATGAGACATTAATTCTCCGGTAATAAGGAAGCCGGCCGCCACTGAACGCATTTGTTGTTCGTCTATACCATCCGATAAACAATTTTTAAGAGAATCAAAGGCCGTCTCATCAAAATTAAGAGTGGAAAAATCCTGGCTATAATAACCAACTTTCACGCCTTTAAGTATCCCCCGACCTTCTTGTTCACCCGCTACCAAAGAACGTAGTAAAGTACTTTTTCCAATACCATTGGGTCCGACTACGAGCAGACGATCTTTCTTACGCAGACTTTTATCAATATCCTTAATTATCGGCTCATGATTTTTAATAATCTTTATCTTCTTTAAACTGACTATTTCACCCACAATTTCTTGAACAGGTATGGCAAAGTCACGGATAGTTTTATCTTCTCGGCGCACATCCACTTTATTATCTTCCATTTCTTCCGTTTCATCTTTCAACTTCTTCGCCAACTTACGCATCTTGCCTCCCTTATGCGCAAAGAAGTTAACCTTTTCTTTACGATCAATGATCTTTTTTTCCAACTGAGCATTTTCTCGCTGTTCCCTTTCTACCCGTTTATTAATTTCTTCCACTACAGAATAGTAGTCACCGACATACATTTCCGTTTTATGAGTAAAGCTATCCAAATAGATAACCCCTTCCGTGAAACAATTTAAAAAATCGGCATCATGAGAAATGACCATCACGGTTTTATCATAACCCAAAAGAAAACCAATTAAATGATCAATACCGGCCTTATCTAAATTATTAGTCGGCTCATCCAAAAGCAAAATATCAGGATTTTCTAATAGAGAATAAGCTAAGAGAATACGCGCCTGCTGGCCACCACTCAGATCACCCACTTTTCTATCCAGAGGAATATCAAAATTCACGGCATCCATCGCTTTAGCAATACGACTCTTGATATTACCGGGCACATCCTCAAAACCTTTGGAAAAATATTCCTCCACACTTAAATGAGCATCTTTCCTCTCTATAGTCTGGTTAGCGGTACCAACCGTAGCACCGGAGGTAATGGAAATCTGGCCATCTTGTGGTTTAAGATTTTTTTTAATCAGCTCAAAGATAGTACTCTTTCCGGCCCCATTCTGGCCCATGAGAGTTACTTTAGCTCCTTTACGCAACAGGAAAGAAGCCTCATCCAGGATGGGCTTCTTATGGATGTATTCAAATTTTACTTCATCAAATCTCAGGATTACTTCTTCTGCCATGTTATTTCTTATTAGCTTTCTTTATCTTCTTCGCTTTTGCTTTTACAACTTTTTTAGGCTTTACTGCCTTAGCTTTAGATTTTATTTCTTTAACTTCCGCTTTAGCCGTCTTTACTTCTGACTTAACCGCAACTTTAGGTGTGGAAACACTGGCAGTCGCTACTGGAACAACTTTCGGAGTTGAAACTGGAGCTAAAGATTTTAAAGCCACTAAAATCTGATCTAATTTAGAATTTAATTTTTCTAACTGATCATTGCTAGGAGCAGAACTCTGAATTGGAAGGCTGTAACTAGGTTTGGAAAAACTTCTGTCCGCAGAAAAGCTACGTTCGGAACGAGGCGCGCTACCGCCATCCTTAGCCTTAAAACAATTACTACAATATACCGGTCTATCACCGGTCGGCTTAAAAGGAACTTCACAAGAATTACCACATTCCGCACAAGTTGCAGTATGCATAGCCGGACGAGCCGAAGCGCTAGCGCCACGGAAACCACCGCGACCAAACCCACGATCACCAGAGTCACGACGATCAAAACTACTACCGGCTGGACGGTCACGAAAACCGCCGCCAGAAGAACGACCGCCAAAACTACCTCCTCCTCTTTTGTTAGCAAAACCGCCGCCGGAAATACCACCACTTTTCTTCGCACCAAATCCACCTCCTTGTTTAAAATCTTTCATACTGATTTATATTATTAAAACAAATTATCATAACCTTAGTCTAATGCTTTAAGCTATAAAAAGCAAGGCCACCTAATAAAAAAGGGGGGATATGATGTTTTAAATCAACCCCCCAACTATTATGCTGCAATAGGAATAGTTATAACAAACTCTGTAATCCCTTTTTCGGATTTACAGATAATTTTTCCACCATGCGCTTTAGCAATTAATTGAGCACTATATAACCCCAATCCATTACCCTTTAATTTAGTGGTAAAGAACCTCTTGAATAGATTCTTTTTTATTACCTCAGGTATTTTCCCCTCATTAGAAATACTTAGACAAATATTTTTTTCTTCTACATAAGCTTTAACTGTTATTTTTCCTCGCGTAGACGGCATCGAAGCTTCAACAGCGTTATGCAAAAGATTGTTAATTGCAGAAACTATTAAAGTTTCATTAATATAAATATTATGATTATCTCCAATAATATACTCAATTTCTACATTATGAGTACAATCGTCTTTAAAACTCTTTACATAATCTATGAGGTCATGTAGCGACTTTTGGGTTTTCTCTATATTATTATTTTCACCTTTTTCTATCTTGGCTAATAATAAATATGTCTCTAACATCTTTCTCATTTGTAAGCCCATCTTCCCAATCATATCAAGGAAGTCCTTTGTTTCTACGAGAGAATTTCCTCCTTCCTGCAAAAGTTCTAAGTAGCTTAGGAGAACACCAAGAGGCCCACGCAAGTCATGGTGAACCGTGTAAAGATGGTTCTCTACAGACTTAACAAGCTCGTACTGCTTAGTTACGTCTCTACACACCCCTACGACCGAAATAACTCGGCCTGATTCATCTTGAATGGGGCTAAATTGAATATGATAATAACTCTCACCCTGAGAATCATTAAATACAAAAGTATCTTCTGTATTTTTTTTCCTATAGCATGCCTGTTGGATTAAAACCAAACATTTTGTTGCTTTGTCATTAGGAAAAATATTATATAAATTTTTTTCAAGAATTTCTTCACGTGACTGGCCGACTAAATCAATAAAGGCCTGATTAATAAACTCGAAAACTCCATCGTAATTTAATTCAAAAATTGGGTCGCCTAGTTGCATTAACACGCTAGGCCATTTGTTGATCGTCATGATTTACTCCGCTTTTTTGGTTATAATATTTGTAATGTACTAATTTTTATCGTTAACAGAATATGCTAACATTAATTATATATCTTGTCAAACAAAATTGTCTTTATAGACCCATCTTTTTTTATTTAAATTTACTCTATCATACAAGCAAATATTAGACAAATATTATACAAAAAACCCTAAAATTTAGGGTCTTTTGTCTATAAAATTGCAATAAATTTACTATTTATAGCTTTAAGATGTCAGCAATGTAGTCAATATCTTTATCCCCTCGACCCGATAAGTTAACAATAATAATTTTATCCGACGTTAACTGAGGAGCAAGTCTAAAGACCTGGGCCAAAGCATGAGAACTTTCCAGAGCCGGAATTATACCTTCAATCTTACTTAAGTCCAGAAAAGCCTGCAAAGCTTCTTTATCATTAATAGTCTCATAAACTACTCTTCCCTGGTCCTTTAAATCGGAATGCACCGGACCTACACCAGGATAATCAAGGCCGGAGGCTACAGAATGAACCGCTAGGGGTTCACCCTTATCGTCCTGAAGCAAATAAGTGAACATGCCATGAATATTTCCCGGTGTTCCTAAAGTTATAGTAGCCGCGTGATCTCCGGGCTTAAAACTCCGACCACTTGGCTCCACTCCAATTATTTTTACTTCAGTATCATCTAAAAATTCATGGAACAGTCCAATAGCATTAGAACCACCCCCAACACAAGCCACCAAATAATCCGGTAGTCTATGCTCTTTCTCTAAAATTTGTTCTCGTGCTTCTTTTCCAACCACCGACTGAAAATCTCTGACCATCATCGGAAAAGGATGCGGGCCGACAACTGAGCCGATACCAAAAAAAATGTTTTGTGGATCTTGAACAAAAGCCTCAAAGGCACTATCAACCGCATCCTTTAAACAACGTCCACCCGATTTAACGGTCACTACCTTAGCCCCCAATAATTGCATACGGATAACATTAGGATGCTGTTTTAGAACATCAATCTCGCCCATATGTATTTCACAGGCCAAACCGACTAAAGCGGCGGCAGTCGCTAAAGCGACGCCATGTTGTCCGGCTCCGGTTTCTGCTAATAATTTAGTCTTCCCCATTCTCTTAGCTAACAAGGCTTCGCCTAAAGTATGATTTATTTTATGTGCCCCAGTATGGTTTAAATCTTCACGTTTTAAATAAATCTTAGCGCCACCTAATTTTTCCGATAAATTACGAGCGTAATATAAAGGCGAAGGACGACCGACGTAATTTTTTAACAGTTCTTCATACTCACGACGAAATTCAGGGTCAGACTGCGCCTCATGATAAGCTTCGGCAATCTCAGTAAAAATCGGTTTTAGAGTCGGCGGAATAATTTGCCCACCGTATTTACCAAAAAACCCGGTTTCATTAGGAGATAATTTTAAGGAATTTTTCATATAATTATAATAAATAAATAAAACTTAACGATAAGCGGAATCGCCAGGGCTGAGTTGATCGGTTGTAGAAATAATAATGCATAAAAATAAAAAAACTACCCAAGTATAGATATTGGGTAGTTTTAAAAAATAAACTTTAAACAAAAAACTAGCTACCCAATATTATGGGCAGTCCACCAAGACTTATTTCCTGTTTGGAACTTATTTAAATTCATATATTTATAGGATAGCACTATCAAAAAAATAATTCAAATTATTATTTAAGCAATTCTTTTTCCAATTTCGTAAGCGCTAGTCAACCGGGCTTGTTTTTTCTTATCGTTTGACATCCTGACAGAGCCAAAATAATATTTTTTCTTCAACTTAATACCTACAAAACTAAGTGAACTTCTCATCATTTTACCACCCGCATCAGGATCCAAAAATTTGGTAAAAAATGCCGGAGAATCCATGGTGGATATTATCGTGGCCGTACGACCCTTCAATAATTTATCCCAGCAAGGGATGATATTATAAAAAGATTTATGATATTTATAAGCAAAACCGGGAGTCAGAATTGTTTCAAAAAAAATCTTTAATAAAGCCGGGGGCGCTGACCAATAAGTCGGATAAGAGAACACAATGTGGTCACTCCATAATATTAATTTCTGAGCTTGCAATAAATCTGGAAATAATTCTAATTTAAGATTATCATGTGCATTATGGCCATATTTTAACCATGGCTCTAACGATAGATCTTTTAGATTAATAATCTCTATTTCATTCTTAGCTTCCCGCGCACCTGCTATGTATTTATCAGTTAGAGCATTACAGAAACTTTCGTCTCTGGTGTGGGTTTTTATAATTAATATCTTTTTCATATACAATAACTATATCATGCCGGCAAAAAAAATATCAATTCCCTATCAAAATAGCCCCACTACAGGGCTATTTAAAGATGATAATTTAGACCTCAAACGTCTAGCCTCGTTGTAAATAAACTTTAATAAAACTACTTTTTAACTTAGCCGCGGTATCTGATAAGCCTTCCATCTTCCCTTCTTGAGCTAAATTTAATAATGTTTCCAAGTTATTTCTAATCGCTTTAATTTCGTCGTCATTAGCTACTTCCTCTATAGCCAGCAACTTATCACTAGCTTCCGTATAAGTAATAATTACTCCCGCCGTATTTTTATTATCCGCCTCTTCAATTACTTTTTCCATAGAATCATGAAAATCAACCAAATAAACGGCTAACATAGAAAAACCGTTACGTTTAAGAATGTCCTGAAAAATAGGACGAATTTCTTCAAAACTAAGATGAGAATCTTTTAAGTCACCTACATAAACCTCGTTTTTCAGACCGGCAATAATATTTTTCACTTTTACTAAATCTGAATTAAAATTTTTATCTTTGGCAATAACTTGCGGATGATAATTAGAATATTTATCAGTAAAATTTCTATACTCTATAACTAATTTATCATAATTAGCGATGGACTCCAATCTGTTATCCTGTCCCGTATTAAACAAAGTTTGTTTATAATAATTATTCATGACATTGTAATCTTCCAAAAACAATTTTTTAGTGAAGAAGCTACTATAATAACTGCCGACAATCGCTACGGCTAAGAATAAAATAGCAAAAATACTCCAGATCACTTTAGAATATTTTTTATTGTTATTGGTGTTAATGCCAAATATTTTATATAAACCACAAAAACCAGTTATGGCCGTGATGAGCATTACTGCGCTTAAAATATAAGCAATTGTCTGGAAACTACCACCCAGCCAAAACCAAGCCAAAATAAAAAATACTTCCCCGAGTATAACTCTAATTAATCTGTCCAACATTCCTTCATTTTTTTGATACATAAAATTTTTTTAGTTTCTAGTTTTATTATCTTGATTTATAGTAATTAAACTTCCCGCCCCCGTTCATCATCATGCCTTGTCCATTGTTTTGTCCATATAATCCGTTCATATAGCCTCTCCGATAAAAAAGATCATTAAAACCAATAATATCAACTAAATAAGCGGCGATAATTGTCGCGGCTATAAAGCCCACAATTATTATTTTAAAATTAATCTTGTAAGAAAAATCATATTTACGAACTAGCCAAATACCGACTATTAATCCCACAACTGCAAAAATAACTGCCCACCAAGGAAAAGCGGCCACTAACTGATCCCAATGATATTGCTCCATAGGACCATGAGAACGCCAAGAAAATCTCGCTAAACTAAAAAGAAAAACTGAACTTAAAACTGATAATACTAAGCTGATAAAAACTAAAATTGAACCCGCAATAAAATATATTTTAGGGCGCATCTGTAAATCACCGTGACGAATTTCGCCCATGACCTTATCTCTAATATTTTTTAGATCTTTTGACATATGTGTTTTATTAATATTTTGGCCCGGCTAATTCTAGTAGCAACGGTACCCATAGGTAATCTCAAAATATCGCCTATTTCTTCATAAGATTTTTCATCAATATAATATAAACGAAGTGGTTCAGCATACATTAACTGCATTTTAGCAAAACATTTCTCAACTTTCTCAGCAATCTCTTGTTTTTCAAAATTTAATTCAATGTTCTCTTCACTTTTAAAATCAACATTTTCTAAAATCGGCGTTTCTTTCCGATATTTTTTAGCAATATTAATAGTTTCGTTATGAACGATGCGATAAATCCAGCTGGAAAATTTCTTTTTAGTATTAAAACCGCGCAAATTTATAAAAGCCTTAATAAAGGCTTCTTGCACAATATCAGCGGCATTATGCTCATCTTGAGTTAAATTAGTTGCATAACGCAACAGTTTAGCCTGATATCTTTCAATGATAACGGCATAAAGCTCCTGATCTTCCGATCGGACTTTTTCAATAATTTCTTCATCAGAATATGTGCTATTTTCAGGCATAATAAAATTATAGCAAACATCAGCAAACTACACACTAAATTTCAAAATAAGAAAACCTAGTGTGTAGCCAATGGTATTTATTTTAGTAATTAGTAATTACAACCACCATGTTGGGCGTTGCCTCTACCATTTCCATCTCGTGAACCAGCCCCAGAACCGGAACCATTCCGTAGTCCTAAACCTAAATCCTGTCTAATTTTCTGCGCTTCTACGGTATTTCCCTGCTCCGCTAATTCATGAGCTTCAGCAAACTTAGAGAAATTATCCTTATTCACAACCTGCATCACTCGGCCATTACCAACCATCAAATTTTTCCAAGCCTCATAGTCATTATTCTCAAAAGCCTCTTCCATGGCCTCATGACGATCTACGGAGTAATTCGGACCCTGCACAGTCGGGTCACCTTGATAGGCAAACACTGAAGCGGCGGATATACTAACGATTCCGAGCGTTAAAGCTAAAATGCCTAAACCTAAAGTAATTTTTTTCATATTTTTATGTTTATATGATTATTAATTATTTGTTCGACCTTTGCTTATACTACAAGACAGGAGATCATTTTCTTTCATTTTAGCTTTTTAAACATTAAAAAATGCCTTAATTATATAACTAAGACATTTAAACTTCAGATTTTAAAAATTATTCACAATTTAAAATTATCTTTTTAAAACAATTCATACAATATAAGATTATAATTTGAATCATTCCTAAAAAGATAATTATTATAACATACTAGTTTGTTTTTTAAAGGCCTTAGACTTAATATCTCCTTTTTCTTGTTGTGAGAGCATTAATAACTCTTTATCATAAGCAAAGACCTGAGGATCAAGCTTATAGGCCATCTCATTTATTCCTATTAAATAGAGACCATCTAGACTGGTTAAGCGAGATAAGGCGACATAACCCATACCATAACCGAAAGAACGGCTTAAATCTATCTCTGCGGCTTCTAGGGTCATACCCTGGCTTTTATGAACGGTAATAGCCCAGGCTAAACGCAGTGGTACCTGAATAATTTTAGCCAGCACTTTATGCTCATCGTCAATTGTCCAGCTATCCGGTAAAGCAACAATCTCTTCGCCCGAACGTAAACGAACAATCGGATAATTATTTTCATCAAAACCAACAACGATACCGGTCGTACCATTAACATAAACCACTTTTTCTTCAATGAATTTATTCTTCACAAACATCACTAAGGCCCCTTGTTTAAGAATTAAAGATTCGGGCACCAAACAATTTTTCTTAAGCGATTCAACTAATTTATTTTCGCCCTCCCCTGACATTCGGTAAGTAAATTCTTGGGCGTTAATTTTCTCCAACTCAGCATCATTAATGGCATCCACATCGGCGTTATGAGTAAATAATCGCACCGGTCTATCGGCGGTTTTTGCTTTCTGATTTAATCTGCTATTTAATAATTTAATCGTCTTATCATCAACTTTATCTTGCCGCAAACTTTTTAAAATAGCCGTCATCTTTTTATCATTCTGCCGATGCTGTTCATCTAAGTAGCAAACTCGTAAATCCATCTCCGACCAAACTTTAGCTTTATAAACAAACTCCGCTTCATTTTGTCCGGATGATATCGGCGGCAGTTGAAAAAAATCTCCCGACATAACAACTTGTATCCCCCCGAAAGGTAATTCATTATTCTTAAACTCCTGACAAACAGCATCAATCATATCTAAGCGATGGGCATGGAGCATAGAGACTTCATCAATTATCAAGACACTTGTTTTATCAAATTGTTTTTTTAAATATGATCTTTTGGTTAAGGCGTGAATTTCTCTGGAACTCAAATAATCATGAATTCCGATGCCCGCCCAGGAATGAATAGTGCGTCCGCCTAGATGAGTAGCGGCAATACCGGTTGAAGCTGTAACCGCTACGACGATATTTTTTTCTTTTAAATACTTTATAAATTGATTCAATAAAAAAGTCTTACCGCTTCCGGCCGGACCGGTTAACAGTACATTATGACCCGCTTTTAAAATTGCTAGAGCTTCTTTTTGTGTCATTTAAATAGAAAACTTAAATCAGAGCATTAAACAAATACCCTATTAAAATAATGCCCAGAGTCACGATGCCAAAAAAACTGGCCAATAACTGCCATTTTAGAACCTTCTTTAAAATCATGGCCTCAGGTAAAGACAAGCCAACAATCGCCATCATAAAAGCTAGACCGGTACCGATTGGTATACCTTTAGCTATCAGCGATTGAATAATAGGAATTACTCCGCTGGCATTAGAGTAAAGAGGAACAGCGAGAATAACGGCCACCGGTACTCCCCAAACTCCAGCTTTCTGTAAATATTCTTCAAAAAATCCTCCCGGGACATAACCGTGAATTAAAGCACCAACACCGACACCAATCAATATATATAAAGCAATCTTCTTAATAATTCCAAAGGCTTCTTGTGATATAATTTTAGCCACTTGCCCGACTGGTAATTTTTTATCAACCGCTTCCCCTTTTTTTGGCGATTGAATATTCCAGACAAAATCAGCGACATATTTTTCCATTTTCAACTGGCCTAAAATAAAACCGCCAACCATGCCAATCAAAATACCGGCCAAGACATAAATTGCCGTTATCTTTAAACCAAACAATCCAATAAATAAGCCGATGGCCACTTCGTTAATAAGCGGCGAGGTAATAAGAAAAGAAAAAGTCACACCGAGCGGTATTCTGGCCTGCATAAAACCAATAAACAGTGGAATGGATGAACAAGAACAAAAAGGAGTGACAGTACCAAATATCGTGGCGAGAAAATAATCTAAACCATAGAAACGACGAGACACTAAAAAATCACGCAGTTTCTCAATGGGCAGATAATAGCGCAACCAGCTCATGAAATGCGTAATAACAACAATTAAAAGCAATATTTTTAAAGTATCATACACAAAAAACTCTAGTGACCCGGCCAGAGCAATGTTACTAATGTGGAACAAATCGTAGGTTAACCACCTAGCAAAGTATTCAAAGGGATAAAATATATTCATTATAATTTTAATCTATTTTCTTAACTTCTATGGATTATAGCACCTTTAGCTTTTAGCAAGCAAAAAACAGGGTTTTTGCTTATAAAAAAAGTCATCAAAATGATGACTTTAATGGATATTTTACATTAGTTTTACTAAACTATGAATATGAGCTAACCACTAAGGTTGTAAAATATCCTCAGTGCGACCATTAACTGAGATTATAACATCTGTGACAGTAGAAAATTGTTTTAGAGTAGCATTAATTTGAGCAATAATCGCCGCACTACGACAAGAGCCGCCACTTCCCGCCTCTAGCGCCTCATTAAAATCTACCTTAGCTACCCCATCTTCAATCATTAAACTTTGAATTTTAATGTCAGATCCGAGAATTTTTGCGAAACCGTCCGCCTCCTCTTCCGGAGTAGTACCAGCTAAAAGTTCGTTGAGAGCGGCTCGAGCGACAGCGACAGTTTTAGTTATTTCTCTCTCAACCGGAAAAACTTTATTGCAAGAAAAATCTGGATCTAATTTATTATTATTAAAAAAAACTTTTATCTTCATTGTTTCTGGGCTAGCTGAAAATTTTACTGGCACACGTAATTCGTCATCATATTCCGGCAAACCAGAGGGATTATCTTTCTCAAGCACTAAAACACCACTAGTACTCATTGAATAGTTAAAATCTAACTCCGCCTGAAAAGGCACAAATTCCTCAGTCATCCAATCACCATCAGCCTGGGCTACAGCTGTTCCGAGTAACTGACCATTATCATCATAAATCTTAATCGGAAAATCCGCTTCAAAAAACCAAGTACCTCGGGCTTGGCCTGAAATAGTGAGCGGGCTACTGATAGTTTCATTTGGTAATGGCGTTTCTAAATATATAAGGTCAAATTTTTTTTCAGGCTCAACGCTCATCTCCGGGTCCGCAACAGGAGTCTTATTTAAATAACTAAATGCTAAGTATGACCCGATACCAAGCACAAACAAAATTACTAAAAGCACAGCGATTTTTATTGTTTTATTCATATATCTAAATTATATACCGAAGCGAATATTTTATAAATAACGACCCTTCCTCCATCTCACCAATACCTTGCGTATTTCTTCGGCTATGATAATAAATACTGCTACCAATATAACTGCTAGCCAGTCGGACCAATTAAGTGGAACCGTTTGCAAAAACCTATTCATGAGCGGAGTATAGATCGCCAGTATTTGCAGTGAGAGAACAATAACGGCTGATCCTATTAAAAATTTATTGGAAAATGGATTCATGCTAAAAATTGATTTGTCTTCTGATCGGCAATTCCAAGCATTAAACCATTGAAAAGCCGCCAGCACGGTAAGAGACATTGTCCAAGCTTTTGCTAAGTCATTTTCATAATAATTCCTAAATAAATACAGGGTACCAATAGCCATAACT
>Ga0210013_1001227_pt1 | contig 15822 bp, 14 predicted proteins | sample CryGeymeta201506_FD_185553 | JGI IMG/M metagenome (GOLD analysis project Ga0210013, IMG submission 185553) | Groundwater microbial communities from Crystal Geyser aquifers in Utah, USA - Crystal Geyser metaG 2015-06 (SPAdes) (version 2) | ecosystem: Environmental > Aquatic > Deep subsurface >...
GGGCTGGCGGGCTATTGTGACGGCGAAGTGATTTTCTTTAGCGTTGATGGCACATTGCCCACCGCACATCAGGCAAAACGTGCCGTGTTGCTGCGCGATGGCGGCATCGTGTTGCGGCAGGACGAGCAGGAAACGCTGTTGTTCGGGCTGGCAGCAGAGGGTGCGAACCCGCGTCAGCAACAGGAGACGGTGCTGGCGGCGGTGGCGGCGGCGTGGGCGCTGGGTGTTTCGCCCGCGCTGATTAAAGCGGGACTGGTTAAAGCGGCAGCCTATTAAATTGAACGATCTGATGTTTAAGCAGGCTCATGGAAGGAAATTCTCCTGATGGAAGTGTCACGTTTACGCGCACTGCGCGGCCCGAATTTGTGGAGTCAACATACGGCGATTGAAGCCATTGTGTCGTGTTCGGCAGCCGAACAGGACATCGCTAAAATCAGCGGTTTCGAGGCGCGCTTGCGGGCGCGTTTTCCCGCCATGGGCTTATTGCAACCGCCCGGTTATGCGTCAGCAGTCAGCATGGCGCACACGCTGGGCGTGGCCGCCCTCGGTTTGCAGGCTCAGGCAGACTGTCCCGTGACCTTTAATCGCACTACCGCCACCTCGGAATCGGGCGTGTATCAGGTGGTGATCGAATATAGCGAGGAGGCGGTGGGTCGGCTGGCCTTCAAGCTGGCTCGGGCGCTGTGCATAGCGGCGGTGGAGGATACGGCTTTTGACGTGGCGGACGCGCTGGCACAATTGCGCGAACTGGATGAGGAGGTGCGGCTGGGCCCCAGTACGGGCGCTATCGTGCAGGCTGCGGTGCAGCGCGGCATCCCGTATCGCCGCCTGACGACAGGCAGTCTGGTGCAGTTCGGCTGGGGTAGCCGTCAGCGCCGCATCCAGGCCGCCGAGACGGATCGCAGCAGCGCCATAGGCGAAGCCATCGCGCAGGACAAGGAGTTGACCAAGCGTTTGCTCGAAGCGGCGGGGGTGTCCGTGCCTGTCGGCAGGCCGGTTGCCGATGTGGCGGACGCATGGGCGGCGATGTGCGAAATCGCCGCAGCGGTGGTCGTCAAGCCGCTGGACGGTAATCAGGGCAAGGGCGTGACCGTGAATGTGGTGACGCGCGAGCATCTGGAGATTGCTTACGCCGCCGCAATCGAATTCGGTTCGCAAGTACTGGTGGAAAGATTCATGCCCGGCAGCGATTTTCGCATGCTGGTAGTGGGCGACAAACTGGTCGCGGCGGCACGGCGCGAACCGCCGCAGGTGATAGGCGACGGGGTGCGCAGCGTGCGCGAACTGGTGGAGCAGGTGAATGCCGACCCCCGGCGCGGCGATGGCCATGCGACTTCGCTGACCAGGATGCGGCTGGACAGCATCGCGCTGGCCCGATTGCAGGCGCAAGGCTATACGGCGGACTCGATACCGGTCAAGGGTTGCCATGTGGTGTTGCGCAACAATGCCAACCTCAGCACTGGTGGCACGGCGACCGATGTCACTGATGACGTGCATCCCGACCTGGCGGCCAGCGCAGTGGCGGCGGCGCAGATGGTCGGGTTGGATGTTTGCGGCGTGGATGTGGTGTGCGACACCGTGCTGCTGCCGCTGGCAGAACAGGGCGGCGGGGTCGTCGAGGTGAATGCGGCGCCCGGGCTGCGTATGCATTTGCAGCCTTCCTACGGCAAGGGGCGCGAGGTGGGCGAGGCGATTGTCTCGATGATGTTTGCCGGCAAGGATGACGGGCGTATTCCGCTGGTGGCGGTGGCGGGAACCAACGGCAAGACCACTACGGTGCGCCTGATTGCCCATCTTCTTGGTTGCCGGGGCTTGCGCGTCGGTATGACCAATTCGGACGGCGTGTACATTCAGGGTAAACGCATAGATAGCGGCGATTGCAGCGGACCCAAGAGCGCGCGCAATGTGTTGTTGCATCCCGACGTGGATGCGGCGGTATTCGAGACGGCGCGCGGCGGGGTGTTGCGCGAAGGGCTGGCGTTCGACCGCTGCAATGTAGCGGTCGTGACCAACCTCGGCAGAGGCGACCATCTGGGGCTGAACTACATCAGCACGGTGGAAGACTTGAGCGTGGTGAAACGGGTGGTGGTGCAGAATGTCAGGCCGGACGGCGTAGCGGTGCTCAATGCGGCTGATCCCATGTCTGCCGCGATGGCGGATGCCTGTCCGGGTTCAGTGACTTTCTTCGCGCAGGATCGCCACCACCCGGTGCTGGCGGCGCACTGCGCGCAGGGGCGGCGCGCAGTGTATGTCGAGGATGGGCATATCGTGGCATCGAAGAAAAAAATCGTGCAGCGCATTCCGTTGAGCCAGATTCCGCTCACCCGCAACGGCACGATAGGCTTCCAGATCGAAAACGCGATGGCGGCCATTGCCGCCGCATGGGCCTTGAAAGTGGACTGGAAAACGCTACGCGGCGGGCTGGCCTCTTTCGTCAACGATGCCGAGACCGCACCTGGGCGTTTTAATTTTTTCGATTATCGCGGCGCTGCCGTGATTGCCGATTATGGCCACAACCCCGACGCGATGCTGGCGCTGATTCCGGCCATCGAAAGCATCCCGGCGCACAAGCGTCTGGTGGTGATCAGCGGGGCGGGCGACCGGCGCGATGAGGACATCCGCCAGCAGACCGAGATGCTGGGCGAGGTGTTCGATGAAGTGATCCTGTATCAGGATCAATGTCAGCGTGGCCGCCAGGACGGCGAAGTGCTGGCGCTGCTCCGGCAGGGCCTGGCGAAGGCTGGCCGCGCCAACAAAATAGATGAAATCACCGGTGAATTTCTCGCCATAGATACCGCGCTGTCGCGCCTGCAAGCGGGCGACCTGTGCCTGATTCTGATTGACCAGGTTGATGAAGCCCTGGCGCATATCGCACAACGGTTGACCGAGGCTAACGATACGCGAGCTACACGTTAAATGAAATTGATTCAATCCCGCGACAACCCCTTCTTCAAGGAACTCCTTAAACTGTCCGCCACGGCGCGCAGCCGCAACAAGGCAGGTCTGACCTTGCTGGACGGCGCGCATCTGCTGGCAGCTTATCTGGATGCGGGACATCAGCCGCGCCATTTACTGCTCGACGCGGCGGCGTTGCGGGACGCTGAAATTGTCAGCCTGCTGGCAAGGCTGGAAGAGGTTCCCGTTACGCAACTGGACGACAAGCTGTTCGCCCAACTCAGCGAACTGAAGACCCCCACCGGCATCCTCGCGTTAATAGAGTTGCCGCAACCCGTGCTGCGCGCTGCGCACTTCGCCTTGTTGCTGGAAGACATACAGGATCCCGGCAATATGGGTTCGATATTGCGCACGGCAGCGGCAGCGGGTTGCGACGCGGTGTTTCTGTCGCAGGGCTGCGCCGATGCCTGGTCGCCGAAAGTGTTGCGCGCCGCGATGGGCGGGCATTTCTGCCTGGCTATCCATGAGCGGCAGGACTTGCTGCAAGTGGCGGGTGCTTTTTCCGGCACGCTGCTGGCGACCAGCCTGCAAGCCACGCGCAGCCTGTATGACTGCGAGCTTGGCGGGGACATCGCCTTCATGGTCGGCAACGAGGGAGCGGGGCTATCGGCTGCGTTGCTCTCCCTCGCCACCCAGCCCGTCACCATCCCCATGCCGGGCAAAGTCGAATCCCTGAACGCCGCCGCCGCCACCGCAATTTGCCTGTTTGAAGCCGTGCGCCAGCGGATTTAAATGGCTAAGAGTCTTTAAGTCCGGCAGACTCTCGGGTGAATTCTGAGATTGAAAATGAGGCTCTGTTGATATTTTGAATGATGTAAATGAGTGCAAACCAGAATGGACAACCCTGAAATTTGGTGATTCTGGAAAAGCAGTTTCCATAAAATGTTATGTTGCTTCAAACGGTTGGGATGCTTTCGTAGGTGAGCATCAACTCGCATATAACTCATTGATTATGCTAATCAATTTTTTACTAACATCAGCTTCGTTTGCCGTATTTTGAATGCCCCGTTACATGCAATATATGGTTGAGTCGCAAGAAGTCATGGACGTGTTACAGATATTACGGCGTGTTAGGGAAGCGCTGATTTATTTGTCATTCCGGCGCAAGCCGGAATCCAGCGCTTTGATTAAAAAAGGTTTTTCCCTTTGCGAAAACGACAAAATCGAATAAATCAGCCTCTCCTTAGAAGTAGAGCAGCCCAGTCGAAAGCAGATAATCGCCACCTGGGACAAGATGCCAATTGCCGAACTTCAAGTTTCATATACATTACCTGCAATTCTTAGCACACCTTAAAATGTGAAGTGCTGAGTATGCAGGATAGCTTGATACATAAAACCCTATCAATCGTTTATAATCAAATAGTTACATTATTTCAGGCCAGCTTATACAGAACGCCGTCCTGCATATGTTTGAATAGTTCTGTCTACTTTACGTTGGGCATCTATGGAGCATATTTCGCAAGGAGAAATTGAATGAAAAAGTGGAAACAAGAATTGGATCGCTTGCCTACAGATGAAGCTAAACGTAAAGAGGCCATTGAGTCTTCTTCTACAGAGATTGTTCTTCAGTTTATGAGAGAAGAAATTTATGCCCGTCTAGAGTCTGCCAAGGTCAAATTTTCCCAGCCGGAACTAAACATTGAAATTTCCCCTGCATCAACAGCGGATATTTCAACCAAGTATCCTATCGTTTACATGACGGTGCGGAAACAATCAAACGGCAATAGCTGCGAGTATTCCTTAAAATTTAATCAGCAAGAAAAAGATTTGATTATTGATACAACACTCATCGGCAAAAATGGACACCCCACTCTTGGAAACATCGCCCTAGAAGGAGAATCACCAACCACATTGGTGGAGGCATACATAAAGCAGCTTGGGGAGCAGTTTCAATAATGGACAGGACATGATTCCTAGTTTTGCCCAACCCGTCAGTCGAGAGGGACTGCGCAAAAGCGCGCAGCCCCTCACTTTTACGTTAGCCGCCATGAGAAACTTGCCCGTTCTTTCCATCTCGCCGGTTGCCGTTGTTGCGATGGTTTCGGTTGCGGGTTGGGGGCTGGTCGCCTCCCGGTTGGCGGGTAAAATTCTTGTGCTGCCCGTCCGGCTCTTTTCGCGGGCAGCAGGTTTTGAAGTTTCGCGCTCTTCTTGGGGGCGCTCGCTCTTGCATCATTCGCGGTTTGTTTTGGGTGCGGTTGTTGTCTGCCGCTTTTGGTTGTTGCGCTCCGTTGCCGAGTTGTCGGCTAACCCTGCGCTCGAGAGGGACGCGGTGAACGGCGTGGTTTTCTCTTCCACGTTTTGCACACCGCGCCCCTCAGCTTCACGTTAGGCATACGTTCGACATAGGGTGGCGAAGCACGCTAGAATTGCCCCATTAGTTTTGAATGGAGTCCAGATCATGAACACACAACTTTTACAGCAAGCTCGTGTACTCGACATTGACGAGCAAATCGAACTGGTTGAGGCCATCTGGGACGGTATCGTTAGTCGTGGTGCCGCGCCATCGTTGACCGAAGCGCAGAAAACGGAACTCGACCGTCGCCTCGCAGACCACCTTGCCAACCCTGATGATGTGGTTCCTTGGAGTGAAGTAAAGGCTGCGGCTCTTGCCAAAATCAGGCAATGAGCCTACCTGTTACTTTTCATCGTGCCGCCAGTGCAGAGTTCATCGAAGCAAGTGCGTGGTATGAAACCAAGCGAGTTGGCCTTGCTCTTGAGTTCATCGCCGAGATTGACCGTTGCGTGTCGCTGGCATCTAAACACCCTCTCCAGTTCGCTGTTGTTCGCGAGGACATTCGGCGTGTCGTCGCCAATCGTTTTCCGTACAGCGTTTATTTTCGTGCGGAGGAAAGTCGCCTTGTTGTCTTGGCGGTTTTTCATGGCAGTAGAGATCCCGCTATTTGGCAGGCGAGAGCCTAACCCGACATTCAACCCGGACTCCGCAAAAGCGCGGAGCCGGTTAATTCTACGTTAGCCTCATGGAGGAGTTGTGCATGAAGCCACGAATAACTGTTATCACGGTTTGCGTCGATGACTTGGAAAAGTCACTCAAATTCTACGAAGAAGGTCTTGGACTCAAGACCGATGGCATTATTGGAAAAGAATTCGAGCATGGTGCGGTTGCTTTCTTTGAGCTGCAAGCCGGACTCAAGCTCGCTATCTGGCCACGCAAAAGTCTTGCCCATGATTCCGGCCTCCCTGTTGGCAAGCCGAGCGCTACTGAGCTATCAATTGGGCATAATGTTTCTTCCAAGACCGAGGTCGATGCGGTCATGGCGCAAGCAAAAAATGCCGGTGCGGTAATAGTAAAGCCAGCTCAGGACACCTTTTGGGGAGGCTACGCAGGTTACTTTCAAGACCCCGATCAACACCTCTGGGAGGTCGTGTGGAATCCGCAGTGGGAATTCAAGGAGTGAGGCATAACCCTATGCTCAGGCGGGACTGCGCAAAAGCGCGCAGCCCCTTAGCTCCACGTTAGCAGATCAAATCGCAAAGGGGAGAAGCCAGAATTATGGATAGCATTATTGGTGTCTTGGTAGGCGCAGCAATCCCTCTATTAAAGGATTGGCTTTCTTCTCGCAGGGCTGAAAAGCTCGAAAGAATTAAGTTGCATGACACACAAAGAATCAAGGCTTATCAAGCAGCCTACAAATTTTCATCTACCCTTAGGATGTCATTAAAAGATAAGACGCAAGCAAAAGATTTAGCGTTTCTAAATGACAGTGCTGCTGAACTATATTCGGTCATCGAAAATCTACCTTATTACTCGAAAAGCGTGAGGTCTAGCCTTATTGAGCTTGAAGGCGTTATGGAGCACGTAATGAACAATATCCTAGATAAAGATGCTAACTCAGATTTAATTACCGAAAAGGTAAATCCAATATCGGAGCGGTTGCGCAATGAAATCCTTTGTGATTTTAAAGTCTGGGAATAGAAAATCTGCTAACCCGCCGTTCGAGAGGGACGGCGCAAAAGCGCGCAGCCCCTTAGCTTTACGTTAGAGCGCTCGACTACTATGCAGCTTTTCGCTAAAAAAGTATCGGCCATTGCGAGCGGTGATTACTACCAAGTAATCCTTGATTCTGACAATAGGGACGAAGATCAAGTTGATCCTTTCGCTCAACCAGAGCCATATATTTTGCTCCAAAGTCAATTCGAGTTTTTCGATGGCGGCAAATGCCACATCGAGTGTGACAATGAAGAGTACATCGGTCATTTCAAGTTGAAATTGGTAGAGTTCAGTCCAGCCCGCTTAGCGTTTGAAATTGAGAGAAGCAATCACAATCAAGTTGAAGTGCACTTCGCGTTGACTGCGGCTGAGTTTGAGAAAGCGCTGCCGATCATTGAGGTAATATTTGGAATTAGTAAGCCAAATGATGATGCAGAGGATTTCTTCGGCGCGCTCTAAACTCACATTCGAGAGGGGCCGACCAGAAGCGGCCTGCCCCTCAATTTAACGTTAACAATAGATGCCTGTGTCATATACAAGCGATAGTTAGGTGACTTCTTTGTCTCGTAAGGAGTTGTTCAATATTGCAAAATTACTGTCCGAAAGCCGACGGTCACGGGCGGCGAAAGGCGCAGCCAGAGCCGCTAGGCTTGGTTTGGACAGATTGGGCAAACCGCAGCATTCGCCCGATTGGTGCGCTGTTTACGCCAGTGCCTTGCTCACCAGTTCCTGTACGTCGCGGGAAAGATTTCCTGATTTTTCAACCTGTTGCAGGGCGGCTCGCATCTGGGTTCGCAGGGCGGGGAGGTATTTCTTCCAGTGATCCAGGGTGCGTACCAGGCGTGCGGCGACTTGCGGGTTGAGCGCGTCCAGCGCGATGACTTGTTCGGCCCAGAACGCATAGCCGTCCGCCGTATGGAATTGCGCCGGGTTGCCGTTGCAGAAGCTGAAGATCAGGCTGCGCGCGCGGTTCGGGTTGTGCAGGGTGAAAGCGGGATGCGCCATCAACTGGCGTATCAAGCCGACATCGGTGGTGCGGGCGGTCGCTTGCAGGCTGAACCATTTGTCTATGACCAGTGCCTCGTCGGCAAAGTCACGATAGTAGTCTTGCAGGTGCGGCGCGGCTAACGCCGGGTCGGCATCCAGCAGGGCTGCCAGCGCGGCAATGCGGTCGGTCATATTGTCGGCGGCGGCCAGTTGCACTTCTGCCAATTGCAGGGTGCTGGCATCGCGCCATTCCAGCAGGTAGGCAAGGCTAAGGTTTTTCAGGGCGCGTTGGGCTGCGGCTGGCGTGTCGGGGCTGTATTTGCCGCAGGTCAGGTTGCTTTCATAGATGGCGATGAAGTCGGCCTTGAGTGCGTTTGCCAGGCTGCGGTGCATGAACTGGCGGGCGGCGTGGATGGCGTGCGGGTCAATCTCGGCGAACTGCTCGGCCAGCGTGGCTTCCGAGGGCAAGGTGAGCACCTGCGCGCGGAAAGCGGGATTCAGCGCGGTGTCGTTGAGTGTGCTGCGCAAGGCGTTGACGAACAGTTCGTCCAGCGTCAGCGGTTCGCCTGTTGGTACTTGCCTGGTGAGTTTTATCAAGCGTTGCATGGCGAGTATTTGCCCGGCCTGCCAGCGGTTGAACGGGTCGCTGTCGTGCGCCAGCAGGTGCGCCAGCTCCGCGTCGGTGTAGGCGTAGTCCAGCGTGACGGGGGCGGAAAAGTTGCGCAGCAGCGACGGCGTAGGTTTTGCCTTCACACCGGTAAAACTGAAGGTCTGGCGGGCAGCAGTCAGTTCGAGTACGCATGTTGTGTTATTGCCTGGCACAGCGCCCGCCAGTCGCAGCGGCAGGTCGTTGCCCTGTGCATCGAGCAGGCCGATGGCGCAGGGGAGGTGGAAGGGGCGTTTTTCTGTTTGCCCCGGCGTGGCCGGGCAGGATTGCGTCAGGGTGATGTCATAGCGTTGTGCCGCTTCGTCATAAGCGGTTTGCACCTGGAGATGTGGCGTTCCCGCCTGGCTGTACCAGTGTTCAAATTGCGTCAGATCGCGGTTGTTGGCATCGCTCATCGCCCTGCGGAAATCGTCGCATGACACCGCCTGGCCATCGTGCCGCGCAAAATATAAATCCATGCCTTTGCGAAAACCGTCACGACCCAGCAAGGTCTGATACATGCGCACCACTTCCGCGCCCTTGTTGTAAATGGTGGCGGTGTAGAAGTTGTTGATCTCGCTGTAGCTGTCAGGGCGCACCGGATGTGCCATGGGTCCTGCATCTTCGGAGAACTGCACCTGGCGCAGCGCGCGCACTTCCTGGATGCGTTTCACCCCGCTGTCCATGCCCGCCATGTCGGCGGAAAACTCCTGGTCGCGGAACACTGTCAGGCCTTCTTTCAGCGACAACTGGAACCAGTCGCGGCAGGTCACGCGGTTGCCCGTCCAGTTGTGGAAATATTCGTGTCCCACCACCGATTCGACGTTGGCGTAATCGGCATCGGTGGCGATGCGCGGGTTCGCCAGTACATACTTGGTGTTGAAGATGTTGAGCCCTTTGTTTTCCATCGCGCCCATGTTGAAATCTCCCACCGCGACGATCATGAAACGCTCCAGGTCGAGTTCCAGACCGTAGCGTTGTTCGTCCCAGCGGATGCTGTGCTTGAGCGATGTCATCGCATGATCGGTCTTGTCCAGATTGCCCGGCTCAACCCAGACTTGCAGCAAGGCGTTGCGCCCCGATGCCAGCGTGAAATTTTCTTCCTGGCAGACCAGGTCGCCCGCCACCAGCGCGAACAAATAACTGGGTTTGCTGAACGGGTCTTGCCATAGCGCGTAATGGCGACCGTCCTCCAGATCGCCCTGTTCGAGCAGATTGCCGTTGCACAACAGCACCGGATAGCTTTGCTTGTCCGCGCGCAGCATGACGGTGTATTTCGCCATCACATCCGGGCGATCCGGGAAATAGGTGATCTTGCGGAAACCCTCCGCCTCACATTGGGTGAAAAAATTGCCGTTTGAGACATACAGTCCCATCAGCGTGGTGTTTTGGTTCGGGTGGATCAGCGTGTCAATTTCCAGCGTGACTTCGTCCGGCGCGTGGGCTATGCGCAGCGTGGATGCATCCAGCGCGTAATCGCCTGCAGCCAGCAGTTCACCGTTCATGCGTATCGAACACAATTTCTGACCGTCGCCATACAATTCCAGCATTTGCACGCTTGCCGCCGGATTGCGTTGCAATGTCAGGCGCGCGGCGACCCGCGTGTTGGCGGGGTCGAGGTCGAAGCCGAGTTCGACGGTTTTGACCAGAAAAGCGGGCGGGGTATAGGCACTGCGTAAAACGAGGTCGGAAGGAAGGGTGCGCATATAAAAGTGATCCGCTGGGAGATGAATGAAGCGCTATTTTACCAAGCTGTCGGACAACTGCGGCAGATGAATTCGTGTTTTGGGCGATGGGCGTATAATGCGGCGGTTTCGGCACTCCGTTACCCGCTATCGTAAAGAGAATAACATCTTGAATAATATAAGTTTTGCAGACCTTAAGCTCGCCCCGGAAATTCTCGCGGCGCTCACCGAATCCGGCTACACCGTCCCGACCCCGATACAGGCACAAGCCATCCCTATGGTGCTGGAAGGCTGTGACTTGATGGCGGGGGCGCAGACGGGAACGGGCAAGACGGCGGCGTTTGCCTTGCCGATATTGCAGAAACTGATGCCGTTCGCCAGCTCCAGCACTTCGCCTGCGCGCCATCCGGTGCGTGCGCTGATATTGGTTCCCACGCGGGAATTGGCGATACAGGTCGAGGCCAGCGTGAAGCGTTATGCGAAGCGCAGCCATTTGCGTTCGCTGGTGGTGTTCGGCGGTGTGGACATCAAGACCCAGACCCCCCATCTCAAGGCGGGCGTGGAAGTGCTGGTCGCGACACCGGGGCGTTTGCTGGATCACATCGAGCAAAAATCGGTGCAATTCGGGCAGGTGCAAATGCTGGTGCTGGACGAGGCCGACCGTATGCTGGACATGGGCTTTATGCCTGATTTGAAACGCATTCTGGCGCTGTTGCCACGCCAGCGTCAGACGTTGATGTTTTCTGCTACTTTTTCATCTGAAATCAAGAAGTTATCCAAAGAGTTTATGGTCAATCCCAAACTCATCGAAGTCGCGCGCAGCAATGCCACCGCCGAAAATATCATACAGAACGTCTACAAGGTCGAACAGGCCGACAAACAGGCGCTGCTCGCGCAGTTGCTGCGCGATAGCGCATCCCATCAGGCGCTGGTATTTACCAAGCGCAAACTGACTGCCGGCCAGCTTGCCAGCCGTTTGCAGCGCGAGGGTATCGCCGCCGATGCGATCCACGGCGACAAGACCCAGCTGGAACGCATCAAGGCGCTGGATGCCTTCAAGGCAGGCAGTATTGCCGCGCTGATCGGCACCGATGTGGCGGCGCGCGGGCTGGATATTGACCATCTCCCGCTGGTGATTAACTACGAACTGCCCAGTGCGGCGGAAGATTATGTCCACCGCATCGGTCGCACCGGGCGTGCAGGCGCTTCCGGCATGGCCATTTCGCTGGTCGCGCCGGAGGAAGAAAAATATCTGGCCGAAATCGAAAAACTCATCGGTCGCAAAATTCCATGCGTAGCCTTGCCGGAGATACGGCGACCTGGCCGTGCGCCCCATGCCGCTTCCTCCCGCGCCGCCCCCTCTCGCCCTGAAGCACCGCATTTTCAGTCAGGCGTTGAGCCGCAAGCGGTTAAACGGGAACAGCAAACCCTTGAAACCGGCACAAGGGAATGGCACGGCGGGGTGCCGAAAAAGCATGGTCATGACGCGTGGTACAACAAGCCTTACGAGCCCGCGATCAGCACCGCGCCGAAAGCTGCACCCGCCGCGCCCCTGTCTTCGCTCATCAGCAAACCCGCCGTGCAGATTCCGGCCTTGTTCGTGCGCCGCAAACCTGTCGTCGCGGAAAGTAATGACTGATACGCCGCCGCCCGTAACCCGTTCATGGGTGCGCTTGGATTCGATAATAACACTATGATTATTAAAATAAATTACTACCTGATTGGTCTTTGCGCCGGCGTGCTGCTGGCTGGCTGCGCGACCGCGCCACGGCCGGTCGTCAGTCCGGTTGTACCCGCCGTAGTGCGGCCTGCGCCGAAAATCGCGCTGGTGCTGGGCGGTGGCGGGACGCGCGGGTTTGCCCATGTCGGAGTCATCAAGGCGCTGGAAGCGCAGGGCATCGTTCCCGACATTATCGTGGGAACCAGCGTCGGTTCGGCGATAGGCGCGCTGTATGCCGCAGGCTACACGGGCTTTCAGTTGCAGGAAATGTCTATCCCGATGAAGCAGGAGCGGGTGGTGGACTGGTCCTGGCCGAATCGCGGGCTGTTCACCGGCAAGCCCTTGCAGGATTACATCAACCGAGCGGTGAAGCAGGCTCCGCTGGAAAAACTGCGCCGTCCCTTTGCGGTGGTCGCCACAGACTTGGCGAGTGGCGAAAAAGTGGTGTTTCGTAGCGGTAATACCGGCATGGCGGTCAGTGCTTCCTGCGCCGTACCCGGCATCTTCCAGCCGGTGCTCATCAACGGTCGCAGCTATGTGGATGGCGGTCTGGTCAGACCCGTTCCAGCCAGCGAGGCGCGTGCGCTGGGCGCGGATTTTGTGATCGCCGTGAATATTTCCAACCAGCCGCAAAACAACAAGACGGAAACCACGGTTGATGTGTTGATGCAAACTTTTGACATCATGAGCCAGACCATCAACCGTTACGAACTGGCGAATGCCGACGTGGTGATCCGCCCCGTCACCAAAGAAATCGCTCAGGGTAATCTGGACGATAGACATCTTGCCATCCTGGAAGGCGAAAAAGCCGTCGCCGCCATTCTGCCCGAGCTGAAAGCCCGTCTGGAAAAGCTGCGCAAGGGACGCTAATCGTTTAGGATTCAGTTGCTTTTTTGGCGGGTTGTTTGCGGTTGATACCGCCGTTGTCTTGAATGTCTTAACGTGAAACTCGCGCAGCGACGAACTGTATCCCTCGCCCGCTGGGATAACCAGCCACTTGCCAGCTCTGGTACCTAAAGGGTGCTTGTACCCTTTAGGGGATGCTGGCTTATAAGGAGTGACTTTGCAATCGTTTTTTGATTGCTTAGTCAATACTGAGTTGTTCCATCAGAGGGGGGACGGGGGGTGAACGGGCATGGCGGGTTTGCGAGTGGTTGCCCACAGGGCAACCTCCCTGCGAGAACCCTTTGCGAGTTGTTGCCCACAGGGCAACCTCCCTGCGAGAACCCTTTGCGAGTTGTTGCCCACAGGGCAACATCCCTGCGAGAACCCTTTCATTATCAGGGGTGGCAATATGCCATGCCCGTTAGATGCGGCAACAGCCGCATCATTCGCTTCAGGTTGATGTGCGTTTTACATGATCCTGGAAAAGTGCTTGTCCGCATCAATGATTGCAGGAGCATCGCTCTTGGCAGGAATTGAGTAATTTCACCACATCAGACAGGTTACACAAGACGCGCATTTACATTATTATTGCGTCCGCTTGTCGCTTCCTTTGGTCTGGGCGGCATCATGAGTAACGTCACCAGGCGAACGGCGGCTGCACGGCAATTAGGTGCAGCAGTTTACGGACTTAATCATCCGAGTGTTCCAGCGTTTGGTTGGCCAACATAATCTGAAGTCCCGAGTGTGGATTTTTATGGGGGAAAACTGAAGTGACTATGCAACGATTGCCGACCCTGTTCATTCCGCATGGTGGCGGGCCTTGTTTCTTTGTGGCGCAACCTGCCGGATTTCCGGCAGGGTTGTGGGATAACCTGGCAGCTTATTTGCGCGGCATTGCCGCCGCGATCGGACAGCGCCCACGTGCAGTGCTGGTGATTTCCGGACATTGGGAGTGTGCCGTGGCGACTGTGCTGACAGCCGAACAACACACGCTGTTATTTGATTATTATGGTTTTCCCGAAGCTAGCTATCGCCTGACTTATCCCGCACACGGTTCGATTGCTGTTGCAGCACGAGTGCGTGAGTTGCTTCGACAGGCGGGGATACCTTCTGAAGCAGAACCTCAACGTGGGCTGGATCACGGCGTTTTTGTGCCGTTCAAACTGATCTACCCGGATGCGGATGTGCCTATCGTGCAGTTGTCGCTGAAACACAATCTCAATGCTGCCGAACATTTGGCCATGGGGCGAGCGTTGACCCCCTTGCGCGACGAGGGGGTGCTGATTTTGGGGAGCGGCAACAGCTATCACAACCTGCGCGAATTCTTCTCGAATCGGGCGGCAGCAAGCGAGGCATCCGAACAGTTCGACGCGTGGTTGGGTGCGGCTATCACAGCACCCTCAGCCGAGCGTGAACGTTTGTTGAGTGGCTGGACTGATGCTCCCGGCGCACTTGATTGTCATCCGCGCGGCGAACACCTGATTCCCTTGATGGTTGCCGCTGGGGCGGCTGGGGGGGATGCCGGGAAAATCACTTACCACGAACAGATGTTAGGCAAGACATTCTCGGGAATTCAATTCGGATGAGCAATCAACCACGACTATTGGTATTTGGCCGCCTTGCGAGTCGAATCCGCCCATGGTTTATTTCGCCTGACAGCCCGTGCGGGTGTTATGCAATTTCACACAACACGGTTTTTTAACTTGATAAGGAGTGCATCATGAGCAAAGTTCTTGTTCTCTATTACAGCATGTATGGACATATCGAAGTGATGGCGCAGGCGGTAGCCGAAGGCGTGCGCAAGGTGGATGGTGTAGAGGTTGTCGTCAAGCGTGTGCCCGAAACCATTCCTGAAGATCAGGCGCGGGCGATAGGCGTGAAGCTGGATCAACCCGCCCAGATTGCAACTGTTGAAGAGCTGGCCGACTATGATGCAATTATCTTTGGCACGCCGACCCGGTTTGGCAACATGACCGCGCAGATGCGCAACTTCCTCGACCGGACCGGCGGGCTGTGGATGAAAGGCGGACTGATCGGCAAGGTTGGCAGCGTCTTTACTTCCAGCGCCACCCAGCACGGCGGGCAGGAAAGCACCATTCTTTCGTTCCACACCACCTTGCTGCACCATGGCATGGTGATTGTCGGCGTACCCTATTCCTGTGCCGACCAGATGCGCATTGACGAAATTACCGGCGGCTCGCCATATGGTGCCAGCACTATCACCGGTGGCGATGGCAAGCGTATGCCCTCGAGCAATGAACTCAGTATTGCGCACTATCAGGGAAAACATGTAGCAGAAATTACCAGGCGTTTAGGGGTACGTTAACCGCTCATCGCTCTTTTCGGATGAGACGAAAGCAAAGCACCTGGCTACGATTCTTCAAGTCCGACAGACTCCTGGGTTTGGAATCAGGGCACTTCGTTTCTGGAACTGACCCTGCAACGGTGTTTCCAGTTGGTGGATTCCTACTCGCGCCTTATCCACCTGGTTCAATATTTAAAATGGGGTAAGTAATGGTTATGCGCCGCGCGTATTTGATTGGCTGCTGAAGCGGCTGAGTTCGACGAACGGGGCGGGTTGCCAGCCCTCTTTACGGTGTTCGGCGATGACGTTGGTGAAAATGCCACCCCGCACGTAAAATTTAGAAGTGAGACGCATGAAACGGGGCTGGGTTGCCGCCACCAGATCGTCCAGGATCAGGTTGGTCATGTCTTCATGGAAATGCCCCTCTTCGCGGAACGACCACATATAGAGTTTGAGGCTCTTCAGTTCCACGCAGTGTTGGTCGGCGATGTAGTCCAGCTCCAGCGTGGCGAAGTCCGGTTGGCCGGTCTTCGGGCACAGGCAGGTAAATTCGGGGATTTCCATGTGGATGTGGTAATCGCGCAAGGGTTTGGGATTAGGGAAAGTTTCCAGTGTCTTGCCAGGTTGCGTCGTCATTTGGTGGGGTGTCCCGCTTCAGTTAGAATGGCCGCATTATATCGTTGTGACCGC
>Ga0210013_1001233_pt1 | contig 15775 bp, 15 predicted proteins | sample CryGeymeta201506_FD_185553 | JGI IMG/M metagenome (GOLD analysis project Ga0210013, IMG submission 185553) | Groundwater microbial communities from Crystal Geyser aquifers in Utah, USA - Crystal Geyser metaG 2015-06 (SPAdes) (version 2) | ecosystem: Environmental > Aquatic > Deep subsurface >...
CTCCCGAATCCAAGCGCAAATCTCAATCTACAAAAGTAGAAATTTGATATAGGGATTAGACGTTCGCATGGAATCGTGAAAATGAAATCTACAAAAGTAGAAATTTGATATAGGGATTAGACGTTATTACATTTGTTCCAGTACCAAATCTACAAAAGTAGAAATTTGATATAGGGATTAGACTAGTCAAATGGAATCGCTATCATAAAATCTACAAAAGTAGAAATTTGATATAGGGATTAGACCCAAACACTTTTGTTGACGATGCCAATCTACAAAAGTAGAAATTTGATATAGGGATTAGACTTTTTGCTTCGAGTGTGTCTTCGGCATCTACAAAAGTAGAAATTTGATATAGGGATTAGACAGCGGGGGTGGCTTGGTTAAGCCGTAGAGATGCAAATAGCATATCCAGTATGCTACGACTTGTTGGCTTAACCAAGCCAATTACTATATTTGTCTCGGCATAAAGACCGAGGTTTCCCCTACTGTATTATATCCATAATACCTACATTGAACTTCCACTTTTCAATATTTAGTTGTAAAAGTGCCTCAAATCTACTCAAAAATAACCACCTCTTTCTCCTCATTCGCCGCGTATCCATACCGTCGCACCTTTTTCTTACACCCTTCGCATGCGCGGAAAATCAGTATGCTATCGGCGTTGGTGAATTGTTTTTTATATACCAATTCTACCTCTTTCAAAATACATTGCAATACCCTTTGGCTGTTCCGCACTTCGTACACGGAGTATTGCAATTTGCGTCCAAATTTCGTCAAAAACTTGGCGAATTTTGCACGCGTCTTATCGTTACTAAAATCATAAGAAACTACGATCATATCATTTTACTTTTATATCGAAGATTGGGAATGGATTCGCCGGATCCATGACGAACCGATAATATTCCCGTATGAAAGTAAACAGATCCTCTTTATTGCCCATAATCGCCTCAGCGAACAGTTGCGCATATTTTGTGTTCTTTGATAAGTCGAGCACGTATTTCCCCTGCACAATGCGAAAATCTTTTTCATTCACTTGTTTCAGGTTATATGATTTTTGTATCTGTTTATCGATAACGCACCGAAACGGTTCCATCGCGTCGCAAGCAAGTGATTTACGCTGAAAAAACAGTTTGTGATAACACCCCTTATATGTGTCAAATCCATGCAACGACAACAAACCGTCAATCATGTTGAACAAAAATGTATACCCCATGTCCATAAGAAAGTTCGGGATATCTTGTTTAGCGCGTGGCGACCGGCGAAGCCATCCGATCTCGCCGAAGTACATTCCGTAAAAACGTCGTGACATATTGCCTTCAATCCCAAGAAGCGATTGATCGTCAAGCACTTCGTCTATCTGCTTCGCGATCTCTTTCTGAGCCACATCAGCTTCTTTCGACGCAAGGAGCTTGCTTCCCTTGAGGAGGGAAAACTGATTTCCGATCTTGTTCTTCACGATGTACTTTGCAATTTTTAACTCCTCTTCTTTTGAAAGAGTGTACTGCTTTTGTCGTAACAGATAGTTTCCCGCCGCGAATGCCGAAAGCGCAGCGTAGACTTCAAAATTATGTTTCGCGAGAAAAATCGAAACTCCGTGCTCGCGTCCTTTCTTAAGAAGACCACTCGACAGAGATATGTCACCAGCCACGAATAGTGCGAATACCTTATGGCACGACGCGCGATTGACTACCTTGCCGTTCTTCGAAAACACAATGTTGTCGTTCTGGAATTTGAGCGATGGACGCGATCCCCATTCGGCGTTCACAACCAATATTTGTTTTTCTTTGAAATCAGGAAGTGAAATCATGGTATCATTTCTTACCGTTTAAAAGCTCTTGATCTGTTCGGGTTGTTGCTCCACTCAAGTGACACAGATTGCTGTAAATACACCGAGCGCATTTCGCTTCACTTACGCACGAAACGTTCTTTAGCACGTCAAATCTGCGTATACGCTGAATTATCTTTTCAAACTTTCTCGTCTCATCATCGCCTGGCAACGGTATATCATATTGCTTATTATTTTTAAGCGAATAGAGACGCAACCGCTCAACGTCATACCCCATATCTTTCAAGCAAAAATATTGCGCATAAAGCTGATATTTATACCCATCATAGATATGCTTGATTGACGTCTTACGCTCAATAAGCATCTTCTTTTCACGGTCGAATAGGTCAATCTTACCAGCAAGATTATAATGGTGGCTGTACACTGGCATACCTTGCAAAATATGAGCGGACGTAGAGTACTTCCCATTATCTATATTTTCATGGTTAAGCTTGCCCTCTTTCTGCGGTTCATCGTGATACGTCGCCGCATCAAAATTGTCATAAATAGTATGTAAATACACCGACTGCGGGCAGAAGATAAAATCGTTTATTTTTGATATTTGAATGTATGGCTCCATTGTAAAAAACAGACCGCGCTTCGGTCTGTTTTTTATTATCATTATTTTGACAATTTGTCAAGTTTACGTTTTATTTTTGCTTTATGTCTTTCATTAGCCATTCATCCCAATCAGATTTTGAGATATAGAGATCAGGATTTGCTTGAGTTTGTTTTATCCGTTCAAGCATCATAATTCCCTTGCGCGCGATATTGTACGCGCCATTTGCATCGCCATTCTCTATAACAAGCCCGCAGAGATTTTCTTTGGTATAGGGGTTTGGCGTCGTGAAAAAAGGAACTACCGGTGAAGCGATGAAATCAACATTCTCGCCAATCTCCTTCACTACCATTTTCCCTTGGGAATCTTCCACGATATCCCCTTGCGCATCTCTTTCATACACATACCGAATGGAATCGGAGTTACGAATTTGTTGCGTAAGGTTCAAAGCATAACGCAACGCTTTAAAAAACCGCTGCGATTTCTCGCTGATGATTTTTTCTCCCTTCAATTTTCCTTCTTCATACATCATCGCGATCTGCTCGCTGATATCCCCTTCCGGCTGATCGAAGTCCCATACTTCAAAAAGCTCACGCAGAAGATCATTTGAATTTGTTTCACGCGTCGTCCAATACCCAGCATCGTTACGATAGCGTTCAAGCCGTGGCGCATTCGCATACAGGACCCACTTCCGTGCCGGCGAGTCTTCCCAAAAATCTTTTTGGTCGTACGAGAACGTATAACTTTGTTTGTCATCACTCCATCCAATTCCGATTTTTTCCGTAAACACTTTTAAAGCCTCATTATCGGTCGCATCGCTTTTAATGTAAATGTGTTGCCGCCATCCGGTAACCGGATCAGTCGTAGACGTGTACTCGGGATTGGTATAAAAAATTACACCATTCTGCTTTCCCATTTTTTCAAACGATTCAAATGGCGCGGAAAGTTGGTACCCATTGAGAACGCCACCAGCTTCCAGCGGGTCTTTGTCTTTAAATACAAGATACCCGAACTTTTCTATGAGCGCTTTCTCAAGCTGTTGGTAAGCGCTTCGTTCTATTCCGCCGCGCACTTCCTTGAAACGCATGTTCAAATCCTCAAAAACAATAATAGCGTTATGTTTTATTACCAGTTCGGAAAGTTTATGTATTACCTGCGAAATATATCCGCGCTTGAGGTCTTTGATCTGCGAAATCGCTTTCCATGATTTGCGCTGTTCCAGGCGTTCTTTTTCTCTTGTTCGTAACTTCTCACAGTAATCAACATCATTAATTTTATTCAAACTTGCCTGATCCACGATCTCTCCTTTTTGGTTAATGACGGAATAATAGGCAAGATGTTTTTCTCCGCGGTCAATGCCAATAATAAGGCATGCTGATTGCCGCAATTTCTCATTGAGCGTACGGTTAAACTTTGTTTCAGAAATTGAATTTACACTCGCGCCTATTTTTATCGGAATATGAAAGAAGTATTTATCTTCGGTAAACCTTTTATTTTTGACAATGGGGCGAATAAACTTTCTTTGTTCCTCTTTTCTTTGCGTTGATGATTTTCTATAGAATACTTCGGCGTTGCCGGCAAGTCGTAGTTTTATATGAGTAAGATTGTGCTGTGAAAACAAGTTTAAGAAGTAAAGCGTATGGGTGTTTTGAGTTCCTTTTGACTTTTCTCCAAAATCTTTATTGTGAATCTTGAATAAATATAATTCACCCTGCGCGACTTTGTCATCAATGTATCGTTGACGAACCTGCCTAAAACCAATCTTATAATTTTGGCTTGTCAAATGGTCGTTGAATTCACCTATTCCGGAATAATCAACCGGATTATTCCACTGAAAATCAAAAGTATTTTTGTACCCTCCTCTATCAAGCGCATGTTGATAATAGGCAATAAGTTTTGTCAGCTTTATTTTGTCAAACTGTTTACTCCAGTTTGACCTATCTCCCCTATCATCTTGGAATCGCGCGTACTCGTCTTTGATGTCTTGGATTTCCTGTGTCCAACCAAAGCGCTCACGATTTTTTTTCGCAAAAGCGATCTTGGGAACCATTCTTTTGGGGTCGGGGAACAATTTATATTCCATTTTCTCATAAGACGTAGCGTCAACAACATCAAAAGCATCTTGATGTTTTTTATCATCAAATATCTTGTTATGCTCTTTGTTTATAATGCCAAGATAATAGATGGAGTTCTTACGCAAAATAATGCCAAGTTTTTCTGATTCCTTATCTTTATCAAAGCCTGTTAAAAGCGCGCCGTTCTCGAAATTTAGTTTGATTTTCTTTTGATCCGCCGGTTTTTTTGTTAAAAAATTGCGGAACGCATCATAATAGCGCACAATATCGTGTTTTTGATCAGGGTCGCCGTAGAGCTCGTCATAGTGATTATAAAATTCCGCGCTGGTATGAGTAGGCTTATCGTCCGCTTTCTTGGAACTTAACACAAAATATTTCATGAACTGCACTATATGCAAGCCGGCATCAAGAGCATCCTTCAATGCGTCTACGTTTTCATCATTTTCCCCGCGCTCAAATATCCTCAAGTCTTTTTTAGAAAAATTGTTTTTCTTCTCGTTATACTCATTTAGAAGTATTTCAAGATCTTTGGCAAACAACGCCAGAAACTGTGAATACGCCAATGTTCTCTTGACCAAACGATATGCTTTCTCTTCAAATAATTTTTCTTTCAATAAATCTTCCGCAAGTTTTTCACCAAGAGCATCTTTGATTTCAGCGAATGAGACAAAGGGCGCAACCCTTACCGATCCTTCTTTCTTCTTACCTTTTTGCGGTAAGCAGTTTTCAAATTCATACGCGCTCACGAACCATTTTCGCGCGATAGTATTGATCGCACGATTATGCAGATATATTCCGCCGTATTCATTTTCAAATCCGCCTTGCGCAAGTATAGTAACCAATTCTTTTGCAATAGTAGACACTCGTTCAACTTCTTCATAAAATTCATGCATTCTTACAGGCACTTCTTCATTGCTTTCAATATCAAAAACTTTATCAGATTCAATCTTTTTTTCAGCAAGGATTTGGTTGTAGAGTTTTTTAAGTAACGGGTAATCGCTCTTTTTTGCGTCTTTGCCGGCAGTATCGCGCAATGTTTTCATCCTCGCATTCAGATCACCCACAAGGGCGTTGTATTTTTCAATACCGGGCTGTGTCATGCAACGCATATAGTATTCCGTTTTACTACTCTCCTTTTCTTGATCGGTTAATTTCAGAATATCTTTGTACGCAAGAAACTTTTCAAATTTTGATTTATTCGCTAAGAAAAAAGAAAGATTTTCAACAATGCGAGTAGCTACCGCCGTTGACGTTCCATCATTTTTATACAGGTTTTCTCTTGTCGCCTGGAATTTTGTAAGATATGTAGTAAATCTGTCAAAGCTGTCAAATATGTATCGATCATTACCATGCTCGTCTTTGATAAAAAGTTTTTCATTCTCGCTGTCTTTTGGAAACCGCTTTTTAAGAATTGACAATGTATCGGCGGAATATAAAAGTTTTGTTCCAGAATTTTTTGTTTCCGGCGCATATTGCTTTTTCCATGTGTTTACGTAATCATCAAAGAGTTTCGCAATATCTTTATAGAGTAACTTTTTTTGCGCCAGCAAGTTTTTTTTGTTACTTTTTTTATCTTTTTGAAAATCGTTCCACGAACGCTCAAAATTGCCAAATGATAGCAACGATCGTTCTGGATCCAAGGATTCTTTAATAAACTCTCTATGTAACGAGTCAAAATACGGTTTTGCTTTATGGTAACTTTCATCAATAACCGCGTCTTTTTTGATTATCTCATTTTTTTCAAGAAATCTTTTCGTTTCCTCGGTTGGAATAAGCTCAAACCGCAATGTTTTTGAAAGGGAATATTGATGGGTAAAATTTTCAAATATATTTTCTTTTTTCATACTCTATCAATTTAATTATTAGTGTCCGAGACGATTTCAAAATCAAAGAAGGACGACGGTTGTCGCCTAATACGATGTTGCTTATCAAACGGTTAAGCGTTATTGGAACCGTCGTCCTTTTTTAATTTCGAGAAAATAATCCCCGAGTTCAACGTAAAAGAAAGGAAAACCATATCCGTATTAGGCAACTTATTCACCCTAACATAGGTAAACAAACCACGCAAGGATTGATGAATTCATCTAAAAACATCTATGTAATAGGTAATGAGAACCAGAATGTGCTCCCTTGACCTCGGCCGGCAGATTCGAAGCCGACTTTTCCATTGTGTTTCTCGACGATATCTTTCACGAGAGAAAGCCCGAGTCCCGCACGATCAGTATCCATAGAAATGGCCTCACGCGCTCGAAAAAATTTTGAGAAAATATACGGTGCCGCCTCTTTCGCGATACCAATTCCATTATCATGAACAGAAAAGATGATATTCTTCCCTTTTCTGCAAAGTTCAACTTCGATCGCCCCATTCTCCCTTGTGTAGACGATCGCGTTTTCAAGCAACATAAAGATCGCCGTCTTAATACGTTCTTGATCGATAAATACCTTGGGAATGTCTTCGCCGACAGAAAGAGAAACAACGATACGTTTATTGGCGGCACCCACACCATAATCCAAGACAGCCTGCCTGACCAGCGGCTCAAGACGCGCATGTTCAAATATATAATCATAATAACTTGAAAATTGATCAGATTCGGCAACATCGAGAAGCCGGTTTACAACACCGGTAAGATCAACAAGTGTTTCTTTGAGCAGGGTGATCGACCGCATCCCTTCTTCATCACTAACATGCGTACTCAAGTCTGAAAGCACCCATTGAAGGCGAGTAAGCGGCGTCCTGAACCGATGTGCGGCAATAGTAACGAATTCATCCTTAACCTTCTCAATATTTCTTAATTTTCGCGCAACCAATATCCCGATCATAAACAATATCACTCCTAATATAACGGGAATCACAAAAATCATGGTTCCGTGCACGTTGAGAAACACGAAATTCGCCGCGATACCGATCAACGCGACCACTGTCGATAACATAATGACCGCCAAAATGCCATTTATCGCCCTCCCGAAAGATGGTGGAGTACTTTTTCTTGTTTTCAAAAACTTTTCAAACATATGTCTATTTAAGCCACATGATGATATCGTCCATAAGTTCGGGGTGTGAATTAAAGAGGTCAGTCGCGTGTCCTCCCTTGTTGTATGTTTCGACTGTCTTAGCGACATCACCGATAATCTTCAGCGTCCCCACTGTTGTGAATGAATACGCATCATCTTCTGCCGCGACCAATAATACTTTTTGGTTATCCCCGATAAGCGGCATAAAAGCGTCAGTTTTGATCCCGCGATAATCAAGTCCCGGGGAAAGAAGGAACGCGGCCGGCGCTTCTGGATACATTGAAAGATATTGCAACGCAAGGTTCGCTCCGATAGAAGCTCCGCCGATGATTATATTTTCCGGACTAATCCCTTTTCCAACAAGGAACTGCCGCGCACCCTCAACATCAGCAATGGATTTTTGGTGTTGTTCGTCTGTAAAATTACGATAATCGACATACTGAACCTGCCCAACGTCGTCAATCTTGTATTCATTCGATTCACCATGCCCCCACAGATCGATCGCAAGCACATGATATCCTGCCTCATTAAGCTTACTGGCGAACTCATTCCAACTTTCTTTTGTTGCCGGCATCATGTGAAGAAGAATGACTGCGCGATCATTCGTTCCCGGCAAGTAGTTTCCAACTATTTTTCGCCAATTGAAACCTTCTTGTGTTTCTATTCTGTCGATAAGATATGATACTTTCTCCATAGTGTCACTTGTATAATTTTTTTGCCCGGGGGTATCAAGCGTCTTCCCCCACCAATAAATTGCCGCGGTGCCAACAATGATTAGTGCCACGAACGTTGTAATAATTGATTGTACTTTCATTTTCTTATCCATTCTTATCCACGCCACGATCCCGCTTGCGTATCTTTGGTCTTTCCGCGCGGTATCGCTCTCACGCGAACAGTATTTTTGAACCACGCCGGCGTTCGATAGGCAGGGCGCCCGTTTCTATTTCCAACTTTTGCGTAATTTTTCATAGCGTTTCTTTTTCAAGATCGGCTTTTACCTCTTCAAATTCGTTCTCAAGTTTTTTCATGCGCGCCCGACTCGCCGCGATTAACTGGGCGCCTTCTTTCACTTTTTTAAGCCCTTCTTCTACATTGACCTCGTTTTGATCCGAAAACCACGCGACAATTTCTTCAAGTTTTTTTATTAATGTTCCAATATCTTCTTTTTCCATATGTTAAATGATTTTTATTGCTTCAACTCGTGAATCTATTGTACCATCAACAACCTGAATGACAATATTTCCCCCCACCGCGACATCACGAACGCTTGATATGATGCCTCCTTCTTTTTTACTCACAATGGAATACCCGAGTTTGAGTTGCCGCTTTGGATCAACCGACGAAATAACTTTCTCGGCGGTGGTGACACGATCGCCGGCACGCCGGAGCATTCCGCTCCATTCGTGCACAAGCCGCACGGAATTTTCAAGAACGGAACGTTTTATATATTCAAGGTTATACTTAATATTAGCAAGAGCGGTTTCAAGATCATAATAGAAACGGTCGACCGTTTTAACGATACCTCCCAAGAGTTCTTTGATGATGGCCGCCGAGCGTTCTATACGACCACGGTGCAAATCAAGCACCCGTTCAAATGCGCTGATCATCTCTCTTTCAAACACCCGAAGATCATTCAACGCGCCTTCCCATCCTCTGCCAAGGAGAACCGCGGCGGCGGTTGGCGTCGATACCGCCACGTCCGCCGCAAGCGATGCGAGAGGGATATCCTTATCGTGTCCAATACCGCACATGACCGGTGCGGTTGATGCCGTGATCGCCCTCACCACCATTTCATTATTGAACGCCTGCAAACTCTCAATACTTCCGCCGCCGCGGATGATCACGATCACGTCAACATCCTTATCTTGAAAATAGGTGATCCCCACAAGCAGATCCCGAGCGGCACTTTGCCCCTCAACCCGAGAATTAAAAAACTCGACATGATATCCGTAATGTCCGAGGTTGCTTTGAAAATCATGGATCACTGCGCCGGTCGCCGAGGTAATAAGCCCGATCCGCTCGGGAAATTCCGGGATTGATCTTTTCCTCTCCGGCGCAAATAACCCTTCTCTAGAGAGCTTTATTTTAAGTTTTTCGTATGCTTTCTTAAGCGCGCCCTCGCCGACAAGCTCAACGCCCCGCGCACGGAAAGTGAGGTTTCCTGTCGGTTTGTATATTTCCGGAACGCCGCCAGCGATGATTTCAAGACCCTCTTCGATATTAACACCGCACATTTTGTAGTCTCGTGCCCACATAAAACACTTCAGCATACTCCCGTCCTGCTTATCTTTCATGGTGAAAAAGAGATAATTGTCTTTAAAATCAATGCTGGACACTTCACCAACGACCCGAGCGTTCTCCGCGATACACTCATTGAGTATATCCAGATACTCTCCAACAGAATAATGGCGGTCTTTGCCAGATGAAAATAACGAATCGTTCCTTATAGTGTTCTCCGTCGTAACATCATCGACACCGGTGACAATGGCAATGATGTCGTTTCCGTACCGCGTGCATTTTTTCTCTTTTATTCCTTTGATCTTAAGCAATTCGACATCAGTCGTCGGTTTTACCTCAACGATCTCTTCAAGCGTGTTATTCGAGAGCACGCGATAAGACTCAACTCCTTCTTTCCGAGCCGTATCGTCACGCCATTTTTGTAATTTCTTTAAAAGAGATCGTTTCATTCGTGAATTGCGCGAGCGACCGCGTCAACAACACCTTCTTCAAAAGGATCGGGAATTATTCGCTTCGAGCTTGGATAGTCGACACATCCCGCAAGATTTTCCGCGGCATTGATTAACATCTTTTTTTCGATCCTTCGAACCCTGTTCATAAGCGCGCCACGAAAAATTCCCGGAAATGCCAATACATTATTGATTTGATTAGGAAAATCTGATCTTCCAGTCGCGACGATGAAAGCTCCCGTGGCAAGGGCGTTATCGGGGGTGATTTCCGGCACCGGATTCGCCAGAGCAAAAATGACCGGATTAGCCCGCATAGAACGCACCATGTCATCTGTCAAAAGATCGCCTTTACTTACTCCGATGAAGATGTCAAAATCTTTCACTGAACGCGCGAGATCGCCTGTCGCACAAAGTGCCACGGTGGAATCGTGATGGCATTCTATATTCGTAAGATCCGCGAGTTTCATTTTATGAACATTGAGATCGGAACGTCCTTTGTAGATCGCTCCTTTGCTGTCGGCAACCACAAGATTCTTGAAACCGTATTCAAGCAAGAGTTCCGCTATCGCCGTTCCGGCGGCGCCAGCACCGTTGATGTAGACTCGTACCGTATCTTTATTTGCCTGTTTTACTTTTAGCGCGTTGATCAGTGCCACGAGCACCACGACTGCGGTGCCGTGCTGGTCGTCGTGCATTACGGGGATAGTAAGCTCGTTCTTCAACCGTTCTTCGATCTCGAAACACCGAGGAGCTGAAATGTCTTCGAGATTAATTCCTCCAAAAATCGGCGCGATATGTTTGACCGTTTGAATAATTTCTTCGGTATCTTGCGTGTCGAGACAAAGCGGAAAGGCGTCGATCCCCGCAAATTTTTTGAAGAGCATCGCTTTCCCTTCCATTACCGGTATCGCCGCTTCGGGACCGATATTTCCAAGTCCGAGAACGGCCGAACCATCAGAAACAACGGCTATGGAATTTGCCTTGATGGTATACTCCCAAACTTTGCTTTTGTCGTTCGAAATGGCTTCAGAAACCGCAGCGATTCCGGAAGTATAAACTGCGGCAAGATCGTCATTATTAGCTATCTCGATCTTGCCGACGACCTCTATTTTGCCTCTATGCCGCGCGTGCAATTCCAAAGAACGCTCTTGTATATTCGTATGTTTTGCGTTCATAAACGACTCCGTGAAAAAAGATACCGAGAAAAAATATTGATAACGGGAACACTATGCCAACCGGAACGCTTGGAGTTCATAGATGATCAGGCAAAGAAAACAACGACACGACCGATCTGATACGGCTCCTTCGCGTATGATATGGAGATCTGTACTTTTCCGAACACGCTCTTTATCTTTTTCGCCATGCGAACCGCAAGCTGATTTTCGGTCGTAGTTATCCGATAGCCATCTTTTGTTTTCGCAATATCAATAACACGATCTTGCGGATCTCGCTTTTGCGCTCGCGCGCCATACCCAATGACAAAACGTACCATTTCAGTTTCGTATTTCGCAGGAATGTTTTTAATAATGATCTCGCCTTCATACAAATGATTACGCACCATCAAACACGCCGGACATATAATAAAATGCACTCCGCCCTGCGCGATACGCGCCTGCTCGAAAATTTTACTGCCCGGATGATGCCATTCCTTCCTAAAGAGGGTATTGTGGCACTGGCGACACACCGCAAGTCCTTTATGCGCGTGCCCTGCTTGTTCGTGTTTCGTTTCTTTATGCCGTTGTGGCACCTTAAGAATGACTGATTTCTTTTTTTGTTTTGACGACATGGGTTTGAAGAAAGCGAATATATACGCAATGCTAACACTAAGGCGCTTCAGACGCAACAACCTGCACAAGGTCTCAAAAACATCAAAAACATGTTATTTTATAATCTTTTGTCATGACTCTCGCGCAAATATATTGTACTAAAAAACACACGAAAAAAAACCGCGGCTACGCATAGTGCGTTAAGCCGCGGCGGTATTTTATTGATTAGTGATTCCAAGCAAGCGGAGCCCGCTCGGGACGAGGAGGCCTATGTTCTGCCGCGTTCCTCCCATAATCTTCGCAACTTGCGTATAGCTACGATACACAGGTTGTTTCGGATTATCAATTCCGAATCGAAGAACGATCGCTTCGTAACGTTTCGGAGATTTCTGCCGCAAAACAAGGAGTTCTCCGTCTACGACTTTGCGCAAGAGCGCGCAATAGGTTGGCGCTTTTTTTATCGGTATTCTTGTGGGATATCCAAAACCGAGCTGTCGCGCTTCAGCAATGTAGCGAGCGGTTATTATTGCTTCGCGTTCCGCCAGACATTGAAGCTTTCGCGTGTTCTCTTGGGCATCTCGCAATCGCTTCACCCGCGTCGCAATTACTTTGGCTGTCTGTTCCGCTTCTCCTGTCGCATAAAAAGACGGATCGAGATAATGGAGCACGGCAATGATCAATTTCGAAATATACGAATCATTCGCGACGTTTTGAAAATCGAACAGACGCGCGATCTCGAAGAGCGTTATCGCCTCTTCTCCTCTTAAACAGTAATATCGGGCGGCAATGATTGCCTCTCTAAACCCTAACCGCAGAAGCGCTTCAAACCGTTCTTTCTGCTCGCCGCGCAAATCAAGAAGAAACCGGCGACGCTCTTTAAAACGGCTGCTTCGATGTATCCGTTTACCTTTCCACCCGTGTGCCGCGTGACGACACCCAATCACCATGAGAATTTTATTCTCGCGAAAAAAGTTCAGATGGGTCGTGGTAAGTTTATCTTTATACGCCGGAACAATGCGTATGGTTCTTACATTCGGAGCGCATCTGACAATGGCCTCGAGAAGCCACTTGTACGGATACCCCGCGATGTGCACATGAGTAACCGACTCGTCAAGTTTCAAACAACTTTGGTCTTTGCGCCTTGAATGGACCAGTGTAAACGGAACACTCGCGCCTTTCATGGGAGTCCTCCTCTCTTGTACGATGGATTATTGCATGAATGATATGATCTAAATCAGATACTAGAATATTTTCCTGATCTGTCAACGCAGTGTGGTTTTTGCGCGGGTAAGTTACGATGTTTCCGTTTCAAAATGAGATACGTCTCAAGAGATGTGTTCAATCGAAAATAGAAACAAGATATGCATCAATTTCGCGCTGGTCAAGGTCATAGAAATGCTTGTTCTCGTCATGAAGCAGGCGCGCAAGTTCTTTTCCCACAAACCGCCAGTGCCACGGCTCGAATTGATAGTAGTCGTTATTTTCCGGATATGAAAGAATGAAGCCGTAGCGATGGGCATTCTCCACAAGCCACCCGTACGCATTGGTATCTTTGAATGGCAAAAATGTGCCGCCAACTTCTCGAGTCGTAAAATCAACCGTTGTCCCAAGTTGATGTTCCGAGTACCCCTGATCGGCGGAAAATTGGTTTGCGCCCGATCCATAGACAACCGTATATGAGGACTTGAGATCGTTCTGTTCGTCGAACGAGCGATACGCGGAAACGACGAAAAGATCGAGTCCTCGCGCTTGCGCGTCCCGCACAAGACTTTCAAGAGCCGACTTAACCCGATCAAGCATCCACAGATCTTTGCCGGCTTCATAGACGTATCGTCCGTCAATCTGCAGAAGTTTTTTGGGGATGTAATGTTCGTTCAAGAATGATACTTTTGAATATTTCTGTAGGAGTTCAGGGTCAGTGTTGCTCAATTTCTCAAGCGTCCCAACGGTGCCCACAATATTTTGTACTTGGTTCGCGAGATTCCCGACCTTCGCTCTTTCATCCTGAAGATCGTTTTGCGATTGCGTGAGGTTTTGCTGTGTCGAAGCAAGAAGCGCGATCGTGTCGTCGAGCATCCTTGTCGTCGACGCTTGTAACGCGACCGATTCCGCGAGATCGGTCACAAGCGCCTTGTTTTCACGATTCAACTCGATGTTTTTATATGACACATACCCCCCGATACCGACGACTGCCACAATAGCACCAAGCAGAAACAAATATTTATTGTTATCAGGGAGAACTTTCATGTATGCTTTTGCAGTATAGCACGACGGCTAAAGCCATGTCGAGTTTACGCACATACTCGCCGCGCACAGCTGGCAAAATTCATTCTCCCACATTTTCTACAGCGTCGCTTGATCGAAAGCGTCAGAAATTTTTTAGAAAATAGCCGCGCATCTTATTGTAAATATACTTCTACGATTAGTTGTAAATACTTCTGATAGTTTACACTCTTACCACTATTTTCCACGATCGTGGAAAATAGTGGTAAGAGATTTTGTATTTAATAAGTGCTGCTATTCTCTTGCAAGAAAAACTGGTACTATGATTTCTCGTGATGCCGACTCAATACTATTCGTCTTTGTTTTCATGGTCATGTTCAAGCTCCGTAAGGTCGGTCATTACGGAGCTTGCGGATGGAGACACCTTTTATTAGACACTCGGTGTCCAATAAAGGAAAACAAAAAACACTCTTATACGGTCAGTACAAGAGTGTTCGGTAATGTACGCACACATTATTCGCTACATCACTTTGGCATTTTTGAGAAATGCTGTATAATTAAACATTAGAAAATGTCTTTCTCGGGAGTTTCCAAAAAGGAGGTGATCCGTGGCCTTTTACTCAAAACTACCGCCATTGTGTGAACCGGAAGCGCGGCTTGTTGATACCTTGACGCTCCGCGACGATATCGAGGCCGAGCTTTCAAGCATATTGACACGGAGAAATTCGATCACGCTGGTCGTGTTTATCGAACGGTTTGCGTGGCGTCACGCGCTTGATTTGTGGACACGACTTGATGTCGTATGCCGACAGCGCTTCGTACCGGATGGATGCGAGCTGACCGAGTACGGACACCGCGTACTTCTTTACTCTTTCAAAACCCACCTCGGCAACGATCGCGATTTTTGGCAACCACTTTTCGAAAAAATCGCACCAATTTTGAGGAGAACGCACCACGGCATGTTAGACGATTCGATCTGGGACCAGATTATTCGTCTTGGCATGCCGCACAGCGGTGTTATTTTCCGTGAGATTTACGGTATCGTTGGCAGTCACGCCGGTCCGTTCGGCAAGAACCCGCCTGATCTTTACGCTATGCTCCCGTGAGAAAGTTGCATGAGAAAGCAAGTCGCTTTTTAGACTTGCTTTCTTTCTTTTCGGGTGCTCTTCCGGGTTTATTTTCGTCGAAGTGCTCGCGCCAGATATTTCCCCGTGTGTGATCGCGGATTATTCGCCACTTCTTCGGGCGTTCCTTTTGCCACGATCTTCCCACCCTTGTCTCCCCCTTCCGGCCCAATGTCAATCAAGTAGTCGGCCGTCTTGATAATATCCATATTGTGTTCAATCAGAACGACCGTGTTACCTTTGTCGACAAGTCTTTGGAGTATCTCAATAAGTTTCTGGACGTCATCGTAGTGAAGTCCGATCGTCGGTTCGTCCAAGAGATAAATGGTCTTTTGTAAATGCGGACGGAAAAGCTCCGAAGCAATTTTCACCCGTTGTGCTTCGCCGCCGGAGAGTGTTGTGGCTGATTGTCCCAGTTCAAGATACCCGAGCCCAACCTCAATGAGTGTTTTAAGACGATCGTGAATCGCCGGGATGTCCTCAAAAAAAGTGGCTGCTTCT
>Ga0210013_1001238_pt1 | contig 15736 bp, 20 predicted proteins | sample CryGeymeta201506_FD_185553 | JGI IMG/M metagenome (GOLD analysis project Ga0210013, IMG submission 185553) | Groundwater microbial communities from Crystal Geyser aquifers in Utah, USA - Crystal Geyser metaG 2015-06 (SPAdes) (version 2) | ecosystem: Environmental > Aquatic > Deep subsurface >...
CGCTGGAGGCACACGGTATCGTGCCGGACATGGTGGTGGGGACGAGTGCCGGCAGCGTGGTTGGGGCGCTGTATGCCGGCGGCTACAGCGGCTTCGAGCTGCAAAAAATCGCTTTTCAGTTGGAGCAGGACAGCGTGGGGGACTGGGTGCTGCCGGATCGGGGCTTCATCAAGGGGGAAATGCTGCAAAATTTTATCAACAAGGCGTTGCAGAACCGTCCTATCGAACGCTTGAACAAACCCTTTGCTGCCGTCACCACCGAATTGCAGAGCGGCGAGATGGCGGTGTTCCGGCGCGGCAACACCGGCATGGCGGTGCGTGCATCGAGCAGCGTTCCCGGCGTGTTTCAGCCGGTCAATATCGGCGGCAAGGAATACGTCGATGGCGGGCTGGTGAGTCCGGTTCCGGTCAGGGCTGCGCGCGGCATGGGGGCGGATATCGTGATCGCGGTGGACATCTCGGGCAAGCCGAAGAATGTCCGGCTGAACGATACCATCGACATCTTCTTGCAGGCCTTCAATATCATGGGTCAGACCATCGGGCGCTATGAGCTGGCCGAGGCGGATGTCGTGATCCGACCGCAAACCGGAATGATAGGAGCGACTGAATTCGACCAGAAGCATCTGGCCATCATGGAAGGGGAAAAAGCGGCGCTAGCCGCGCTGCCGCTTATTCGTTCGAAGCTGCAAAAGGTAAGCGGGAAGTGACTACCCGGCGGGCGCCGTTGAAGCGCTTGACCCAGTAGCTTTCGTTCATGTCGACGACTTCGACGCCGCTGCCGGTCCTGGCGGAATGGATGAAACGGTTGTCGCCGAGGTAGATGCCGACGTGGGAATAAGCGTGGCGCATGGTGTTGTAAAACACCAGGTCGCCGGGCTGGAGTTCTGAAATGGCAATTTTCTGGCCGAACAGGCTGATGGCGCGGGCGTTGTGCGGCAGGATCAGGCCGGCGGCCTGCCGATAGACGTGGCTGACGAAGCCGCTGCAATCCAGGCCGGTTTCGGGCGACTTCCCGCCATACTTGTAGTTGACCCCCACCAGGCTCAGGGCGTACATCAGCGTTTCCGACGCTTTGTCGATCGTTCTGGCAAATGCGGTTTGTTGCGGCGCTTCTGCAGCGATGTCGTCAGCCGCGTTTGCCATGCCGGAAAGCAACAGAAATCCGCCGAGCAGGAAAATTTTGTAAGAGCGCATCTTTTTACTTATGAGGGGATGCGGGTATTTTAATGATTTCTGCTTTTGCGTCAAGAAAACTTCCTGAAAACGACTAGAATTTAATCAAGGAGGCAATATGCCATTTCGTGACCGTAACGAAGCCGCTCGTCGCTTGGTGGAGCGTCTGGCTGTCTATAAAGGGAAAAATCCGCTGGTGCTGGCCATTCCGCGCGGTGCCGTGCCGATGGCCAGTATCGTCGCCACGGCACTGGAAGGGGACTCGGATGTGGTGCTGGTGAGGAAATTGCGCGCGCCGAACAACCCGGAATTCGCCGTTGGTTCCATCGATGAAAGTGGTTGGACCTATATCGCGGATTATGCGGCGCAGGCGGGCGCATCCCCGGAATATCTGGAAGCCGAAAAGCGGACACAAATGGAAACCATGCGTCGCCGCCGTTCCCAGTACACCCCGATCCGTCCACCGATCGACCCGGCGGGGCGCATCGTGATCGTGATCGATGACGGCCTGGCCACCGGTGCGACCATGATTTCGGCCCTGCATTCCCTGCGGGCAAAGAAACCCGAAAAGCTGATTTGCGCGGTTCCTGTTGCGCCCCCGGACACGCTGGAAAAGGTGGCACGCTACGCCGACGAGGTGGTGTGCCTCGAAACGCCGACGTGGTTCCAGGCGGTTGGACAGTTCTACATGGATTTTCCACAGGTGGAGGATGAAGAGGTGATCGAAATTTTGCGGCAGGCCACCAAAGCGAAATAGTCCGAAACTACCGAGTTGAATATTTCGCTGCCTTCCGGCTCAGGGCAGTATCGAGAGCGCCGCCAGCAGCATGGCTATGCCCACCGCCAAAGCGCCGAAACTCAACAACAGAACGGCCCCGGCGGCACAATCCTTGGCGGTTCTGATGGCGGGGTGGACTTCTGGATGGAGGTGGTCAATCAATGTCTCCAGGGCGGTATTGAAAAGCTCCGCCGCCAGCACCAAAACCGCCATGATGAAACAAAGCGCCCACCATAACAGGACCGGGCGGAGCAGCAACAGCGCCATCAGCAAGGCGGCAGCGAATCCGGTTTGTATCCGGAAACTTTGCTCGCTTTTCCAGGCCGCCAGGATGCCTGCCCAGGCAAAGCCGAATCGTTCGCTCAATTTTCTGTTTTTCATGGTATCCCCGGTTCACGCGCCAACAATACCTGTTTATCCCAGATTATCGTTTGTTCGTCTACCGGGCCGGGTATCTCGCCTCGCTTTGCCAGACGTGCCGGTACACCCGGCAGGCTGTCGAGCAGGGTTAGTCGCGGCTGGTTAAAGTCCCTGCCGTCCCGGGGCAGGTTAAACCAGGGCAGGGGGCGGATGATCGCTTCCCGCGTCACTGTCCCTACCCATATGGGCTGAGCCGTTTCACGGAGCATGGCGTCGGTCTGCCAAAGGCGTAGCACCAGGCGCTGGCCAGGAACAGGGCGAACCAGCGCCAACGCTTCGTGGCGACCATCGTGGACACGTGGCAATAGCGGCAGTTCAATGGCGGAGCGGGAGGGATCGAACCACAGCAAGAAATTTCTCCCCGACAGCGGCAAAGGCTCCCGCCATCCTGTCGCCAGGAGGCTACGGCGCAAGTATTCGGGCGAGCCGGCCCATTGCACGGTGATCGGTTGTTCGTATTCGCCCTCGATGTCAATGCGCCAGGCCGGGAGGGTTTGCCAGGCAACATTCCACCAATCTTGCTGCGCCATGAATCTGGTGTTCTGGTGCACGGCGTAGCGCTGGGTGTCATCCGCGTGGCGGGTCGCGATATGAAAGCCGCCGCCGACCAGCAGCGCCGAGAACGTCACGACCATCAAGCCCCGGACAGAAAACGCCGGGGCGGGATGGCGCAAATAGGCGATGCCCAGCAAGGCTACCCAGGCAGTGCCGAAAGCCAAACCTGCCAACACGTCGGAAAGCCAGTGCGCTCCCAAATACAGCCGGGAAAAAGCGATCAGGATGACCAGCAGGACGGTCGCGGTCAATACCGCAAGGCGTCTGCGAGCGGAGAGTTCGCGCGCGGCCAGCCCCGCCAGGAAACCGTAGCTGACGATGCTCATGGTGGCATGGCCGCTGGGAAAAGAAAATTCGCTTATCCCATTGTACAATGACGTTGGGCGCGGCAGATGCAGCCCTGCCTTGATCGCCACGGTCAGAGCGGCGGCAAAGCCCACCGCAGCCAGCAAATAGGCCGCCGGACGCCAGGCGCGCTGCGCCAGCAGCCAGAGCAGCGCCGCCGATACTACCAGGACTGTGACCGCCGCGTCGCCCAGCTCGGTTAGCGCAATCATGATCGCGTCACCGAAGGGGGTGCGCAACCCCTGCAAAAAGTGATATGCCGCGCTGTCAATAAACACCAAGGGATCGCGGGTCAGGACGTCTTCCAGAACGCCGAAAAATCCCCACGCGGCAACAATCAGCAGCCCCGCCAATATCAGCAAGGTGCGGGATTCGGGTTGCGTGGGGTCGAGCAGCGCAGCAACCAGCTTCCGTAAAGGGCGGTTCCGGCCAGATGGAGCAGCGGTGCTCCAGGCTTGCAAAAACGACAACCCGCGCTCGATGCGCGGTTGCAGCCACAAAACAGCGCGGCCTATCCCCCATACGCCACACCAGATCACCAGCACCAGCGCCACCGCCGTCATGGCGAGGCGGGTTGCCACCGCTTCCGCCAATCTCAGCGATGCGCCAAAGACGACTCCGGGCAAGATATAAGCGGGCGCCCAACCGAGTGCAGATAGGATATTCGCCGGATAGAAGCGCGCTGGGGGCATGTCGAGCATGCCGGCAATCATCGGAATAACCGGGCGCATCGGCCCGACGAAGCGGCCCAGCAGGAGCTTTTGCCGCCATGCCGGTGGAAGAATGCCATGCCCTGGTCTATTAGTAGTTGCGGGGAACGGCTAAAAGGCCAGAGGGTGTGCAACCGCTCGCGGTAATGGCGGCCCAGCCAGTAGCTGATGGCATCGCCGACAATGGCGCCTGCCACCGCCCAAGCCAGCGCGGCCCACAAATTCACCGCGCCGGCGGCGACCAGGGCCCCGATTCCGAACATCGCTAACGCGCCAGGAATGAACAAGCCCACCAGAGCCAGTGACTCGGACAGGGAAACAAGGAAAATCGCGATGCCAACCCAGTAGGGATGCTGTGCGATCCAGATCAACAGCAGATGGGTGGCAAATGGCTCCATCTATGCGCTCGCTTTCTCCTGCTCGCAGGAAAGGGGTCCCCCCCGCTTCTTCCTGGGGAGCGAGATCAGGCGGCTTTGTCAGAAAGACGTTGGCTGAACCAGTTTGCGGCGTGTTTTGCTACCTGTTCCAGCGTGCCGGGCTCCTCGAACAGGTGCGTGGCGCCGGGGACGATCACCAGTTCCTTTTCACACTTCAAGAGCCGGTAGGCTGCCTGGTTGAGGCCGATCACCACATCGTCGAAACCGCCCACGATCAGGAGCGTGGGGGCCGCGACCCTGCCCAGGGCATCCTCCCCGGCAAGGTCGGGGCGGCCGCCGCGGGATACGACGGCGGCGATCTTCCCGCCTTCAGCGGCTGCCGCCTGCAATGCCGCCGCCGCGCCGGTGCTGGCGCCGAAATAGCCGATGGCAAGGGATTCCGTGCGCTCTTCGTGCCGCAGCCAGCGGGTCGTGTCCAGCAGCCGCCGGGTCAGGAGAGGAATGTCGAAGCGGGTGGCATAATCCATGTCTTCCTGCCGCGTCAGCAGGTCGATCAGGAGCGTCCCCAGGCCGGCGTCGCGCAGCACCCGAGCCACGTAGTTGTTCCTCGGGCTGAGGCGGCTGCTGCCGCTGCCGTGGGCGAACAGCACGATGCCAGAGGCATCTGCCGGAAGTTCCAACATGCCTTCCAGGTTCACGGGGCCGGCGGGGATATTGACTAGCTGCGAAGATTCGGTTGTTTTCATGGCTTGGGATCCAGTTTATCGGTAGGCGTGCATCGTCACCGGGATGCGGCGCGACCCGAACGCTTCGGTGAATTTTTCGAAGCGCCCGGCAATCGCCGTGCCGCAGTCCGGGCAGTGGCCATCGTCGGTCAAACGATAGGCGTTGATCTGGTACCAGTCGCGCACGATCAGGGCTTTTTTGCACGATGGGCAATAGGTGGTATCGCCCTCCGGGTCATGCACATTGCCGGTATAGACGTAATGCAGGCCTTCCTTCATCGCGATGCGGCGGGCTCGGCCCAAGGTCTCCCGTGGTGTCGGCGGCACGTCCATCATCTTGTAGTCGGGGTGAAAAGCCGAGAAATGCAGCGGCACATCCGCCCCCAGTTCTTTGAACACCCAGCGGGAGAGGGCGGTGATCTCTTCGTCCGTATCGTTGTGGCCGGGGATAAGCAGGGTGGTGATCTCGAACCACACGTCCGTTTCACGCCGCAGATAAACCAGGGTATCGAGCACCGGTTGGAGATGGGCGCCAGTGAGTTTGTGGTAGAAGTCTTCGGTGAAGCCTTTGAGGTCGACGTTGGCGGCGTCCATCTTGGCATAGAACTCGCGCCGTGCCTGGTCGTGCATGTAGCCGGCGGTGACCGCCACGGTCTTTATCCCCAGGGCGTGGCAGGCGTCGGCGGTGTCCATGGCGTACTCGGCGAAGATCACCGGGTCGTTGTAGGTGAAGGCCACGCTCTTGCAGCCGTGCTCGACCGCCGCAGCGGCGATCGCCTCGGGCGAGGCCTGATCCATCAGGCGATCCATGTCTTTGGCTTTACTGATGTCCCAGTTCTGGCAGAACTTGCAGGCCAGGTTGCAGCCGGCGGTGCCGAAAGAAAACACGCTCGAGCCGGGATAGAAATGGTTGAGAGGTTTCTTCTCGATCGGGTCGATGCAGAAGCCGGAGGAGCGGCCGTAGGTGGTCAGCACCATCTGGCCGTTCTCCACCATGCGCACGAAGCACAGGCCACGCTGGCCCTCGTGCAGCTTGCAGTCGCGCGGGCACAAGTCGCACTGGATGCGCCCATCGTCTAGTTTGTGCCACCAGCGGGCGAGAGTGTTTGCGCTCATTTCAGATCCGATTCCTTCCATTTATTCACCGTGTAGTGCGCCAGTTTCACATCCTGGGCCCAGAAATTCGCAGGCAGGCCCGCCTTGCGCTTGAGGTGGGCCATGAAAATCTCGCATTCCGGCAATTGCTCCCACACTTGTGGCAGGAAGGTGCTGCGGTAGTGTCCGCACTCGAACAGCACGCCGTCAATGCCTGGGCGCAACTGTTCCAGCGCATCCCACTCGTTCTTGAACGTCATCGGCTGCATCGGGGAAAGCAGCGATATTTCCACTTCAGTATAGTCCATCTCCGCCGGCGTCAGCAGGGAGAAGCGCGGGTCACAAAAGGCGGCGGCGTAGGCGTTGGCCTTGACGTCCTCGATCAGCGGGCGGCGTGCTTCCAGGCTGCCGATGCAGCCGCGCAGTTGGTCCTGCTGGGTCAGAGTGACGAAGCAGGCCCCTGGCTCCTTGAGCCACACTGCGCCCTCGTCCGCCTCCATCGGCTGGCCCAGCGCCTGCGAGATGGTGGCGCGGGCAATCGGCAAGAGGATACGGCCTTTTTCAATGGACATTTGAGCCCTCCTCAATGAAAGCGAAGGCGGCATAACCGACTACCCGGCTTTTGTCGCCGGCGGTGTCGCCGGAATTGCGCAGGTCGAGCAGGCGCGGCCTGAGGTGGTGGTGCTGCGCCGCCAGCAGCAAGCCGTTTACCGGTGTGCCGCCGCAGGCCTGCTCGTGACTTAACGGCCAGCGTAGATCGAGGATGGCTTGTGCGGTGGTGCTGTCGATTTGCTGCGCCTCGCGGTAGGTCAGAAAATGGGACAGATCGGAGCTGATGACGATTAGCGTCTCCGGGCCTCCCCACAGGCGCTCCAGTACCTCAGCCACTTCCTGCGGCGTGGCGTCGCCCACCGCCAGAGGCACCAGCTTGAAGTCATCGAGCACAGCTTGCAGGAAAGGGAGTTGCACTTCCAGAGAATGCTCCATGGCATGGGCCGCATCGTATTCCATCACCTGCGGCAGACCGGCGATCTTCACCATGGCGTCGAGGTCGAGCGGCACGATGCCGAGAGGCGTGGCGAAGCCCTCCGTGCTCGGCAAGGCGAGCCCGCGTACCGGCACGCGGTGCACCGGACCCAGCAGCACGACACGGCGGTAAATATTTCTACCCTGTTCCAGCAGGGCATAGACGCTGGCGGCAACCGGCCCGGAATAAATGTAGCCGGCATGGGGTACAATAACCGCCTTGGGGAGCGTTGCCGATTTTTCCAGATGCTGTCCTGCTTCTTCAAGCATGGCCGCAACTTCGTCGGCCAAGGCGCGCGGATCACCCGTATAGAATGCGCCGGCAACGGCGGCGGGACGAATTTGTTTCATGACATCTCCTGGCTGAATTAACTGTTGTCTGTTAAACCGTACTTTCAAGATAGCCAATTCCACAACGTAATGCCAAATTATTTTGCTTTGATCCCCGCCGCTGGCTTCGGTTCGCGCATGGGCGTAGAAATCCCCAAACAGTACCTTTCAGTGCTGGGCAGGCCGCTGATTTACTACGCGGTAGCGACCTTGTGCCGTCACGCTATGATCAGCCATGTCTATGTGGTGCTTGCGCCGGAAGACCCGCTGTGGAAGTCCTACGATTGGAGCGCTTTCGCCGGCAAGCTCAAGCCACTGTACTGCGGAGGTGCGGAGCGCTTCGAATCGGTGCGCAATGGCCTGGATGCCATCCGCGCTGAAGTAGGCTTCGACGACTGGGTGCTGGTGCACGACGCAGCCCGGCCCGGTTTGAGCGGAGAGCTGCTCGACCGCCTGATCGGCGAGATCGGCGACGACCCCTTCGGCGGCCTGCTGGCGGTGCCGGTGGCGGATACCCTGAAGCGCGCCGATGCCGACAACCGCGTCCTGCGCACCGAGTCCCGCGACAAGCTATGGCAGGCGCAGACCCCGCAGATGTTCCGCTATGGCCTGCTGCAGCGCGCGCTGTCTTTGTTGGATGGCGCGGCGGTGACCGATGAGGCGCAGGCAGTTGAGCGTATGGGTTTTCAGGCGAAACTGGTGGCTGGCGACATGACCAATTTCAAGGTGACCTATCCGCAGGATATCAAGCTGGCGGAACTGATACTGGGAGGCAAGGCATGAGGGTCGGCCAGGGGTTCGATGTCCACCCGTTGGTGGAAGGGCGCAAGCTGGTCATGGGCGGGGTGGAAATCCCCTACGAGCGCGGATTGCTCGGCCATTCCGATGCCGACGTGCTGCTCCACGCGATTTGCGATGCACTGCTGGGCGCGGCTGGCTTGGGCGACATCGGCCGCCATTTTCCCGATTCCGATCCGCGCTACAAGGGCATAGCCAGCCGCCGGTTGCTGCGCGAAGTGGCGCGACTGCTCAGGGAAAAGGGTTTCGGCGTGGTCAACCTCGACGCCACCATCATTGCCCAGGCACCGAAGATGGCGCCGTATATCGCGCAAATGGTGGCGAACATCGCTGCCGACTTGGAAGTGGCGGCGGATTGCGTCAATGTTAAAGCCACCACCACCGAAAAACTGGGCTTCACCGGGCGCGGCGAGGGCATTGCGGCGCAGGCGGCATGCCTGATCGCAAGAGCAAGAATAGACCAACCATAACTTGAGAAGAGAACATGGCTGCTGAAATAAAACCAGAGCCCAACACAGAAGTCCCGCTTGATCGAAAGCTTCAGTTCTTGTCGCGGTCAGAGGCCTATCCGGATAGGCCACGGCACGTCGAGGCAATCGAAACTCATATGTCCTGGGTATTTTTGACCGACAGTTACGCTTACAAGCTCAAGAAGCCGGTGCGGTATGATTTTCTCGATTTCAGCTCGATTGAAGCCAGACTTTATGATTCAGCGGAGGAAATCAGGTTGAATGCACGCCTTGCCCCGCACATCTATTTGGGGATTTTGCCGCTTACCAGAGACGCTGCGGGGTCTCTGAAAATAGACGGTGAGGGTGAGACAGTGGATTGGCTGGTCAAAATGCGCCGCCTGCCGATTGATCATATACTCGATCATGCGATCAAGCAGGGTACTGTCGAAACGACGGATGTGAAGCGAGCAGCCGTGGTGCTTGCAAAATTTTACCAGGCCGCGCCGCCAGCCGAACTGAGCGAATCCGAATATGGAGAGAAACTTGAAAAAAACGTGAGCGACAATTTGCGAGAATTGAGCGATCCCAGATATCGCCTACCGGTAGCGGTTGTACGCAAAATTGGCGCAGCGCAATTCGCGTTCTTACGGGAAGAATCCGAACTGCTTTATCAACGTGTGCGAGCAGGAAAAATCATCGAGGCCCACGGCGACCTTCGGCCCGAGCACATCTGGCTCGGGGAGGAACCGGTTGTCATCGATTGCCTGGAATTTAAACGCGAATATCGCATTCTCGATGTCGCTGATGAACTGGCTTTTCTCGCCATGGAATGCGAGCATCTGGGCGCACCTTCCGTGGGGCAAATATTTCTCGAAACCTACAGCGAAGTGACAGGGGACAAACCTCCGGAGAAGCTGCTGCATTTCTACAAAAGCTACCGCGCAACCCTGCGTGCGAAGATCACGATTTGGCATATCAAGGATTCCGATGTACGGAATCTGTCAAAGTGGTCCAGCCTGGCACGGGAATACCTGCGCCTTGCGGAAGACTACACGCGCGGGTTTTAGCTGGTTATTCCTCCAGCAACGCCACGATCGACCCGCCGGTGTGAATGCGTGTCATGGCTGCGGCAAAGAAAGGCGCGGCGTCAAGAATTTCCAGTTTTGACCCTGCAATCTCCGGATTCAATCGAAAGGGCGGAATCGTGTTAGTCACGATGACCTTGTCCAGCGCCGCGTTCGCCAACACTTCATTGGCAACGCCCACGAACACCCCATGGGATGCGGCCACATAGACGTGCTTCGCTCCGAGCTGGCGGCACGCCGACGCTGTCCGCAGAATGGTCCCGCCCGTGCTGATCAGATCATCAATAATAAGTGCGACTTTGTCCTTCACCTCGCCGACAATTGTCTCGCCTGAAACCACGCCTTTGCTGCGGTATTTTTCCATGAAGGCATTCGACACTGTTTTGCCCGTTGCGTTTGCCAGCGCTTGCCTGAACTGCTCGGCACGCTTTATTCCCCCCATATCAGGCGACACGACAACAACTTCTTCATTACGCACCAGAGGCGCGAAATACCTGACAAACAGTGACTTGGCTTCCAGATGGTCGGTATGGCAGCGGAAAGCGTTTTGAAAGGCGGCGAGGTTATGCACGTCGAGAGTCAGAACACGATTTGTTCCGACAGCCTCAAACAGACTGGCAACGTACCGTATCGTGATCGGATCGCGGGGCTGGGATTTCCTGTCTTTGCGTGCGTAGCACAAGTAGGGAATAACGGCGGTCACGCAACCGGCTGAGGCATCCCGCAATGCACCAATGAAAAGGCTCTTTTCGCAAATCGTGTTGGCGTCTGATCCGAAGAACCACCCTGTGGGGCTTTCAAGCATATCGATAGGGACACCTTGCGACTGCCTGGAAACATCGATGGTTATTGGTGTTGTGCCGGGTCGGTTGCCGATAACAACACGATTTGCGAAAAGAGCCAATGAAAAAGAGCAGGCGGCAAAGTTTATCGTTAATGCTCTGTTCTGCATCTGCGTACAAAGATTGCACCACAAAAACATCCCGGCCCCGCACGTTCACGAGAGGCCGGGATTTATGTTCGCCATCCTCGAACTCCCGTTCCTCGTGCTCACTTAAAGGGATTCCTAACGCTTGGCCGATCCTCTCGCCAAATGCACGGCTTGCGTTAAGTGTGAAAAGCATAAGGTTTTCATCGTTCATGAGGCAAAGTAGGATCCGTGGTGGTTAGGCTAGAAACTCGTCGCTCTGGAACGCCAGCACCCCGGAGCGTCCGGGGATTTCCCCCATCACCACCTCATGTCGGGGCAGATCGTCCAGCTTCAGGCTTTCAAAATAACCTTTGAGAGAAACCAGTTCATAGCCCTGCGCTTTCCAGCCGGTCAGCAGTTCATCGAACACATTGGCCAGTTTCATGCCTTCCAGCTCGGCGTGCAGGGTATAGACGTGGCCGGTGGGCGTTGGGGTTTCGGTCAGGCCGAGCAGGTGCTGGGCAACGTTGCTGGCGGTGATGTCGCCGATGCCGATCAGTTCGTCCAGCGTGGGCAGGGTGGTGGGTAGTTGCGGGCAGGCGACAATTTCCGCATTCCATAGCGGGATGAAAGGGCGGGTGCCGCGCGTGTCCGAACAGTAATCGAAATCCATGTGTTGTTCCAGGCGCAGGGCATGGACGTTCATCTGCCAGCCGGCGGCGCCGTGAACCTTGGCCGGTTCGCCGAAAATTTTCTCGAACCGGCTGCAGGCCAGCTTCATTTCCCGCGCCGTCCAGGCTGCATTTTTTTTCGCCACATAATCCTGCCAGAGGATGTGGTCGTGGCAGTGGATGCCGACCTCGAAACCGTTTCTTTGCACTGCCTGCATGATGTGGGCGCAGCGCTTGCCGATGTCCGGCCCCGGCAGCAGGGTGCCGTACATCAGCGTCTTCAGGCCGTAGTGTCCCAGCACCGAGGTGCGCGACACCTTCCTCATGAAACCGGGGCGAAACACCCGCTTGATGGCGCGACCGGTGTGGTCGGTGCCGAGGCTGAACAGGAAAGTGGCGCCGACTTCGTGCTTCTTCAGAATTTCGACCAGGCGCGGCACACCCTCGCGGGTGCCGCGAAAGGTGTCGACGTCAATCTTGAGGGCGAGTTTCATGGGAAAATAAATTGTAGGAGCGACCTCCCGGTCGCGATGGTTATCGATTCGCGACCGGGAGGTCGCTCCTACAGGGTCAATCCATCAACTTGCGCGCTTCGGCAACCTGGCCCTTGTAGGCATCGTAGATGTGCTTGAGCGTATCCGCCATGGCGACCTGGGGTTTCCAGTCGAGGTCTTTCATGGTGTTTTCGATCTTCGGCACGCGGTTCTGCACGTCCTGGTAGCCCTTGCCGTAATAGTCGCCCGAGCTGACTTCAAGCGTGTGTACTTTCCTGGCGGTCTCGGCGTATTCCGGGTATTCAAGAGCGAGGTCGAGCATCATCTTCGCCAGTTCCTTAACCGAGTAGTTGTTGGACGGGTTGCCGATGTTGTAGATCTGGCCGGTTGCCACGCCGTTCTTGTTCTCGATGATCTTCATCAGGGCGTCGATGCCGTCGGAGACATAGGTGTAGGAGCGCTTCGCAGCACCCCCGTCCACCAGCTTGATGTCCTCGCCGCGCACGATGTGGCCGAGGAACTGGGTGATCACGCGCGAGCTGCCTTCCTTGGCGGCGTTGAGACTGTCGAGGCCCTCGCCGACCCAGTTGAAGGGGCGGATCAGGGTGAAGTTGAATTCGGTCTTCATGGCGTAAGCCCAGATCACCCGGTCCATCAGTTGCTTGGAGCAGGAGTAGATCCAGCGCGGCTTGTTGATCGGGCCGAGGATCAGTTCGGAATTCTCCGGATCGAATTCGCCGTCGCGGCACATGCCGTAGACTTCGGAGGTGGAGGGGAAAATCAGGTGCTTGCCGTACTGGACGCACTGGCGCACGATCGGCAGGTTGGCCTCGAAGTCCAGCTCGAAAACCTTGAGCGGTTCCTTGACGTAGGTGCCCGGCGTGGCGATGGCGACCAGCGGCAGGATGACGTCGCACTTCTTGACGTGGTACTCGATCCATTCCTTGTTGATGGTGATGTCGCCTTCGAAGAAGTTGAAGCGCGGGTTGGACATCAGGTCGGTGACGCGCTCGCTGTACATGTCCATGCCGTAGACTTCCCAGTCGGTCGTCTCGAGGATGCGCTTGGAGAGGTGATGGCCGATGAAGCCATTTACGCCCAGGATCAAAATCTTTTTCATTATTTCTCCTTAAAGGGAATGATATTGCCGGTTCAATTCATGCACCGCCCGCAACCATCAGTTAGTGAGAAGACGGCCAGATCGGTGCGGTGTTCGGCTCCAATCGCTCGCCAGAAGGCCAGCCCAGCATCATTATCCGTTTCGACAAATAAATGCGCTTTGGTAATGCCTATCCGGTCCAACTCCCTGAGTACGGACTGCACCAACCGACGCCCTATCCCTTGTTTTCGATGTGTCTTTGCTACAGCCAGGTGGTAAAGGTACGCACGCCGACTATCGTGGCCAACCAGTACCGCCCCGATCAGACGATCCGCCTCCCACGCGCCCAGGCATAGTCCTGAATTTCTGGTGACAAAGCGCCGAAAAAACGTCTCGGAAGCGTCTTCCTGGCGTAAGCGTATGCCATCGCACCCCTGCCAAAGCGCCATTACCGCTGCGTAATCCTCCGCCCGCAAGGGGTGAATTTCAACACTGTTTTCCTGCTTGGACATGTTGCATCAAATTTTCATTGCATGTTAATGAGATTATAATACTAATTTTTATTCTACGCACATTCATCAAGAAAACGACAATTGCCCTCACTTGGTGCGTATTGTTCCGGCTGAACCAATCCGGCTTTTAGTGGCGTAATCCATGCCGTGAAGTTCCAGATAGTCGCGGATCATCTGACGCACAACCTGCGAAGGCGTCAGATCTTGCGCCGCGCAGAGTTCCTCGAAGGTTTTTTTCTTTACGGGGTCGATCAGAAGGGTAAGGCGAGCGGTCTTGGTTTCCATGGCTGTTTTTTTGGATGTCGATAATGTTAATCAAATTACCATTATCTACATCTTGTGACAACATGCCCACCCTATAAATGTTTAGCACCAGGAACTTTTTTGATTAACCCTTTTAGGACGAAACGAAAACATGAGTGACTTGAGCGATTTTCGGCTCGGATACCAGGATTCATTGCCGCAGATGCTGGCAGGCAAGCCTTTCCTGTATGAAGGGGACGATGACATAACGCTGCACTTTGATTTCTCGGCGACGCAAAGCCATATGTGCAAGGCCGATCCCGACAAGCTGATTCTGGGGTATACCCGCACCATGATGGGTTTTTTGCTTTTCCAGCCGAAACCGGAACGGATCACGATGATCGGCCTGGGCGGAGGCTCATTGGCAAAGTATTGCTTGCGCCATGTCCCGGATGCGCATTTCACGGCAGTGGAAATCAACCCCGATATCATCATGTTGCGTGACAAGTTCGGGATTCCTCCAGACAGCCCCAATTTCAAAGTGGTTTGTGCCGATGGCGCCGTTTATATCCAGGACCGTTCCGAGCTTGTCGATGTGCTGCTAGTTGATGGCTTCGACCGGGACGGCCAACCCGGTCAATTAGGCAGCGTGGGGTTCTACGATCATTGCTACGGCAAACTCCGGGATGGCGGTGTATTGGTGGTCAACCTGCTAAGTGGCGATGCCAAGTTCGACACCTATACCGCAAGAATCCGGGAGCGCTTTGATGATCAAGTCATCGTTGTGGAGTCGGAAGAGTGGGGAAACCAGATTGCCTTTGCCTATAAGGGAAATTATTTTCCGCCCTTGGCGACCATGATAAGTGAGCGTGTCCGGGATATGGGGCCGATACACACCGTCTCTTTACAACCCATTGCACAGAAAGTGATTAGGGAACTCAAGCAACACACATCGTCGATTCCCCTGTGATACCTGTTTTTACACGACGGCGCCTTGCGACAATCGTTTCCTCTGCGGCAAGTCGTTTTTAGAATCAGTCGTCGAGGGTAGTCAGAAATGCCAGAATGTCGCGAATTTCATCCGGCTTGAGCAGGTTCATGGTTTCCTTGCTCCTGTCCTTGACATCCTCGTCATGGATGCGCTCCCCTTTGACGAACTTGTCGATCTGGCGCTTCAGGTAACTCGTGTACTGTCCGGCCAGCAAGGGCGCGTCGCGCTTGCCCATGCCCTTGACGCCGTGACAGGAGGCGCATTCGGTCTTGTACAGCCTGGCGCCCGCTTCCACATCCCCTTCCGAGCGCGGAATGTTGAGCACCTTCTCCACCGCCAGCAAGCGGGTAAGCGCATCATCGGTGTCCTTGAACACCGGCAGATCGGTTTCCAGCTTGATGGCGGATAGATAGGCGGCGATATGGACGATGTCTTCGTCCGGCAGTTCGCGCTCTTCGGTATAAGGGAACATCGGGATGTTGATGCGCTTGCGCGCCTTGAACTTGTGCAGCTGCTCTGCCAGATACTTGACTTGCTGGCCCGCCAGACGGGGATACTCGCCCTTCTTGCCGCCCTGACCGGAATCGCCATGACAGGCCGCGCACACGCCGTTGATCTGGCGCCCGGCTTCCATATCGGGTTTGATTGCAGGAGCCGCAGCCTTGACCGCCGGTTTGTCGGCGGCAATAACCGATGGAGCCAGCATCAGGCCGGCCAGCAACAGAAAAATAGTTTTAACAAACACGCCAATTATCCTCAACGAAACTTCTTTATGATCTGTACCAATAAAAAGCAATTTTACGATAAAACCCGGCACCCACCAAGTTTCGCCAGCAGTATTTTCCAATTCAGGTATGAGCCTGAAGCGGTGTCGATCCGGGTGATTCAATTGTTCAGATTGACCGGGTTAAAAAAAGAAAAATTTATGGGTTTTATGCCCAAAAATA
>Ga0210013_1001260_pt1 | contig 15612 bp, 24 predicted proteins | sample CryGeymeta201506_FD_185553 | JGI IMG/M metagenome (GOLD analysis project Ga0210013, IMG submission 185553) | Groundwater microbial communities from Crystal Geyser aquifers in Utah, USA - Crystal Geyser metaG 2015-06 (SPAdes) (version 2) | ecosystem: Environmental > Aquatic > Deep subsurface >...
GTTTAGTTTGGCAGGTGTCATTTTTTGGTGAGGTCTAGCAGCAATTTTTTCTCGCCCGCATCCAAAATTGACCATGCCCAAAAGCTAAAAATCAGCAGTATAGCCAGGCAATACATCACTTTGAAATGCAGTGTCGAAATAGTCGCGGCCAGTATAAAGACCCCTATCGCAACCAGCACAAATTTTGCGGTGCGTTTGATCGAGAAGTCGGTTTCAGGCACTAAATGTCGGGCAATCAGGAACAATACCAGCGTGTCTACGGTGAAGCGTGCCACACCTGCCATGGCGACACCCGCTATGCCGTATTTTTCCAGCAACCCTATCAGTGCCAACAGGTAGAGCGGTAATTCGGCAAGGTGCAGTTTTGCCACCAGTTCAGGGCGACCGTTGCCGTGTATCAGCGCCACAGGGAGTTGCGCCAGTCCGTTCATGAAAATACCTATCGCCAGCCATTGCAGCACTACCGTGCTGTGGCTCGCAAATTCTTCACCCAGCCACAAGGTCAATGCCTCATGCGCAAAAGTGAATAGTATGAGTAACAGCGGGAACATGGCAAAAATGACATATTTCGTGCTGCGGTAAAACATCTGTGCGGCTTGTTCCCTGTTTTGCCCCAGCAGCAAGGCAAAGGTGGGGAAGAGTACGCCGACCAGTGCGCCGGGAATAATCAACAGTTTGCCAAGTATCGAGTAAGGTGTGGCGTAATACGCTATCGCGGCAACCGAAATCAAGGCGCTGATAAAAAAACGGTCGAGGTAGGTCAGAAATGGCCCGACCACGCTGGAAACCGTAATCCATCCGCCGAATGAAAGCAGGGGGCGAATATAGGCTACCCTGAACCGGATGCTGCGACGCAAGTCGGGTAATACTTTTAGGCAAAGGATAAACAGGGCAACGAATTCCAGCGCGCGTCCTGCCAGCAGGATTGCCGTCAATGCGTAAAGGTTATGGGAGTAAGGCAGCACCAGCAAGGGGCCGAGGAAGCTGAATACCCCCAGCGGAATGCGTACCAGGTTGATAAGACCAAAGCGCTGTAAGGCTTCGAGAAAACCATTCAATCCGGCAATGGAAATCACCATTGGAATAGATAAAGCCAACAAATAAAAAGCGGGAAGAGTCTCCCGCTGTAATTCGGGAGAGGCTTTGAGAATATATTGAGCGACCCCCGAGGCGCTGGTAAACAAGATTAAAGCGCCAACTAAACCGGACAGTAATACAACAGGAATAGCGGTCCAGAATATGCCCGGAATTTCATTTTCCCTTGCAGTACCAAATCTTTCGGCAACCAGCTTGGTCATTGCACGAGCTATTCCCAGGTCAAACAAACCGAAATACCCGACTACAACCCAGATAAGCGTGAAAATGCCGAAACGATCAATACCTAGTGCTTTGATGAGCAGTGGTATGGCAAACAAGGCTGCCAGCAGGGGAAGTCCCTGCCCTGAAAGGTTAAATAAAACGTTATTCACCAACCGCTGCCGGGTGGGTTTAATAACCTTGGCTATATCACCGTTGATTGTTGAACTCATCTAACGCATCCTTCACCAGCGACTGACTGATATGCTCCCATGTTTTACCGCGAATCAGGCCAATCACGCCCTGCAAGGCGGAATCCGTCGGACTCAAGCCGTTCGGCAAACGCACAAACGCCGCCGCAGTCGCCGAGTCCGCGACATGAAAAGCCAATTCCTCGTAAGTCCATTGGCGGTGCTGCTTCAAAATGCCGCAGCGCAAGATCGACTCGATGCTCATTCCACTACGTCCAGTCGGCTTGAGTTGCGCGCGCTGCACGTCCGCCAACACCCAATCCAGCACATTCAAATGACCGTCCAACCAATCTGACACCGCTTTCAATTCCTGGCCAATTTCGTGTTTTGAAAAGACTTCGTATATACTCATCTGATGCGTGCGTTTGGTGCGCATTTTGGATTCCCCTGTGGTTTTGTTTATTGTTTGCAATCAACGACTTGAGAGCAATTATAAACCTTTCCACCGGGTTTTTCCACTAAAAAATCACATTTTATTAAATAAAATCAAAGCGTTACGTTTCTGGATGAGAACTAGTTACCGTATTAAGCTGGATACCACTATATTTAAATGTTTCGATCTGTATAATACACGCTTCGATATTAGCTCCGATCCCATGACTGAAAATCTACTCTTGCAAGTTGTTGCCATTGCCCTTAAGGCGGGACAGGCCATCATGGAGATTTACGCCGATCCGGCAAATGCCGTGATGACCAAGGCTGACAATTCGCCCTTGACACAGGCAGACTTGGCCGCAGATCATGTGATTAGCATCGGACTGAAAGAATTGAATCTAGGTTGGCCGCTGCTCTCTGAAGAGGTCTGCGCAAATCCCTTATGCGGAACGCTGTGACTGGCAGCGTTTCTGGTTGATTGATCCGCTTGATGGCACCAAGGAGTTCATCAAGCACAATGGCGAATTTACCGTCAATATCGCGCTGATTGAGGCTGGTCAACCTGTGCTGGGCGTTGTGTATGCGCCTGTTCTGGAAGTTTGTTATTTCGCGGCGCGTGGCGTGGGAGCCTTTGTTCGGCACGGCACGGCTGAGGCTCATGCCATACAGGTCGAAACGCATGTACCCGGCGAGCCGGTCAAGGTGGTTGCAAGTCGTTCGCATGCGGATGAACGCACCGCCGCACTGCTTGCAAAACTGGGAGATTATCAGTGCATCAACATGGGCAGTTCGCTGAAGTTTTGTCTGGTCGCTGAGGGCGTAGCGCATTTTTATCCCCGTTTAGGTCCGACCATGGAATGGGATACGGCAGCCGCACATGCGGTGGTACGGATGGCGGGGGGGAGGGTATGTGATTCGTCAGGCGCAGAATTGCGCTATAACAAAGACGATTTGCATAATCCAGAGTTCTTTGTATTGTCCGTAGCCGATAGGACTTTACTAACGCTCTAACGGGCATGGCAGAGGCAACCCTGAATAATGAAATTCACCACGCCCGTTTCCTCCATCCCAACCTTCCCCCGCACACCCTAAAGGGTACAAGAGCGGGGGAAGGGGCAAACGAATCGCTGTGCGAGTTTCACGTTAACTTATTGCCTCAACCCACCCAATATGGACAAGCCGATTCTTTCTGCAGTTTCTACCAATGTCGTCTGGCATCAGGCAACGGTTACCCGTGTCCGCCGCGAAGCGCAAAACCGACATCGTGGCGCAATTATCTGGTTCACTGGCTTATCCGGTTCCGGGAAATCCACCTTGGCCCATGCAGTCGAAGAAGCGCTGCACCAAAAGGGTTGTCGTACCTTCGTGTTGGATGGTGACAATGTTCGTCACGGTTTATGCGGTGATTTGGGCTTTTCAGATACAGCCCGGGTAGAAAATATCCGCCGTGTCGGCGAAGTGGCCAAGCTTTTTATGGAAGCTGGCATTATAGTTTTAACGGCCTTCATCTCACCGTATAGGGAAGATCGTGAGCGTGTGCGCGGCATGGTTGAACACGGTGATTTTGAAGAGATTTATTGCGATACACCGTTAGAAGTATGCGAGCAACGCGATGTGAAAGGGCTGTATAAAAAAGCGCGGGCAGGGCAGATCAAGGAATTTACCGGCATCTCGTCCCCTTATGAGGCACCGGAAAATGCTGAACTTACTGTGAATACCGGTAGGGCAGAGCTTGATTCCTGTGTTGATCAGGTAATCGGTGAGTTGATGAAGCGTGGTATTTTCCTGCACGATCAGCGTACAACTGAAACGCGATAAATCAAGCCATGCGACTCACTCAAGCGCAACAGCTAGTCACCAAAAGCACCGTAGAGTGCGTGCCGGGAACAGTGAGCCGAGTATGGTTATTCGGTTCGCGTGCCGATGATACGCTCAGATGGGGGCGACATTGATTTACTGATTGAAACCGACACGGTGTTGCCAAGCAGGGCGAAAGTTTTGTGTCAGTTACACGGTGCGTTAACCTTCGCGCTGGGAGATCGCAAGCTGGATATTTTGCTTAAAGATGTTCGTACCCAGGATGCGCCTGTATTCAATATCGCTAAACGCACATGAGTGATACTTTGAGCCTCGATTATTTGCCGGAACATACCGAGAACGCCCTATTGGCGTTGGCTTTGGCAAAAAAAAGTGACGCATCTTGCTGACGGCGCTATGTAAATGGGTGGTGAACAGATGGGCGCAAAATTGCAACTTTCCCAGGCAAACGATGTGCAGTTGCGCGAATTGTTAACCCATTTTCCGCAGATAACCCTCGCGGTGTTGTTTGGCTCAGTTGCAACGAGGAGTCGGCGCGAAGATAGCGATTTGGATATAGCCGTTGCCGCAAAACAAGTGCTGACAGCCCAGGAAAGAATCACGCTTGTCGGTGCATGGGCAGAGCGGATCGGTCGTCCTGTTGATTTAATTGATTTGTATGGCGTGTCTGAACCCTTGCTTGGACAAATAGTGCGTCACGGGAGAAGGATATTGGGCAGTGATACCTTGTGCGGCTATCTGATTGCTCGGCATTTGTTTGAGCAAGCTGATTTTATGCCTTACCGGACAAGAATCCTGGCGGAAAGGAGGCTGGCATGGATCGGGAAGTAGTCGAACACAAATTGGAATCGTTGCGTCACTGCATACTGCGTATAGAAACCAAGTGTCTAACGGGCATGGCAAGTTGACATCCACGATGATGAAACTTGCCACGACCGTTCCCCCTATCCAACTTTCCCCCGCACACCCTTAAAGGGTACAAGAGCGGGAGAAAGGGCAAACGAATCGCTGCGCGAGTTTCACGTTAAGAGATTGCAGAGCTTGATAAAAGTGAGTGGAAATCAATGAAGTCGAAATTTTCGACTTCATTAAAAGGTAGTAAGCAGGGTCAGCCAACAAGCTGATGGATTGGGCATTTTGTTGTGAGCCTTGTTCAAGAGAGACTTTTTGACCGCAGGTTTACGAGCGTAGCGCTGCAATACAGCTTCTTTGTCATTGCGATGCATAGCCGCAGAAGGAATCCATGCAGGTTCGTCTTTGCGACCGCGAGCAACGGGTGGTGGGAAGTAATTCAGGTTTGCAAGAAGTGAAGCGCACCACAAATTTTTACTTTCTCAACAAATAATGAAGCAACAGTTACAAGCGCAACGGTATGATTTGAAAATGATGATGCAGCCAATTAAAAAAATTATGCTGGTGTTTGGTACTCGGCCTGAAGCCATAAAAATGGCACCAGTAGTGCGAGTGTTGAGCGAAGCGAAACAATGGGAAGTAAAAGTTTGTGTGACAGCGCAACATCGTCAAATGCTCGATCAAGTGTTGAGTTTGTTTGGAATTGTGCCGGACTTTGACCTTGATCTGATGAAGCCAGGGCAAGATCTCACCGATATTACCTGCAATGTGTTGAGTGGTATGCGTGACGTGTTCAAGCAATGGAAGCCGGACTTGGTGCTTGTGCATGGAGATACCGCAACAGCCATGGCCGCAAGTCTTGCTGCATATTACGCCAAAATACCTGTTGGTCATGTTGAAGCGGGATTAAGAACAAGTGATATTTACTCTCCGTGGCCGGAGGAGATGAATCGGCGCATGGTCGGACGCGTAGCATCTATTCACTTTGCACCCACTGAAACTGCACGATCCAATTTATTAGCCGAAGGCTGTGCAGACGAATCCATTTTTGTGACGGGTAACACTGTCATTGACGCGTTGCTCAAGGTGGTTGAGCGTGTAGATAATGATGCGGCGCTTAATCAGGAATTAAGCGAACGCTTCGCATTCATTCAAAAAGATAAAAGGTTAATACTTGTTACCGGTCATCGCCGCGAGAATTTTGGACAAGGATTTGAAAATATCTGCAAAGCCATCCGCACAATTGCCGAGCGTGATGATGTACAAATTGTCTATCCGGTACACCTCAATCCAAACGTACAAGAGCCAGTGAATCGCATACTAGCTGGCTGTGAAAACATCCATTTGATAGCGCCGCAAGACTATCTTCCGTTTGTGTATCTGATGAATCGTGCTTATCTTCTGCTAACCGACTCGGGCGGTATCCAAGAAGAGGCACCATCATTGGGTAAACCGGTTCTGGTGATGCGTGACACTACTGAGCGACCGGAAGCGCTTGGGGCGGGTACAGTTGAATTGGTGGGTACGAACGAGGCTTGTATTGTTGCCACGACGCTTGCGTTGCTGAATGATCAAGAAAAATATATGCGCATGTCCCGCGCACACAACCCCTATGGTGACGGATTGGCTTCGTCAAGAATTTTTGCAGTGATTAAAAAGGAGCTTTCGTGAGTATTGCATTTAACAAAGTTGTGATGGTTGGGTTGGGATATATCGGGCTACCTACAGCCGCAGTGCTGGCAAGTCGTGGTGTTAATGTACATGGCGTAGATATTAACCAAAAAGCAGTAGATATTATCAACGGCGGTGGAATTCATATCGTCGAGCCTGATCTGGCAGCGGTTGTTCATGGTGTCGTTAAATCCGGTTTTCTTAAAGCCAGCACCAAGCCAGCACCAGCGGATGCCTTCATTATTGCAGTGCCAACCCCATTCAAGGGTGATTATGAACCTGACTTGGATTATGTTCAGGCTGCAGCCGAATCGATCGCCCCGCATCTGATTAAAGGTAACCTGGTGATTCTTGAATCCACCTCACCCGTGGGTGCCACCGAACAAATGATAGGCTGGTTATCTGCTGCAAGACCCGATTTGAAATTTCCCGTCGTCAATGGTGATGACACACCGGACATCCATGTTGCCTATTGCCCGGAACGTGTGCTGCCGGGGCAAGTGATTCGTGAATTAGTACAAAATGACCGTGTCATTGGCGGTATGACCGTACAATGCTCGGCTAAAGCGGCTGCTCTATATAAAATCTTCGTCGAGGGTGAGTGCATCATCACCAATCCGCGAACAGCCGAAATGTGCAAGCTGACCGAAAATTCATTCCGTGATGTAAATATTGCCTTTGCCAATGAGCTTTCGCTGTTGGCAGATCGATTCGGCATCAACGTATGGGAACTCATTCAGTTGGCTAACCGCCATCCTCGTGTGAATATCCTGCAACCGGGTGTTGGCGTGGGTGGGCATTGCATTGCGGTGGATCCCTGGTTCATCGTGCATGGTGCGCCAGACATTGCGCGATTGATCCATACGGCCCGCACAGTAAATGACGCTAAGCCAGATTGGGTGATTCAGCAAATTATTGACGCAGCAAAAGCAACGGGGAAGGCCAGGCCGAAGATTTTGCTAATGGGTCTTACATTCAAACCGGATATTGACGATATGCGCGAAAGTCCTGCACTGTCAATTGCCAAGCGTTTAACTGAAAATGAGACGGGCGGGGAGGTGGTTTGTTTTGAACCCAACGTGCATGACGAAGAAGTGCGGGTAAAATTCCCAAACGTACGTTTATTTGATGGTAATTACGCAGATGTGGATGTGGTGGCTTTTCTGGTTAAACATAAATCCTTTCCTGAAATTATTGCGCGCTCAGATATAAAGGCAAAAGCAATTGATTTTTGTGGGATGTTGGCTTGACTTCAGTTTTGCACCATCTTGGTATTATTGAAAACTTCCGCTGTGTGGACGAGTATGTAAAGTTTTTACGGGGTAGATATGATCGTCTCCACCTCCCATGCTGAACTGGATGATGTGTAATAGGTGCATCGGAGTGAGTTAATGTACGATGCATCGTTTGAGTGAGTGCTTGCTTGAGTCAGAGATTGGAAAGGTGCGTTTATGAAGGCGGTGATACTTGCAGGTGGCTTGGGAACAAGAATCAGCGAAGAAACTACGGTTCGCCCGAAACCTATGATTGAAATAGGTGGGAAGCCTATTCTGTGGCACATCATGAAAACCTATTCTGCGCACGGCATTAACGAATTTATCGTGTGCTGCGGCTATAAGGGTTATGTTATCAAGGAGTATTTTGCCAACTATTTTCTGCATATGTCCGATGTGACTTTTGACATGCAGAATAACCGTATGGAAGTGCATAAGCGCAAAGCGGAGCCATGGCGGGTCACGCTTGTTGATACTGGCGACGAAACCATGACGGGTGGGCGTATAAAGCGCATTGCGCCTTATCTTGATGAAGAAGATTTCTGCTGCACTTATGGGGATGGGGTCGGTGATATTGATATTTCGGCTTTGATAAAATTTCATAAACAGCATGGCAAGCTTGCCACGCTGACTGCAACACAACCGCCGGGTCGTTTCGGCGCGATTAATTTGGACGGGAATGATGTTCTGAGTTTTCAGGAAAAACCGCAGGGTGATGGCAGTTGGATTAATGGTGGTTTTTTCGTGCTGTCGCCCAAGGTGCTGGATTATATCGAAGGCGACCATACGCTCTGGGAGCGCGAACCTATGGAAAGCCTGGCGAGAGACAAGCAAATGAGTGCTTTTTTTCATAAGGGTTTTTGGCAGCCGATGGATACCTTGCGTGACAAGACGCACCTGGAAGCGCTTTGGGAATCAGGCAAGGCACCGTGGAAGGTGTGGAAATGAACATGAGTTTCTGGAAAGGTAAGCACGTTTTTCTGACGGGTCACACCGGTTTCAAGGGAAGCTGGCTGTCGCTCTGGTTGCAGTCCATGGGTGCGCAGGTAGTGGGTTACGCACTTGCTCCGCCGACCAAGCCGAGTTTGTTCGAAGTGGCTGATGTTGAAAAAGGTATGACCAGCATTATCGGTGACATCCGCGATCTGGAGCATCTGCGCCTGGTGTTTGCTGAACACCAGCCGGAGATCGTGATTCACATGGCGGCACAACCGCTGGTGCGCTATTCCTATGTCGAGCCGGTCGAGACCTACTCCACCAACGTGATGGGTACGGTCAATCTGCTTGAAGCGGTGCGCGGTGCGCCTGGCGTAAAGGCGGTGGTCAATGTCACCACCGATAAATGTTACGAGAATCGCGAATGGGCATGGGGTTATCGCGAGAATGAAGCGATGGGGGGTTACGATCCTTATTCCAGCAGCAAGGGCTGTGCGGAACTGGTGACAGCGGCGTACCGCAACTCTTTCTTTAATTCGTCCACTTTCAACGCTAAACATTCAACGGCGATTGCATCAGCACGAGCGGGAAATGTTATTGGCGGTGGCGACTGGGCAGAAGACCGGCTCATTCCAGATATAATGCGCGCCATTACGCAAGGTCGCGCGGTCACTATCCGCAACCCGCACGCCATACGCCCCTGGCAGCATGTGCTGGAACCCTTGTCGGGCTACTTGAAACTGGCACAAAAACTTTATGAAGAAGGTGCTGCTTGTGCAGAAGGCTGGAATTTTGGCCCGAACGATGAAGATGCCAAACCGGTGCAATGGATTGTTGAACAGTTAACCCAATCCTGGGGCGAGGGTGCGAGTTGGTTGTTGGATGGGGGCGAACATCCGCACGAGGCGCATTATCTGAAGCTGGATTGCTCCAAAGCGAAATCAAGACTTGATTGGCATCCAAGATGGCATTTGGACGAGGCCTTGGCCAAAATTGTGGCTTGGCAGAGAAGTTATCAGCAAGGCGCGAACATGAAAACTGTGACATTGGAACAAATTAAAATTTACTCGAAAATGTCATCGTAGCAAGGAAGTCGTAGGGTGGACGAGAGTGGATTTGCAAAGAATGTTCTCAAAAGTGCAGAACAAGATTGTTGGAATGACCTTTGAAAATTCACCAAGTGCATAATTAAACGAGAAAGACGAAACATGAGTAAAGAAGCGATAAAACAACAGATACTGAATCTGGTTGAACAATACAGTGCCTTGCAATACGAACCGAAACCGTTTTCCGCAGGCACATCCGTCATCCCGCCTTCCGGCAAAGTGATCGGTGCGCCCGAATTAAAAAATATGGTCGAAGCCTCGCTGGATGGATGGCTCACCACCGGGCGATTCAATGAAGCGTTCGAGAAGCGTTTCGCCGAATTCGTCGGCGTGCCTTACGCGCTGACCACCACTTCCGGTTCTTCGGCGAATCTGCTGGCCTTTACGGCGTTGACTTCGCACAAGCTGGGCGCACGCGCGCTACAGCCGGGCGATGAAGTCATCACCGTGGCGGCAGGTTTCCCCACTACCGTCAACCCCATGTTGCAAAACGGCATGGTGCCAGTGTTCGTGGATGTGGATGCTACTACCTACAACATCGATCCCACCAAGATTGAGGCGGCTGTCAGCGCAAAAACCAAGGCCATCATGGTTGCGCACACACTGGGAAATCCCTTCGATCTGGATGCGGTCATGGCTGTTGCCAACAAGTACAACCTGTGGGTTATCGAAGATTGCTGCGACGCACTCGGTTCGCGTTACAAGGGGCAGCACGTCGGCACCTTCGGCCACATCGCCACCTGCAGTTTTTACCCCGCACACCACATCACCATGGGCGAAGGCGGCATGATCTTCACCCAAGAACGCGACCTGCGCACCATCATCGAATCTTTCCGCGACTGGGGGCGCGATTGTTACTGCGGGCCGGGTTGCGACAACACCTGCGGCAAACGCTTCGGTCAACAGTTGGGTTCATTGCCGATGGGTTATGACCATAAGTACACCTACTCGCACCTGGGCTACAACCTAAAGATCACCGATATGCAGGCGGCTTGTGCCTTGGCGCAGATGGATCGTCTGCCGGGCTTCATCGCAGCGCGCAAACACAACTTCGCTTTCCTCAAGGAACGCCTGAAGTCTTGTGAAGAGTTTCTGATTTTGCCGGAAGCCACCGCAGGCAGTGAGCCTTCCTGGTTCGGTTTTCCGATTACGCTGCGCGCAGCGGCGGGTGTCGAGCGCGTCGAGTTATTGAAGTATCTGGATCAATACAAGATCGGCACACGCCTGCTGTTCGCGGGCAACCTCACGCGCCAGCCTTACTTTAAAGGGCGCACTTATCGCATCAGCGGCGAACTCGCCAATACCGACAACATCATGAACAACACCTTGTGGATCGGTGTGTATCCCGGCCTGACTGAAGAAATGCTGGATTTCGTAGGTGAGAAGATCGAAGCGTTCTTTGGGGTGAATTTCTAAAATGCGGGTCGGTTTGATTCAGGGGTAAAATGAAGCGGGTATTTCTCATTCGACATCAACCATCAACTGTATTTCTGGATGTGAATTTCTCGGCATTGCTTAGAATTACCCTGCAAAAAGAAAGAAACCGACATGCTGCCAAGCTATGAAGCAATTTATGATCACGGAATAATGAAGTGGCTGGGGGATCAACCCGCCGACATTAAGGCGCGCGTAATTGTCACAATTTTGTCGGACAAGTCGACAATAACTGCGCCCAAGCTGTCGCATCAGGTTTCGCCACGGATAGCGGGCAAAGGAAAAGTGCTAGGTGATATCGTTTCACCAGCGGCATCGGAAGAAGATTGGAGTTGCCTGAAATGATTGTTCTTGATACCCATATTTGGGTGGATTGGGTAATCGGTGGTGAGGCTGCTTTGCCACGTTCTGTTGTTAACGCTATGCAAGCCGAAAATCGCTGGACTGTTTCGGCAATTTCTTGTTTTGAGGTGTCTCTTTTAGTCAAACGGGGCAAACTTGAGCTGCCACTTCCGTTCGCGGAATGGCTAATTGAGGCGACCGTCAAATCTAACATTGAGTCGTTGCCTGTCACTTGTGAAATAGCCCGGCTATCAGTCTCATTAGCTGATATTCATCGAGATCCTGCTGATCGAATCATTATCGCCACGGCTATTGCTCATAATGCAAAGTTGGCAAGTATTGATTCGGTTTTTCCAAGTTACCCGGAGTTACATAATAGATTGGTGGGGGAATAGTATGTCTGTTTGTCAAACATGTTTTGAAGGGCGCACTTATCGCATCAGCGGCGAACTCGGCAACACCATGAACAACACCTTGTGGATCGGCGTGTACCCCGGCCTGACCGAAGAGATGCTGAGTTTCGTGGTTGAGAAAATCGAAGCGTTCTTTGGTGTGAATTTCTAAATTCGTTAATTTTGAACAAGCTGTCAAAGGGGGTAATCATGTATGCAGAACGATTGATGCTTGAAACAGACTTAACTGGAAATTTGATGAAAATGCCAAAGTTGCCCCCAAACAAGCAATTTGAAGCCATCTTTCTCGTCATTTCGGAGAGCGTGATGGGAGAAAATGTTCGTCGCATTCCGCATTCTGATATCGCTGGTAAGACTAAAATCGTTGGTGATGTTTTTGATGGCGTCACAGCGCTCAGTTGGAATTTGCCAAAATCAGCACAATGATATGCGAGTGACGCAAGAACAAATCAACATATTTGATGAATGCGCCCACCAGTTTTTTGGCCGGGACGCAGTGCTTTGGCTGTTTGGTTCGCGTGTTGACGATAGAAAAAAAGGCGGAGATTACGATTTTTTAGTCGAAACTCAGATGAATGACGCAGACGAAATTGTTAAGCGGAAAGTTGCCTTGTTAGCAAAACTGCAAGACACGACCGAGTTTGAAGATGAAAAAATTGACATTGTCGTCAAGCGCGCCAACTCTAATTTTGATATGCCGATTTACACCATAGCCAAACTTGAAGGTGTTCTGATATGACACCAGAACAATCAATGCGCATCTATTTGGTTGAATGTGATTTGCATGAGGCAGTGTTGAGTGAAGGTATTGCAGATGCAAACGTATGGATACCGCTGACCAGTAGCAGGGAAATAGACAAAGCAATGCTGCGGGTGCTCGATCAAATCGCATATCGTTTTGCCAAGCTGCAAGACTCGCTGGGCGAGAAAGTGATGCCGTTGATTTTGGAGTTGGCTCAAGAGCAAGTGCCTGGCAATGCGACGTTTGTCGAAAAGTTAAATAGATTGGAGCGTATTGGAGCAATTCATTCTGCCGCTGAGTGGAAAAAATTTCGCATTGTGCGTAATTCCTTAGCGCATGAATACCCGGAGGATGCAGAGTTGCGTGTCAGCGCAATCAATCATTTTGTGCAAGGGGCCGAAGATTTGAATGTGTTTTATAAGCAGATTAAAGAATATGTTGAAGCGCACTTCCCATCAATAAACGAAGAAAAAAAGAGCAATTAAGATGATGAACCGCACACTAAATACCACCTTGCTGATTGATGAGGGTTTTGAGCAATGCGAAGAAATGCTGAGTTTTGTGGTCGAGAAGATCGAAACGTTCTTTGGTGTGAATTTCTAAGTGTTCGATCTGAAATCCAGCAAGTTGGCCGGTTGCTTCGAGTTGCAGCCCAAGGCGTTCGATGATGCGCGTGGACGCTTTGTAAAAGTTTTCCACGAGGAGGCGTTTGCGGCACAGGGTCTGGAGACAGACTTCGCCGAAGAGTATTACTCGGTCTCACACAAGAACGTGATTCGCGGTATGCATTTCCAGCTCTCACCTATGGATCACGTGAAGATGGTCTATTGCGTCCAGGGTGAAGTCATGGATGTGGTGGTTGACCTGAGAGTCGGTTCTCCGACCTATGGTCAGCACGCAGTATTCGAGCTGAGTGCAGCCAAGGCTAACAGCATCTATATTCCTAAAGGGATGGCGCACGGTTTCTGTGCGCGTAGTGATGATGCCATCATAGTGTACAAGGTCAGCACGGTCTATGCGCCCGCACAAGATGCGGGCATCCTTTGGAATTCACTAGGTGTTGCATGGCCGACAACCGATGCGATCCTGTCCGTGCGCGATCAAAGCTTTCCGTCATTCGCACAATTTAAGAGCCCATTCCGTTATGAGTGAAGCCATTTCAAATAAAGGCAAACAGCGTGTGGCGCTGGTCACGGGGGCGACGGGGTTCGTGGGTAGCTATCTTGCACGGCGTTTGGTGCGTGAAGGCTGGCAAGTGCATATCTTGAGTCGCACAGACTCACGAGTGCCAGATGCCGAGGAATTCGAACACGTAACCAATCATATCCACGATGGCAGCACCGAGGGCATGGTGCGTTGTGTAGCGCAAGCTAAACCTGATGTCGTGTTTCATTTGGCATCGTTGTTCCTGTCACAGCACGCCACCCAGGATATCGACGCGCTGATACAAAGTAATGTGTTATTTGGCAATCAATTGCTCGAAGCGATGAAGGTGAATGAAGTGAGCTGCCTTATCAACACCGGCACATCTTGGCAACATTACGACAACGAGGACTACAACCCGGTCTGTTTGTATGCCGCGACCAAGCAAGCGTTTGAAGCACTCTTGGAGTACTACACACAGGCCTGCGGCATTAAGGCAATCACATTGAAGCTGTTCGATACCTACGGCCCGGATGATCCCCGCCCCAAGTTGTTTCATTTGCTGAATAAAGCTGCGACCAGCGGAGAGCCATTGGATATGTCGGCAGGCGAGCAACGGATTGACCTAGTGCATATTGATGATGTGGTTGAGGCCTACCTGATTGCTGCACAACGGTTGTTTGAAGGGAATGTGCCTCAGCATGAGACCTATGCGGTTTCGTCTGGACATCCGTTACCATTGAAAGAACTGGTTCAGCTATATACTGAAGTGACCCAGCAAGCTGTCCATGTTAATTGGGGAGCGAGGCCGTATCGGTTTCGTGAGGTAATGGTGCCTTGGCGTGGTTGTTCCATTCCGGGTTGGAGTCCCAAGGTGTGTGTCAGAGATGGTCTCTCCGGACTTATCTCAAAGTTAAATATTGAAATGACTAGCCACTAGGAGTTTGAAAATTTAGTGGTGAAAACGCACGTTGTAATTTAATTTTCAATTTGATTTGAAAGCAAAAAATGACTATATGTATCATTTATGCAAGTTCGTCTGATAATAATAAAAAATACATAAAGGAAGCAGAGCGTTCTGCCGAAAGTTTTAGAAAATTCTTTCCGGACGCACATTTTGTGCTTTATACGAATTGCAGGGAATATGAGCGTGGGATTTTCGATGAAATTAAATTTGCAGATTTTCAAATACCTCCAAAATATTCCGGTCTAACCGAGCAATCAAAGCAGTGGTTATGTGGAGGGCAATTGCCAGTAAAAATGCAGGCAATGATTGACTCTCAGTACGACCGCAATTTGTACATAGGCAGTGACACGCTCGCCGTGAGTCCAGAGGTATCCAGAATATTTGACTTGTTGGATAAGTTTGATGTTGCGGTTTCACATGCCCCTTATAGGGTGATTGGAAGAGGTAAATGTCAAGACTTGGATAATCTGCCTGATGTATTTCCAGAATTCAATGGCGATTTGATTTTGTTCCGAAACCAAAAAGAAGTTAAAGATGTGATAAAGCAATGGAGAACTATGTATATAGACAAAGTGCTAGAACATCCACATGATCAGGGTTCTTTAAGATATTTGATGTATAACAGCAAGTTGCGAATAGCTACTTTGCCACCTGAATACAATTACAGGGGGCGCGGGTTGCGAGCTAATACTGTCATCATGCAAAATCGGGACTTGATAGAAACATATATCATGATGAACGAGCCTGGTAATTATTTTAAAAAGGTAAGAACAAAGCTTTTTGATAAGATTTGTTTGATGTGCGATCCAATATTGAGTGACCCAAGTTGATGGTAATAGCCATGGCAAGTAACTTAGGGGCTCAATAGCTAATAAACTTTGCACTTTCACCACCACCCTAGCCCTCTCCTTCACACTCAGGGGGAAAGGAATGATTTGGATAGCTGATTAGATGAGTTCAACAATTAACGGTGACATAGCCTTGGGTTTTTA
>Ga0210013_1001265_pt1 | contig 15577 bp, 8 predicted proteins | sample CryGeymeta201506_FD_185553 | JGI IMG/M metagenome (GOLD analysis project Ga0210013, IMG submission 185553) | Groundwater microbial communities from Crystal Geyser aquifers in Utah, USA - Crystal Geyser metaG 2015-06 (SPAdes) (version 2) | ecosystem: Environmental > Aquatic > Deep subsurface >...
CTAAATCGTTTCAATAAAATGCCTATTTTTGTTCAAATCTGCCATTATTTAGCTTGATTCAAATTCAAGATACTATTCAAATTGTTCCCTTCAACAATAAAAAGAATTTTTAATTTTTAATTTTTATTTGAAGTCAACAGATAGTTAAACTAAACAGTTCCAAAGAATATAATCTTCTTTTAATCAAAGTTAAAAATCTTGGCAAAGATACATCAATTTTAACAAATAGAAATTTTGTGTTTACTCTTTTAAAAACAGATAATGGAAGTAAAGCCCGTTTAGGTATTGTTTCGACAGAACATGGTAACATCGAAACTCCAATTTTTATGCCCGTAGGTACGCAGGCTACTGTAAAAACAGTTCCTCAACATATTTTAAGAGATAAGATTAATGCACAAATTATACTTGCTAACACCTATCATTTATACCTAAGACCAAGTACAGAGATTATCAATAAAGCAGGTGGTCTTCACAAATTTATGAATTGGGATAAACCTATTTTAACCGATTCGGGTGGGTTTCAAGTATTTTCATTATCTGATAATCGAAAACTTGATGAACGTGGTGCGCAATTTAAAAGTCAAATTGATGGATCAAAACATTTATTCACCCCTGAAAATGTTGTTGACATTCAAAGAAAATTAGGTTCCGATATTATGATGGTTCTTGATGAATGTCCAGATGCCAATTCAAGTTTCGAGTATGCAAAAAACTCAATGGAGATGACTCACAGATGGGCTAAACGCGGAAGAAAAGCATTTCTAGAAACAGCGTCTCTTTATGGTTTTAAACAAAATCAATTTGGTATTGTTCAGGGTACTATTTACCCTGAATTAAGAAAAATATCTGCCCAAGCCATAGCAGAAATGGATTTTGATGGAAATGCAATAGGTGGATTAAGTGTTGGTGAACCAACTGAAGATATGTACGCCATGACAGATGTTTGCACCGATATTTTGCCACAAGACAAAGCTAGATATTTAATGGGCGTTGGAACTCCTGCAAATTTGATAGAATCCGTAGCTCTGGGAATCGACATGTTTGATTGCGTTATGCCGACTAGAAATGCTAGAAATGGGATGATTTTTACTCGCAATGGAACCATCAATATTAAAAATGGAAAATGGAAAGATAAGTACGAATCTCCTGATCCTGGATTTACTTCACTTTTATGTCAAACTCATTCACTTGCTTATATACATCATTTAATAAGATGTAATGAAATCTATGGCTTATATCTAACTTCTGAACACAATTTGATGTTCTTTATATGGTTAATGACTGAAATAAGAAATCGTATTCAAGATGGGTCTTTTAGTGGCTGGTATAAAAAAGCAGCTGCAGAATTAATGACACGTATTTAACTCAACTTTCGGACTTGAACCTTTTGTAAAGTTTATTAATTTTTATGAAGGTTCAATTTTGCAATAAAATAAAAACAATAACCAATTCGCAAAATATAGTTCTTGTTTCACATACGTCATTTTGTCATGCTGGGCTCCGACCCAGCATCTCAGCCTGTGAACTAAACTATTCAAATGAACTAGCTTATGGCCTAAAAAATATTCGGGCAGAGATCCAGTTTGGGGGCACGGGATGACTTATATATTGCAAAACCAGTGAAGTTTGCTTAGAAACGAAGTCCGAATTTGACTATTTAACAAATAAAAAACTTGTTTAGATTAACTTTTATTTTTAAGATTAAATAATTGTTTTATAAGAATATCAAAATCCATCCAAATGCTATAAAATTTTAAGTAGTGTAATTCATATTGATGCTTTTCTTCAATACGAAATAAACGATGCTCATTAATTTGCCTTAACCCTGTTAAACCCTTCTTATATTTTATTGGCGCTTCCTCACCATCTCGGATTAATGGCGCACCTATAAAACTCATAGATCCTCTTAAAATTTGAATTAACAATTGGTATCTATTATACCATTTAAATGTTTTGTAAGGTGACAATATGGATACATTCTCACCATTCAAGTCAATAGTATCGTTATTCTTACTATTAATTACCTTTAAATACAAAAATGGAGCTAAAGGAGAAAAAACTATCAATAATATGATTGATAGTACTATGTCAAATAATCTTTTTGTTAATACATTAAACGTATTATTATAAGCCAAATCTAAATCTAATATCGGAACATCATCAAAATATTCAACATTTGATTTACCAATTAAATATTCCTTCGCTTCAGATATCAATTTTGTGTGAATATTCAATTCACCTATAAGTGTCATTTGTCGAACTATTTCATTATTTGATAAAGTATTCGATGAAAAAAAAACTTGATCAATTTTTAACATTTGACATAATCTACTTAGATTACCTACAGATCCACAAACTGTAACATTTTCCAATTGTTCAATTTGAATGGAATTTTTTTGACTAACTAACCCAACTATTTCATAATTCCAATTAACTTTTGATCTTATTTTTCTGATTATATCCGGAGTTCTATTATCAATTCCAACAATTAATATTCTCAAGGGTTTTATTCTACCTGATTCAGTCTTATTAATTTGCGTATTTCTAACAAAAAGTCTAACTATTGTTAGCACAAAAGTGCTGAAAGCGCATGTTAAAACTAAAATTAATCTTGAAAAAGCATAATCTCTCAAAAAAAAACTTACCAATATAGTTCCAGATATAGAGAGAAATACAGATTTGAACATGGAGCCTAGTAGAAATTTGCGCGAATCATATAAACCTGTTTGGAAACCCGCTAAAGTATAAAATGAACTCAATAATAAATTAACTACTAAATATCCTGATTTGTAGTTTGTGAAAAAAGTATGATACTCAATGTCATAGCGCCAAATAAATAGAGGAACAATTAAACTATTAAGAATTAATAAATCTAATAATAACTGCCAGTATTTAAGAACCTTTAGTCTTATATAGCTTATTAAACCCCTAATTATTATACCCACAACGATTATAAATTTAAATGTGTAGGAGTACGTTTTTGAATAGTGCTTTAAAAAATACTGATACATAGCTTTGTTGAAGACAACTACATAATCAATATTATCTTTTTTTGTACTCTCCCCCTTATAGTGAATTATACTAGTACTCGGTAGGTAACCAATTTTATAACCTAAATCTCGAGTTCTTTTACATAAATCGATATCTTCACCATACATAAAGAATCGCTCATCAAAACCATGTAGTTCTTTAAGTACTGAAGTTCTGAAGAACATACAAGCTCCTGATAGCACTTCCACATCAGTAAATTTATCTTCAGAAAGCCAATTCATATAATAACCAGCCCATCTTTTATTATTTGGAAAGAGCTTTGTTAATCCAATAGTTTGCCCAAGTGCACTAATTGGGTTTGGCTCTTGCCTTCTAGATTCTGGTGCAAACGAACCATCAGGATTTAATAATTTACAACCAACTGCTCCATACTCTTGATTTAAATCTAAAAATTGTTTTAATCTAACTAAAGTATTCTCTTGAACAAGCGTATCAGGATTTAAAATAAATGTATACGTTCCTTTAGCTTCTTTAAAAGCCTGATTATTAGCTTTTCCAAATCCAATATTGGAAGAATTTGAAATATATACTACATCAGGAAATTTTGATGATAGATAGTTTAATGAGTTATCGACTGAATTATTATCAACTAATAGTATCTCATAAGTTAATTCCCCTATAGATCTATTTATAGAATCAAATAATTGTGCTATAAACTCTTTAACGTTATAGTTAACTATTACAATACTTATATCAATTTCGGTTTTTTGAGTCACAGAGATAACTATAAAAATGTGCTAAATTAATTTGCCATACATAAAAATATAAAGATTCTTACAAGACATTATAAGTTAGAACAGATTATTTAAAAATGTAGTAATTACATGTGTGTGTGCACTCCGAAAAGTAGTTTTTAGCAAACTATTCGTCGAATTCGTAGGATTTGGAAGGGTGAAAATCGAAAGAATCGATTTTATGAAGTGGACTCATGAGTCCTTTATTTGAATCAATTTTAATAATTTTAGAATTTCATAAATAGTGATAAACTAATCATTTTACATTTATTAAAAGATCATGAATTCAAGTTAAACTAAGCTAAATAGTCACTTCTTACGCAAACATTAATAGTTTTTAAAAGCTATGATATTTTATCCAGCCTTTAAAGAAGCTTTTCTTTACTTTTAAACCATCACAATCTAGAGAATTTAACGAATATTTTCGAGGGAGTTCCTGCACGTAGTAAACTCATTATTTAGTTAGATTCATATCCAATATATTCTCTAGTACTTATTTTTACATGAAATACTAATTAAGATTCATAACCATATTTAAACTCAATTGGAATAAAAGCGAAAGAAACGCACAAAAAAAAAGCCCGAAGCAGAGCTACGGGCTTAGGGAGAGAAAAAAGGATGAGGCGACGACCTACTCTTCCGCTTGTGGGCAGTACCATTGGCGCAGAGATGCTTAACGACCGTGTTCGGAAAGGGAACGGGTGGGACCATCTCGCAATAATCACCTCATCAAAAACTGATAAGTTGTTCAAAGACGGATACAGGAGCAAGAACTAAGGGAAAAAAGCAAGTAGAAAGAAGTGTTGTTGATTAGACAAGGCTTGCAAGCGGGCAGCGGGGAATCAGTCGATTCCAGTGCCTGCTATAAAAAGAAGTCGCTAGAGCGATTAGTACAACTCAGCTGAACATATTGCTATGCGTACACTTGTTGCCTATCAACCTGATAGTCTTTCAGGGCTCTAAAGGGAATACTTATCTTGAAGTGGGCTTCGCGCTTAGATGCTTTCAGCGGCTTATCCCGACCAAACATAGCTACCCTGCGATGCATGCGACCACACAACAGGCACACTAGAGGTTTGTCCACACCGGTCCTCTCGTACTAGATGCAGCCCTTCTCAATATTCCTACGCCCACAGCAGATAGGGACCGAACTGTCTCACGACGTTCTGAACCCAGCTCGCGTACCGCTTTAAATGGCGAACAGCCATACCCTTGGGACCTTCTCCAGCCCCAGGATGCGATGAGCCGACATCGAGGTGCCAAACCTCCCCGTCGATGTGAACTCTTGGGGGAGATCAGCCTGTTATCCCCGGAGTACCTTTTATCCTTTGAGCGACGGCCCTTCCATTCGGAACCGCCGGATCACTAAAACCGACTTTCGTCCCTGCTCGACTTGTTTGTCTCGCAGTCAAGCTCCCTTATGCTTTTACACTCTACGCATGATTGCCAACCATGCTGAGGGAACCTTTGTGAGCCTCCGTTACATTTTAGGAGGCGACCGCCCCAGTCAAACTACCCACCATGCACTGTTTTCCCATTGGGAATTAGAATCCAATCCAAACAAGGGCGGTATTTCAAGGTTGACTCCACCAGAGCTAGCGCTCTGGCTTCACAGTCTCCCGCCTATCCTACACATGGTTAAACCGAACTCAATGCAAAGCTATAGTAAAGGTTCACGGGGTCTTTCCGTCCCGCTGCGGGTATCCGGCATCATCACCGGAACTACAATTTCACCGAGCTCATGGCCGAGACAGTGCCCAGATCGTTACACCATTCGTGCAGGTCGGAATTTACCCGACAAGGAATTTCGCTACCTTAGGACCGTTATAGTTACGGCCGCCGTTTACTGGGGCTTCAGTTAAGAGCTTCGCTTGCGCTAACCCCCTTCCTTAACCTTCCAGCACCGGGCAGGTGTCACACCCTATACATCGTCTTACGACTTAGCAGAGTGCTGTGTTTTTGCTAAACAGTCGCCTGGGCCTTTTCACTGCGCCCTGTATTGCTACAGGGGATCCTTCTCCCGAAGTTACGGATCTAATTTGCCGAGTTCCTTAGCCATGAATCACTCGCGCACCTGAGGCTACTCGCCTCACCCACCTGTGTCGGTTTACGGTACGAACCCACCCATCTAACTACGACGCTTTTCTTGGCAGCCTGATTACCTTCACTATCTCCTTGACCGAGGCCTCAGAGTACTGTCGTATTTCGACCTTAATGAGTGGCGGATTTGCCTACCACTCAGCCTACGTACTTTAACCACCATTCGTCTGGTGGCGGAAGTGTCACTTCTGCGTCACGCCTTAGTTTAACAATGGGTCGAGGTACTGGAATATTTAACCAGTTTGCCATCGGTTACCCCGGCCAGACCGGGTACACCTTAGGTCTCGACTAACCCTGATTCGACGAACGTTGATCAGGAAACCTTGGGTTTACGGTGTATGGGATTTTCACCCAAATTCTCGTTACTTATGCCTACATTTTCGCTTCTAGAAGCTCCACAAACGCTCACCGCGCCTGCTTCAATGCCGCTAGAATGCTCCCCTACCGATTCCTCAGAATCGCATAGCTTCGGTATCATACTTATGCCCGATAATTTTCGGCGCCAGGTCGCTCGACTAGTGAGCTATTACGCACTCTTTAAATGAATGGCTGCTTCTAAGCCAACATCCTAGTTGTCTGGGCAACCCAACATCCTTTAACACAACTTAGTATGAATTTAGGGACCTTAACTGATGCTCTGGGTTCTTTCCCTCTCGCAACAGGACGTTATCACCCTGCTGCTGACTGCCCAACATCCCCACCGGCATTCGGAGTTTGTCTAGGTTTGGTACCCGGTGAAGGGCCCTAGCCTAATCAGTGCTCTACCTCCAGTGAGGTTCATTTGGACGCTATACCTAAATATATTTCGGGGAGAACGAGCTATCTCCAAGTTTGATTGGCCTTTCACCCCCATCCACAACTCATCCAAAGACTTTTCAACGTCTACTGGTTCGGACCTCCATCCCGTTTTACCGGGACTTCATCCTGATCATGGATAGATCACTTGGTTTCGCGTCTGCTCCGCTGTACTTGACGCCCTATTCAGACTCGCTTTCGCTGCGGCTACACCCCTTAGGGGCTTAACCTTGCACAACAGATGCAACTCGTAGGCTCATTATGCAAAAGGCACGCCGTCACCCCAAAGGGCTCCGACCGATTGTAAGCACACGGTTTCAGGTACTATTTCACTCGCCTTCTCGGCGTTCTTTTCGCCTTTCCCTCACGGTACTAGTTCACTATCGGTCACCAAGGAGTATTTAGCCTTACCGGATGGTGCCGGCAACTTCACGCAGGATTCCACCGGTCCCGCGCTACTCAGGATACCACTAAGCCGACGCCAACTTCACCTACAGGGCTTTCACCTTCTGTGGCGACCCCTTCCAAGGTCTTCGATTCGTCTTTGTCGATACTTTATTGTGGTCCTACAACCCCGAAGCAACACTGCACTTCGGTTTGGGCTTCTCCCCGTTCGCTCGCCGCTACTTGGGGAATCACTATTGTTTTCTTCTCCTGCCACTACTTAGATGTTTCAGTTCGCGACGTTCGCTCACCGCACTAGGCGGTGTACCTCCCAAGGGAGGTGGGTTGCCCCATTCGGATATCCATGGATCAACGCTTCGTTGCAACTCCCCATGGCTTTTCGCAGCTTTGCACGTCCTTCATCGCCTCTTGGTGCCAAGGCATCCACCGTGTGCTCTTACTAACTTTCCTTTTTAAAGCAGGCACCCGAATCGCTTCCGATCCGAGTCCCATGTCAGTTTGCACGAGCTTGTTTCGTTTTTGCTTTTGCTTTGTTCTTACCTCTGTCGACTAGCGACAGAATCGATTCGGTCTCACTCCAATCAACCCTGGCACTTACGTGTCAGGAATTCTTGTAAGTCGAATCCTTTCCTGTATCAGTATGTCAATGAACATGTAGTAGCGCCGAGGCGCTCTACCTGTGTCCCTTTGCTCGAATCGAATCGAAGTACCTCATCTATAACCAGTTATCAGCTATAAATAGTTATCCATATTTATCACTCATCTGATGCGTACACAAGGGTTTGGCTTTACGCATAGACATTCGGTCTATTTTTGTGGAGCTACGGGGATTCGAACCCCGGACCCCCTGCTTGCAAAGCAGGTGCTCTAGCCAGCTGAGCTATAGCCCCGTCTGTAGCCATCCCGAGCCTGAAATCATAGCTGGGATGAACAGGGCCTAAAATCGCCCTTTTGGCTAATGTGGGCTTGGAAGGAGTTGAACCTTCGACCTCACGCTTATCAGGCGTGCGCTCTAACCACCTGAGCTACAAGCCCATCTGGTTAGGCTGCCTAAGGGCTTCCTCTGCGCTCTCCGCAGAGCAGCATTACCAAGAAAATCGCACCAGCAGAGCTGGTTGACCACGTATTCATCTATAAGGTAGACCAAGATGCTCTCCCAAGAAAGGAGGTGATCCAGCCGCACCTTCCGGTACGGCTACCTTGTTACGACTTAGCGCCAGTTATGAATCTTACCCTAGAGACCTGCCTCCTTACGGTTAGCCCAGCCTCATTAGGTACTATCCACTTCCATCGCTTGACGGGCGGTGTGTACAAGGCCCGGGAACGTATTCACCGCGGCGTAGCTGATCCGCGATTACTAGCGATTCCACCTTCATGGAGTCGAGTTGCAGACTCCAATCCGAACTGAGAATGGTTTTATAGATTAGCATCACCTCACGATGTAGCTTCCCTCTGTACCATCCATTGTAGCACGTGTGCAGCCCCGGACGTAAGGGCCATGATGACTTGACGTCGTCCCCACCTTCCTCACTACTTGCGTAGGCAGTCTGGCCAGAGTCCCCACCATTATGTGCTGGTAACTGACCACAGGGGTTGCGCTCGTTGCGGGACTTAACCCAACACCTCACGGCACGAGCTGACGACAGCCATGCAGCACCTTCAAAAAAGTCTCGAAAGAAAGCTCTGTTTCCAGAACGGTCTTCTTTGATTTAGCCCGGGTAAGGTTCTTCGCGTTGCATCGAATTAAGCCACATGCTCCACCGCTTGTGCGGGCCCCCGTCAATTCCTTTGAGTTTCATCGTTGCCGACGTACTCCCCAGGTGGCGTGCTTAACGCGTTAGCTACGGCGCCGACCCCCTAAGGGCCAACACCTAGCACGCAACGTTTACGGCGTGGACTACCAGGGTATCTAATCCTGTTTGCTCCCCACGCTCTCGTGCCTCAGCGTCAGTTGTGATCCAGCCGGCCGTCTTCACCACAGGTGTTCTTCGTGATATCTAAGCATTTCACCGCTACACCACGAATTCCACCGACCTCTCTCACACTCAAGGCTTGCAGTATCCAAGGCAGTTTTGCCGTTGAGCGACAAGATTTCACCTCAGACTTACAAGTCCGCCTACGCACCCTTTACACCCAATAAATCCGGACAACGCTTGCACCCTCCGTATTACCGCGGCTGCTGGCACGGAGTTAGCCGGTGCTTATTCACTAGATACCGTCACTACAAGGACAAATCCCTGTCATTCTTCTCTAGTAAAAGAAGTTTACAACCCGTAGGGCTGTCATCCTTCACGCGGCGTGGCTGCGTCAGAGTTCCCTCCATTGCGCAAGATTCCTCACTGCTGCCTCCCGTAGGAGTCGGGGCCGTGTCTCAGTCCCCGTGTGGCTGATCATCCTCTCAGACCAGCTACCGATCACAGTCTTGGTGAGCCGTTACCTCACCAACTAACTAATCGGACGCAGACTCATCCTGAAGCGCATTGCTGCTTTAACAACATATCCATGCGGATTCGCTGCATTATGCGGCATTAGCACCACTTTCGCAATGTTATTCCCCACTCCAGGGCAGATTGTCTACGCGTTACTCACCCGTGCGCCAGTGGCTTAGAAGCAAGCCTCTAAGCCCCTATGACTTGCATGTGTTAGGCCCGCCGCCAGCGTTCGTCCTGAGCCAGGATCAAACTCTCCGTTGTAAAATGTTTTATTATATAACGTTCGAGCTGATTCCCAGCCTACTCTCAAAGTATTGGTCAATCCTGCTTGACCTGCTGTGCGATTTTCTTCGTAATTTATTCATCTCTTCAAAGAACAAGCACCGTTTTTAGCGCAGAACAGTAAGATATAAAACTTTTTTCGATTTGTCAAGAAAGAAAGTAAATTTTTTTATTTTTTATTTTCTTGCTTTCCAACGCATCAAAGAACTTTCTTACTACCCCCTTCTTTCTTCGTTTCAGCTCCAATAAAGTCGGCTATGATTCGTTTTTTGAAGGGTCACAATAATACATACTTTACCCTACTTTGTCAATACTTATTTCTTACTTCTCCCCTTTATTTCACCCCTATCCCCTCTATTCCTCTTCTATTCTGATCAAACCATCCTAAACTCACTCTTTCCTTTGTATCTCTGGGTTTTAACCCACTTCGTTAACTTTCCTTACCATCCTAACTCCACTGTCTTCCAACTCCCTCCTTAATCCTCAGTCATTCCCTTTCAGCAGCCATACCTACAAGCCCATACAACTCTTCCAACGTTTACATTCTGCCCTGCCTTTTCCTCCATTGTCTCTGATCTCTAACCCTTTCCAACCCTTGCCCTCTCTACCTCATTCCCAAGCGCTTTAACTTACTCTGCAACGTCGTCGGTCGCAGCCCTAACTGCTGCGCCGCTCCTCTTCGTCCGTAGATTACTCCTGATGTCTTTTCTAAAACTTCTTTTAAATACTTTCTTTGCATCTCATCAAATGGAATAATTTCTGTATCAATTTCTTCGAATAGATTGCCTTGTTTCGAGTCATCTTCTTGATATAAATCAGGCATTTCTAATTGATTTTTATTAATATAGCCTACCATTTCTTTACTTAAGCTGTTTATACTTTCGAAATTATCTGGCCAACTATACGTTTCAATAAACTTTAAAAGTTCATCACTGTAGCTTAGGTTTTTATTACCTAAAGCTTTTTTTAACCAATATAACTTATTGGTAAAGAGTTGATTAATTTCGTTCTTTCTAAACTTAACTGGCGGAAGTGGAATTACTTGAAGTTGCAATTTATAATACAAATTTGGGATTATTTTCCCACTTTCGTTTAAACGATCAACGCTTACATTCGAACTGAATAGTATTTGTATCGAAATATTCTTTGTATTTGCTAAGAGCAATGACTTTGCTAATTGCGTTTGAGCTTCAAGCATTGATTTATGAAAGTCATCCCAAATGAATAAGATTTTTTCATTTTCTTGAACTTGCTCTATTTTAGTTACAAATTCATTTAATGATGTGCACTTTATATAATCCTTTACTATCAAAAGTTCACTAATTTCCTTGAGTAACTTAGTTTTGCCCGTTGCTTTCTCTCCAATTATATAAATCGCTTGATCACGTTCAATTGCTTGATTGATTCTGTTAAGAATTCCCAAATTAGTTTCTGAACTATTCCAATAGTTAGAGAGCTTAGCCTCTAAAAAGGTTTTATTTGATTCTGAAATACTACTAAATAATACTATTATATGATAAAAATTACTTGTTTTTAATTTATTTATGCTAAATGTGTAATCTAATTCAATTTGTTCGTTATATATTGTTGAAAGTTTTATTGATGAGTTCTTACTGTAATCTTTCCCTTTTGAGTTTTCTGCAATTTGATCGATTAAGCCATCTATATCTTTTTTAATTATTGAATTTGTGGTTGATTTTAAAATGTATTCTTCAGATTTATAACCCAATACTTGCTCAATGACTTTAGTTACTAAAACTAATTCAGCTTGTTCTTGACTATCTACTTTAAATATAAACATTAACTGAGGTTGAACATCTAAGAGTTCTTTCCAATATGAGTTATTCTTCATCATAAATAGTTAAGATTTGAAAATTTTTTTGTCATTTTCGTTTGTCTTAGTTACTAACTAGGCTGCATATTTAAGCGATGAATTAAATCAAATTAGGTCCGATTCTAATCCTTTGATTTTGAAATCATTTACGCCTTTTAAAAGCTTTATTTTTGAAGAATAATGATATGTCGGTTCATAATCAACGCTATTTCGTGGAATTATTAGATAACTTAGTTTCGTTGTTATAACCCTAACAATGCAGCCGATTTTTATTTACTTTACTATTTCTGTTTGACTTACAATTTAATTCAATAGCAATTGTCTAGATTTCAATAAATATATTTTTGAATACACTCCGATTTTTTTTCGAAGATTACTCCACTCAATTCGTTTATAGTTCTTGCTTTTGAATTATGATTATTGGCTCATCTTTGGTCGAGGTGACATAATCAAATTTGTTCATTTGCAATTGCCTAGACTTCAATAAATATATTTTTAGAATACACTCCGATTTTTTCCGAAGATCTCTCCACTAGATTCGTTTACAGTTCTTGCTTTTGAATTATGATCATGGGCTCATCTTTGGTCGAGATGACATTTTTTTATTTAAAACTTACTTCTCGCTATCAATCAGCCTCATCTTCTTCATACTCTTTTAAATATTTTACACCGAGATAAAAAAATGGAGTATCCAGCAAAGCAGCAATAAATTTGAATAAATAGGAATTGATAATCAATATAATGAGTGCTGAAATACTATTTACTGCGCTTCCTAAATTTCCAGCTAAGTACAATATCGTTAAGATGGAAGTTGAATCGACCAACTGACTTACCATGGTTGAGCCATTATTTCTTAACCATAAATGTTTCCCTTTTGTGAAATTCTTCCAGAAATGAAATAAGCGCACATCTACTGTTTGAGCAACTAAATAGGCTATCATACTTCCCAATGTATTGCCAATCATGAATTCATAAACACCTTCAAATAGGTCTAAACCTCCACTTATTCCGAATGCATTGGGTAACCAATGATTTATACTCATTATACCTAACATGAAGAAATTCATTATAAAGCCAATCCAAACCACAAGTTGAGCTTTTTTTCTTCCAAATAATTCGGAAATAAGATCTGTTGCTAAGAATGTTATCGGATAGGCAATTACTCCAGCAGGAACGATCATTTTATATTCCGAGCCATTTCTTACCAATTCAGGCACTATACCTAACATCCAATCAGGAATATTCCAGACAAATAGGGTTACAAACTTTGTGGTTCCAATTATATTACCAATTACCAATGCAGTAATAAATAAGGCTGACAAGCCTAAAAACAAAAAATCTCTTTTATCTGATCTCGAGTACGCCACAATTCAACTCTTTTTTTATTGTTTAAAAATAATGAATATGAATTTAATAAATCATTTCGTTTCATTTAGCGTAAACTTTTGATCACTCAAAATAATTCGACTTATTGGATAACCTGATTACAACATAATCAATCACTTATAGATTCATTTTAGACTTTCTATATCTCACATAGAGATTACCCAATTGACAATGATTCCGAAGGATTGATACCTTGCTAGTCTTGAATTTCCGATTTTGAGTTTTTGAGTTTCCTATATTCTAACCAATCATTATAATATTGCATTTCTGATGGAAAAAAATAGCACCGATATGACTAAAGAAGACTTATTACAAGTAATCATTGATAAAACCATTGAAAAAGGGCAATTACCTGACACGATTGCATTACATGAATTTTATAATTCGAACGCTATTCCTGTAGAGATTCAATTTAATGAGACCGTTGATGTAGCTGTTTATTACTTTGAAACGGTATTCGAACTCATTCACAAACAAGCTGATGAATCCGAAGTTTTAACAGGTCTGAGTTTTGGTGAATCGTTCTCTTTTTTAATTTATAGCTCAGCCGATCTTCTTGAGTCTCAGCCATTCTTTTCAAAAAAATGTTTAGAACTTGTTGAATCTGGCATTTTTTACGGGTCAGAAATTGAACATTTAATAAAACCTGAGTTAAATCGCTATCTTTCTACAGACAGACATTTATCCAATGCGGCACATCTTCTAACTGGCGATTTATTTATTGGTCAGATGATTCGTGATTGGGAGTCTTTATTACTCAAGCGTTTGAATGAAGAGATTAGCGCCGAGTCTTGGACAGAACGTGTAGATAAATTTGCAGCTTTATTAGATTCCTTATTGCATAACGACTTACCAGACAAAGGTTTAGATTATGCCAAAACTGTTTTTTCTCAACAGATAAATACAATAACAAACTTTTTCTCCTAAATTATGGATCAATTTCCTTCCTCAAAATTCGAACGTGGCAAAATTTTTACAAAAGCGGGTTTAAAAGTCGGTGGTAACTATGCAAAACACCATCTTCAGCGAGTAATTCAACGAAAAGAAGGTAGCAGATCTGAATTACACAAATCTAATGCGAACGAATTATTTAAAGCATTTACAAAACTTCGTGGTACAGCATTAAAAATTGCACAGTCTGTAAGCGTAGATAATAGCGGAATGTTGCCAGATGAATTTGTTGATGTAATGAGCCAAGCTCAGTATAAAGTTCCGCCAATTAATCCCGTTTTAGTAAGAACAATTGTAAAAAATGAATTAGGTAAATATCCTGAAGAGTTGTTCGAATCGTTTGATTTAAAAGCAATTGCTGCGGCATCAATTGGTCAAGTTCATATTGCTTACCACAAAGATTATGGCAAATTAGCTGTTAAAATTCAATATCCCAATGTTCGTGAAACGATTGATAGTGATCTAACTATGGCAAGAACCATTTTTAAGCAAATGGTTAAATCGGCAAGAACAGAAGAATATTTTGAAGAGATTCGCGAGCGTCTTTTAGAAGAAACCGATTATAATCTTGAAGGCCGTAGAATTGAAGAGTTTCATGCCAATTATGCAGATGATCGTATTGAAACACCACGATATATTGCGGAATTTTCTAGCGAAAAAGTGCTAACCATGACGTATTTAGAGGGCGATCATTTAGATGTGTATTTAGCAAACAATCCTGATGAGGAAAGTCGTAATCATTACGGTCAATTGTTATGGGATTTTTTCCATGATCAGATAAATGATACACGTACGATTCACGCCGATGCGCATCCTGGAAATTATAAGTTTATGGAGAATGGAAAATTGGGAATTCTTGATTTTGGTTGCGTTAAAACATTCCCCAAAGAATTTTTTGATACCTACATGAGTGCACTACCCCTCCATCATACAAGAGATTATGTAGCGCTGAAAAAATTGTATCAAGAATTGGGAATCATAGGTTCCGATGATAGTAATTTAGGTGTTGATGAGGCTTATTTTGAGTTTTTCAAATCCTTTGGTGACACCTTTATTCGCCCGTATCGTGATTTAAGTTTTACGTTTGATAACCCTGAGTACAAATTAGAATTACGTAGTCATTTGCAAAAAGCAACAAGCTTTAGAGAACCAGTCGGCTCAAGACATTTTATTTACTCAACACGAACTCACATGGGATTGTATTCTATGTTGATGGAGTTAAAAGCGAAGATTAATCCAGAGCGAAGTGTTGCTGTGTTGAATACGTATTTAAAAGTTGCTGATTAGATTCAAGTTTAAAATTTGTTTTTCGTTAATAATTTTGAGCTAAATGTCAAATGATTGAATGCGTTCTAAAATCAAGTGGCTTCGAATACAAGTAAATAAAAAACGCCAAACACTGATTTAAAACCTTTGGCAAAGTGCTTCACTTTGCCAAAGGTAACTTTGTCAGAGTTCCAAACTCTGACAAAGTTTTCGGTTTCAACTCTTACTTAAATAGTCGTTGCTAAAAACAATATAAGTAATTGATAATATTGGATATAAATTGACTTTTAGTCTATTTTTCCGTATATTCTTTTGCAAGAAACCCATTAAATCACCCTTTT
>Ga0210013_1001315_pt1 | contig 15209 bp, 14 predicted proteins | sample CryGeymeta201506_FD_185553 | JGI IMG/M metagenome (GOLD analysis project Ga0210013, IMG submission 185553) | Groundwater microbial communities from Crystal Geyser aquifers in Utah, USA - Crystal Geyser metaG 2015-06 (SPAdes) (version 2) | ecosystem: Environmental > Aquatic > Deep subsurface >...
GGTTGTCCGCTAAAGTTTTTACTTTTGTTCATATATCGAGTTTTGTGGTAAAAACAAGATATAAAATAAGCGGGAAATCCAACTAAGGAAATCCCGCTTTTAAAAATGTTTTATCGGACACTACTGATAAACAATAATGAATAATCAAATGAAGGTAATCTTAATTATAATATTGTTTTTTACTTTCCAAATTGGAATAGCTCAGGTTTTTAATCCTACGCCTATTTTTATTGATGATGATGCTCCTGGTGGGTTTTTAACCACGGGCGATATAAATAATGATGGATACCAAGACATAATTCATGTGTCCTCACAACGCTTAGTTTGGTATGAAAATGATGCACAAGGGAACTTTAGTGATCCTGTTGTGATTGATACTGAACCCGGTCAGTCTTTTGATATTAAAGCAATAGATTTAGACCAAGACAGTAACTTGGATATATTGGTAAGTTCATTTGCTCATGACCGTTTGTATTTTTACCGCAATCTGGGAGGTGGCAGTTTTGCCCCAAGGCAAGTACTTGCAGAAAACCTCGATAGAATAAGAAGTTCTAAATCAGCCGATTTAAACGGTGATGGTTTTTTGGATTTGGTGATTGGGATTACAAATAGTGTGGGTCTATATTGGATGGAGCATCTGGACGGGCTGGGCAATTTTGCCCCACCCACTCCCATCAGCACCACGCTTGCACAAGCGCGAAATCAACAAATAGGAGATATAAACGGCAATGGTTTTTTGGACGTGTTGAGCAACTCAGGAGGTAGTACTTTACTGTCTTGGTTTGAAAATGATGGACAAGGCGATTTTCCAACCCAACATATTGTGGAAAATTCGGGTTTTTATCACAAACAGCTTTTTTTAAAAGATATAGATGGCAATGGTAACCTCGATATTGTATGTATAAGTGATGATGGTGTTTTTTGGTATGAAAACTTGGACGGATTTGGAAATTTTAGCTCAAAACATATTATACATTCAACTACAGATTCTGCAATTCAATATTCGCAACTTGCAGTATTTGATATTGATAATAACGGTACGATGGATGTAGTTTATTTATCTTCAATAAATGATGGTGTTAACTATCAACTCAACGACGGGTCTGGTAATTTTAGCAATCCTTATTATGTTGACCCCCCAACAGGTATTACTTCTGGTGGTAATTTTCCTCTTGATATTGACAGCGACGGCGATAAGGATTTAATAAATATAGCTGCGATAAATGGTAATCCTTCACTTCGTATTTTATGGTGGTATGAAAACCAAACCATTTTAAATGTTCAAGATTATGCTCTAAAAGGTCTTACCATTACCCCAAACCCGGTAGCTGGTGTTTTATCCATTAAAAGCAAAACTCCCTTAAAAAGTGTAAGTTTTTACCAAAGCCAAGGGAAAACATTAAAAACGGTTACTTCTTCTTTTGAAAGCATAGACGTTACATTTTTAACTCCGGGAATCTATTTTGTATGGATTGAAGGGCAAGAAGGAGAACGGGTGGTTACAACTGTCATTAAGAAGTAACATGAAACAACTTTAAAAATGAAACCAATTTTTTTACTATTTTTTGTATTAAGCCCTCTGTTTTGCAAGGCACAGCCAGATAATATGTTATTTTATTATTCTTGGCAATTAAATCAGATAAATATTGAAGGGCAAACAGATATTCCTTATAATGCTGAGTTAAACTATAATGTTATTTTAAATTTTTATGATACCACTCCTTATACCTTTAGCTTGAAGGTATGTCAAACTTTAAGTGGTGAGATTGAATATCCTGCCAATAATGTTATGATTATACCTTCTGTTTTAACAGTATCTGGTGATGCTTGTACACTAATTGAAAATAGTGATTTTGAAGCCTTATTATTTAATTTCTTCCAAAGTCTTATAAACACAGAATTCACTTATTATATTGGTATTGTAGATTTTGATCCTCCCAATTATTTTCCAATTATGATCGCTCCAAACGGTGATTACGTTGAATTTCATGAAACTTATCTAGGTGTGGAATCTTTTGATAAAAAAATGTTTTCTATTTACCCAAACCCAGTTTCTGACATCATTAATGTTAGGGCTCTTACTACTCAAAATATTTCTAAAATAAGGGTTCTTTCTCTTGAAGGTCGTTTATTGCTTGAGTCAAATGAACACTTTGTTCTTACGCAGCATCTCTCTAAAGGGATGTATCTTGTAGAAGTAATAGCAGAAGATGGGTCCAAACAAATAGAAAAAATCCTTAAAAAGTAAGTCGTATAGAATTCAAAATATAGTTTTAATCAACAACTAACTCTTGAAATACCAGGGTCTTACATTACTTAATGATACTGTTAATGAATCAATAAAGGATTGTTAGGATCTAAATAAAAGGTGGAAGATGTCGATTATACAAAAAAGCTTTCAGAAAAAGAAGTGGACTATTATCGGCTAACAAAAAGTGAAATTATTCCAGTGTGTAAAAAATAAAGTATCTTTAAACTATTCCTTCGAAATTTTTAGTCTATCAGAACCTTTTTAAAACCTTCTGTCATCCATTCTTGAAGTGTTCCGGAAGCATCTGTATAAATAATAAAAGCATCTAATTCTGTGTGTTGTGATAAAAAAGCAATACTTTCTTCCAAATCCATTACCATAAAAACCGTGGCATAAGCATCTGCCACCATACAAGTAGATGCCAATACAGACGCGCTAAGTACATTACTAACTTTAGGCCAACCTGTTAAAGGATTTATAGAATGTACAAACTTTTGACCTGTTGCCGTGTCTTCAGAAAATTTTCGGTAGTTTCCGGAAGTTGCCATTGCACGATTATCTCTTAGTTCTAAAAAGCGAATAAAGGTACGCTCGTTTTCATTCTGTGTGGGATTATCTATGGCAACCGTCCAGTTTTTATTTTTATCGGTATTTTTTCCTTTCGCCAAAAGTTCACCACCTAGTTCGATTAAATAGTTTTTTACTCCCTTTTGGTTGAGAACATCACCAAGTAAATCTAGGGTATATCCTTTTGCTAAGGCATTAAAATCGATAAAAATTCGAGAATCTGCTTTCACAATTTTATTTTCTAAGGTCAAACTAATCTTATCCAAACCTACAAATGCCCTTATACTATCAATTTTTGTACTATCAATTGCCAGTAATTGTTTATTAGGTCCAAAACCATAGGCGTTAACTAATAGGCCTACTGTAGGATCAAAAATACCGTTTGTTTCTTTCCAAATTTGTTGAGAAGTTTTTAGGACATTTACAAATAGCGTATCTACAATTATCGAGGTATCTCCTTGATTAATTTTAGAAATATCAGAGGTTTTCTGATAAGTGGACATGGATTGGTTTACTCTCTTAAAAACATCTTCAAAATCTGCCATAAAATCTTCAGAAGATTCATACTGAATGTTAAAAGTTGTGCCCAAGGCCTCTCCATAATTTTGAATAAGCCCAGATTTAGTTGGTTCTTCCTTGCAGGAAAAAAACAGGAAAACAAGAAATAGAATAGTTGCCTTTTTCATTAAAAAATAGGTAAATTGATTATTATAAATAAATTTTTAAAAAAAAGTCAAGAAACTTCTTATCTAAAAAACAATTTCTTGTAAACCGTTATATACAACGGTATAATCTTCATTTTTCAGGATGGGCATCTGGTAATTGGAGCCGTGGCCCAATCCCACACCTGCATAATAGGTTTTGGCTTCAAATTTATCTGCATGCATTTTCATTTTCAACATACTATCTTTGTCATAATCTTGAACAGGGTTAGGAAAAAGGATTGCTTTAACAACAATAAAGTGTAGTGTTTTATTTTTTAAGACAACAAACTGCGGATTTTTTTTAAGCGTCGAATTTACTGCCAAAAATTCAAAGCCTTGAGCCTCTAAATCTTTGCCTACAATGTTCATTGCCAGGTTGTGACGTTCTTGTTCTGTAAGAGGTAGGGACATATCTAGTGTTCAGTATTCAGTGTTCAGTGGTGTTTTAAAACTAAAAAAAATTATTAATAAAAAAACCGATACTTTAAAGGCATCGGTTTTTTTACATCTAATTTTATCCTCCAAAGTCATCAAATCGAATATTTTCATCGGGGATACCAAAATCTTCTCCCATTTTTTGAACGGCGTTATTCATTAATGGCGGTCCGCAAAAATAGAGTTCAATATCTTCTGGCGTTTCATGATAATTTAGGTAATTATTGATTACCACTTGGTGAATAAATCCAACAAAACCATCGCCTTCACCATCTATACCATCTTTTACTTTCCAATTATCTTCTGGCATGGGTTCAGAAAGAGCTAAGTAGAATTTAAAGTTTGGAAAATCTTTTTCTAAGTTTTTAAAATGATCGATATAGAACAATTCTCTTTTAGAACGACCTCCATACCAATAGGTTACTTTTCTTCCGGTTTTTAAGGTACGAAAGAGGTGGTAAAGGTGAGAACGCATCGGTGCCATACCGGCTCCTCCACCCACATAAAGCATTTCAGCTTCGGACTCATTAATAAAAAATTCGCCATAAGGGCCTGAAATAATTACTTTATCTCCAGGTTTTCTAGAAAATATATATGAGGAAGCGATACCAGGATTAACATCCATCCATCCGTTTTTAGCTCTATCAAATGGTGGTGTGGCAACACGCACGTTAAGCATAATTTCTCTTCCTTCAGCAGGATAAGAAGCCATGGAATAAGCACGCTCAACAGTTTCTACATTTTTCATCACCAATGGCCACAATTTAAATTTATCCCATTCATCTTGAAATTTGTCTGGTCTTTCGTGTTCTTCGGGGTGCGCTGTTATATCAATATCTTTAAATTGAATTTCGCAAGGTGGAATCTCAATTTGAATATATCCCCCGGCTTTATAATTCATATCCTCTGGAATTTCCACTACAAATTCTTTAATAAATGAAGCTACATTATAGTTACGAATAACTGTTCCTTCCCATTTTTTAATACCAAAAACCTCTTCCGGTATGGTAATGTTCATGTCCTGTTTCACTTTAACCTGACAAGCAAGACGAGTACCTTCTTTTAATTCTTTTCTTGAAAAGTGAGGGGTTTCGGTAGGAAGAGCCTCGCCTCCTCCTTTAAGTACATGGCATTCACATTGAATACAAGTACCACCTCCTCCACAAGCGGAAGGTAAAAATATTTTTTCAGAACCTAAAGTGGTTAAAAGAGATCCTCCAGATTCTACTTCAATTACTTTTTCACCATTAATGGTAATTTTTACAGGGCCGGAGGGAGATAATTTTTCTTTTACAAAAATTAATACTCCAACTAAAAGTAAAGTCAATATTAAAAAAGCGATAACTGTTATTAAAACGACACCTAATATACTTGCTGCTAATATCATTTGGTTAGTTAGTTTATTTTTTTGTTTGTTGTATCTAATAAATCTTGGCTCGTCTCTGAATTTTCTTGTATTGCTGATACGTCATTTTCTGAGCTGATATTTTGATTCAAAACTGGTGTTGTAGATTTAGAAACTTGGGCTGTTTCTTCAGGTGCTTTTTCTTCGCCACCGGTTAACATGCCTCCAAAACTCATAAAACCTATGGCCATAAGTCCTGTGATAATAAATGTAATTCCTAATCCTCTAAGTGGTGGTGGTACATTAGAATAGCGAATTTTTTCACGAATAGCTGCTATGGTTAATATGGCTAAAAACCATCCTATGCCAGAGCTAATACCATAATTTACTGCAAGACCAAATGTTGCTATTTCTCTAGATTGCATAAACAATGAGCCACCTAATATGGCACAATTTACTGCAATAAGCGGTAAGAAAATTCCTAACGAATTATACAATGATGGAGAGAATTTTTCTACAACAATTTCAACTAGTTGCACCATAGTAGCAATTGTTGCAATAAAAAGTATAAAAGACAAGAAACTCAAGTCGTATGAAGCATATTCAGGTCCTAACCAAACTAGGGCACCGTCGCGCAAAATATATTGATCTAATAACCAATTTAAAGGCACTGTGATTCCGAGTACAAAAATAACAGCGGCTCCTAAACCTACTGCTGTTGCAACCTTTTTAGACACCGCCAAATAAGAGCACATTCCAAGGAATGTAGCAAAAATCATATTGTCAACAAATATTGATTTAAAAAATAATTCTAAGTGTTCCATAATTTATGAATATGGGTTGTAAATATTTTTAGTTAGTGTTCTTCAATTAATTTAGAATTTCTAGAGCGTTGAACCCAAATAATAATTCCAATTACAATTAATGCCATAGGAGATAATAACATAAATCCGTTATTTTCGTAACCAATAGCATACAATCCGGTTTTTGTGATAGGATCTCCTAAAACTTGAATACCAAGTAAGGTTCCTGACCCTAATAATTCTCTAAAAAAGCCTACTATTATTAAAATAACGCTATATCCTAGGGCATTACCGATGCCATCTAGAAAAGATCTCCAAGGGCCATTTGCTAATGCAAAAGCCTCAAAACGCCCCATAATAATACAGTTTGTAATGATTAAGCCTATAAATACAGAAAGTTGTTTGCTTAATTCGTAAGCATAGGCTTTTAAAACTTGATCTACAATAATTACAAGTGCAGCAACCACAATAAGTTGTACAATAATTCTAATTTTTGAAGGTATAATATTTCTAATAAGTGAAATAACTACATTACCAACGGATACTACAAATAGCACAGAAAGTGCCATAACTATTGAGGCTTTTAACTGCGCGGTAATTGCCAATGCGGAACAAATTCCTAAAACCTGAATAGTAATTGGATTGTTATCTGCAAGTGGGTCTAGGATTAGTGCTCTATCTTTTTTGGATAATAATGCCATAATTTATTTTGTTAATGTTTTTAAATGAGGAAGGTATATTCTCAAATAGTTTTTAATCATTGCTGTAACACCATTCCCTGTTATTGTAGCTCCAGCAAGTGCATCTACTTTATTATCTTCTTTTCTGTTATTAAGAGGATCATTATTTCCTTTTGCAACTTTGATACTAGCAAAATTTTGGTTTTCATCTAAAATAAATTCACCTTTAAAGTCGTCCATAAAAAACCGTTCTTTTATATTAGCACCAAGTCCGGGGGTTTCTCCTTTATGATCAAAAAAGACACCCTGAACAACTAGGTTTTCATCAAAAGACATAAAGCCCCAAATGGCGTCCCACAAACCTTTACCACGCATAGGTACGATATAATAGGTTTTGCCATCTTTCTCCCCAACAAAAAGTGGCAATCTTTTTTCATAACCGGCTTTTTTAGCTTGAGCTTCTTCTTTAGCAAGGTCTATTAAATAAGCTTCCTCGTCTTCGGTAACTTTGTTCCCTTGAATAACAAGTTGTTTTTTAATATATTCCTTGAACAATTGTCCCACTTTATCAGTAGGAATAAAATTTACATCATTATCTCCTTCATTGCTATTCACACCCATTGCATAAAGAATATTCTGTTGCTTTTCAAACCGCTGATTTTCAGTTATAGTAGGTTTTAAAGCCGTTGCAACAAATGCCAGTATAGAACCAACTACGACAACCATAAGTATGGCAAAGAGGAAGGTATATAGGTTACTGTCAGTTTTTTTTGCCATGATTATGCAGATTTAATTTTTAAACGTTTCATTCTTTTTTTGATGTTTCCTTGAATTACATAATGGTCAATAGTAGGAGCAAATACATTCATTAATAATATTGCTAAAAAGACCCCTTCAGGGTATGCAGGATTAAATACTCTAATCATTACGGAAATAAACCCAATAAAGAATCCATAATACCATTTTCCTTTATTGGTTTGCGATCCAGTGACAGGATCTGTAGCCATATATACAATACCAAATGCTAAACCGCCTATTATTAAATGTTCCCAAAAAGGCACACTCATTAGTCCAAAGAAATTACTTCCATCTTTTATCCAACCGGCATCTACAACGCCATTAAATAAAAGTCCCATCGTCAGGGCGCCTATTACGGCACTTAACATAATTCGCCAACTGGCCACCTTTGTGTATAATAAAAATAAACCCCCTAAAAGTATCAAAATGGTAGAAGTTTCGCCTACCGAACCAGGTATAAAGCCATAAAACATATCCATTATAGAATAAATAGGTTCTTGGTTTTGAGCATAAGTACCTAAAATGGTTTCTCCGGAAATTGCATCTAAATTAGACCCCGCCGAAATAAGGGCATCTCTTTCCACAGCCCCGTGTACCCAAACTTTATCGCCGCTCATCCAAGTAGGATATGCAAAAAACAAAAAAGCGCGAATGGTTAGAGCCGGATTTAAAATGTTCATTCCAGTTCCACCAAAAACTTCTTTTCCTAATATCACTCCAAAAATTACAGCAATAACAAGCATCCATAATGGTGTGTCAATAGGAATAATAAGTGGTACTAACATTCCGGTAACTAAATATCCTTCTTCCACTTCGTGGCCTTTGATTGTTGCAAAAACAAATTCAACGCCTAGACCTACAACATAGGAAACAATAACTAAAGGAAGTACTGTCCAAGCACCTAAAGTTAAATTTTCCCAAGTAAAAAAATTACCCAAAGGGTCTAAACGCAAAGTTTGGTCAATTGCAGCGTAATGCTGGTATCCAGCATTAAAAATTCCAAAAATCAAACATGGAACTAAAGCTAAGATTACGGTATTCATGGTACGCTTTAAATCATCAGCCGCCTTAACGTGGGTACCAGAATGTGTAACATCATTGGGCATGTACAAGAACGTATGCAACGCATTAAACGCGGGTGCCATTTTAGTACCCTTGTACTTCATTTTTAAATCGTGTAATTTATTTTTCAAACTCATAGCTTAACCTATTTCTTTGTACATAACATCTAATCCTTGTCTTATAATATCTTGATGAGGTTGTTTTGAAATACATACAAACTCAGTCAATGCAAAATCTTCAGGGGCAACTTCATACATACCTAATTGTTCCATAGCATCTAAATCTTCTACCATGCAAGCTTTTAAAATCTGTAATGGATAGATATCTAAAGGAAAAACTTGCTCGTACAGCCCAGTTTGCACAAATGCTCTATGCTCGCCATTGGTATTGGTATTTAAAGTGAATTTTTTCTTTGGAGTTAGCCAAGAAAATGTCAATGCTCGGGTTAATGATATTTTGTTAAATTCAGGTTTTGTCCAACCAAAAAATTCATAATCATCCCCCTCAGGAATTACTGAAATTGTGTTATCGTAAAAGCCCAAATGACCGTCTTTTTCTACTTTTTTTCCGGAAAGAATCCCTCCACTAATAACACGAACGTTTTCTTCATTAAGCCCTGAGTCATATACCATTGTAGAAACCTCAGCTCCTATTTTAGTTTTGTAATATTTTGGCGATTTTAGCGAAGAACCCGATAAAGCCACAATTCTTTCCGCATTGTATTTTCCGGTTAATAGAAAATCTCCTATAATAACTAAATCTTGAGGAGTAATAGTCCAAACAGTTTCTCCTTTGTTTACAGGATCAATTTTATTGATTAGAGTACCAACATTTCCGGCTGGATGTGGTCCTGAAATTTTATGAATAATAACATCTTTTAAATTTGACATTGGTGATATAGTTTCTGCACCAATACCTACATGTACTTTTCCTTTAGTTAATTTACTTAAAGCAGTTACAGCAGCTTGCAATTGTGTTTCTTTGCCTTGAAGTGTAAAGTTATAATCGGCAACTAAAGGACCGCTTGCAAAAGCAGAAATAAAAATTGCTTTGGGCGATAGGTTTGGATTTGCAACCACATCATAAGGACGTTGTTTAATAAAAAACCAACAACCGCCTTCTAACAGCCTGTTTTTAATTGTTTCAGCTTTTGCTGAGGCAACATCTAGTTTCCCAAAATCACGATAGGCATCTTGGCTATCAGCTGTAATAACCAAATCAGTAATCACCCTTTTTGCTCCTCGTTTAATTTCTGTAAGTGTTCCGCTAACAGGAGAAACAAATCGAATATTTTCTTGTGTTTTTGAAAACCAAATTTCATCTCCAGCTTGAAGTTTCGCACCTTCTTTAACTACCATTTTTGGTGTAATTAAATGAAAGTCAGAAGGTTTTATGGAAAATGTTCGTGATCTTGGGGCATTTGTAAGTGCTTTTTCTGATTCGCCAACAAGACGAATATCAAGCCCCTTTGTAATTCTAATGTCTTTTGACATAGGATATTTGTATTAGAGTTCTCTTTAATTTTCCCGAGTATTCGAAAAATGATTCTTCGGGAGGGCAAATTTACAAATTTTGAAACGTATTATTATAGACAATTTGAAGCTAAATTCCTTATTTATAATTAATATAAATAATGAATTTATGGGTTTCAACTTATTTCCTAATTAATGGCTTGAATTTTGTTTATATTTACATTTTGAACAACTAACTTTTATGAAAATATATCCTTTATTTCAAACCATCCTACTTGTCTTTTGTGCTACACTATTCTCTCAGATAAAAGACGTAAATCCGCCAAACAACTTACAAACTATTATATTTATTGGAAATACACCTCAAGCACAGTTACCTATTATTAAACCAGGGGAACGATTACAATTAAGTTTTGATGATATTAATGGTAACGAGAGAGATTATTACTATATTATTGAACACTTTAACTTTGATTGGACACCATCCGATCTTTCAAAATCAGAATACCTTGAAGGTTTTGATGATGTGAGGATAAACTATTATGAAAACTCTTTAAACACTCTACAAATGTATTCTCATTACGATTTAAATATACCGAATAGAGATACAAGAGCTATAACTAAAACAGGAAACTATTTGTTAAAAATTCTTGATGACAGAGGAACTATTATGTTTACCAGAAAATTTATAGTGTATGATGATATTGCAAGTGTGAGTGTGGCTATAAAAAGAGCACGAGACTTAAATTATATTAACACCAAACAAGTAGTTAACTTTTCCGTTAATTCCCCTAGTTTACTTCTAATTAATCCAAATCAAAATGTAAAATCATTAGTCCTTCAAAATAACAATTTAAACACTGCCATAACCAATTTAAAACCGCAATACACCATAGGCAATGAATTAATTTATCGCTACGATCAAGAAGCTTCCTTTTGGGCCGGAAATGAATATTTAAACTTTGACAACAGCGATGTAAGAGGTGCCACCGTAAATATTAGAAGAGTAGAATTAGAAGATTTATACATCAACTACCTCTACACAAATATAGCCAGAAAAGAAAGGCCTTATACCTACTACCCGGATATAAATGGTAATTTTTTAGTGCGAAATATTCGTGGACAAAAAGAAAGTATTGATGCTGAATATGTTTGGGTGCATTTTGCCCTGCAGTATTATGATGACTTAAAAGAGGGGCAAGAAATTCACCTTTACGGTAATTTTAACAACTTTAACTTTAGTGAAAATACAAGAATGGTTTATGACGAAAAATCAGATACCTACAGAAACAAACGCCTTTTTAAACAAGGTTTTTATAACTTTAAATATGTTCTTGTTAATCCTAACGGAAGTATAGATGAAGGGGCAATAAGCGGCAATTTTGATCAAACTGAAAATGATTATACCGTAATTATCTACTATAGAGATTTAGGTGGCAGATATGATAGAATTATAGGTGTAGGCAAAGGAAATTCAATTAATATAACTAATAATTAAAATTAATTTTCTCGCCGTTTTATAAATTAAAATCTTTATATATTTAGTGCTTTAATTTCAGGATTCTCTATATGCTAAATAGGCTCTCTGTTTTACTTGCGGCTATTATTCCTTCTAATGAAAAAGGAAGAAAATCGCTTTTATACAGAGGCGAAAAGTGCTTGAATTGTAATCACCCCTTAGACAAAAGCGATAAATACTGCCCAAATTGCTCCCAATTAAATTCTACAAAAAAACTTTATTTTAAAGACCTTTTTCAGGAATTTTTTTCAGGAATTTTTGCTTATGACAGCAGACTTGTAAACACATTGCGTGTGTTATTATTTAAACCCGGAAAAATATCTAAAGAATATGTAGAAGGAAAAAGAATGCGATATGCCAATCCTTTTCGGTTTTATTTAAGCGTTAGTATTATCTTTTTTCTTCTGAGTGGCATTTTAACAAAAATTAGTGAATACACCCAAAAAAATGAAATCAAGGAAAAACGTTCGCCTAAAGTAAAAACCTTTGAGAAAGACTCTTTTGAAACCGCAGACAGCATTCTTAAAGTAAATCAAATGCAACTACCCATAATACATACTTCCTTATCAGAAAAAGAAGCGTTAAAAAAAGAAAGCGTCCTTTACTACACAGAAACTCAATTAGACACTATGTATTGGGGGCAAATTTTTTATAATAAGTGGAGAATCTACAATGACTATTTTTCAAATAATATAGAAACAGACCCACAAAGTGCATTAGCACAAATAGGTCATCAAAACAATACCTATAATAGGTGGCTTTTCAAAAAAATTATTGATTTTAATTTTTTCAAGGACAATCCTGAAGTAGCTTATAGTTATTTTATTTCTAAACTTCCTTTTGTAATTTTTTTATTTATGCCGGTTTTTGCGCTATGTATTAAATTTATTTACATAAGAAATAATAGGATTACCTATATGGAACATTTGATTTTTGCTTTTCACGTTCAAAGCCTCCTTTTTGCCCTTTTAATTATCACTCTAATCTTTGACTATTTTTTTAATAGTAATCTATCTACCTTTTTTGCTTTACTACTGTTTGCCGTCTATTTATATAAAGCTATGCGTATATTTTACCAACAAAGCAGGTTTAAAACAATCGTTAAATTTATGACACTAAACACTTTATTTAGTATCTTAGCCACGTTTGCAGCGATACTCTATGCTTTTTTATCTTTTTCGCTTTATTAAGGATTACTATGGTACAACAAGTTACACAAGGAATTAAAATTTCTGTTGAGACAAACTTTGAGGGCACCTTTTATAAAAATTATAAAATTCATTATGCTTTTCAATACCAAATTACCATTGAAAATCAAAGCAAAGATTCCGTTCAGCTTCTTTCTAGACATTGGAAAATAAAAGACTCATTAAATCAATTGGAAACAGTTGCTGGTGAAGGCATTATTGGAAAAAAACCAGTTTTAAAACCTGGAGAATCCCATACCTATATTTCGGGTTGTTTGTTGATTTCTCCATTTGGAGCAATGTCCGGACATTATACCATGGTGAATTTTACAAATACAAAAAAGTTTCGGGTAAAAGTGCCTAGTTTTAAACTTTGCGCTCCTTATGCTATGAATTAACTCCTAAATAATTAAACTCTTTATGTGTTATTTCGTTCGTCATCAAATTAGTGTATTGCATATTTAACTTATTCGTATTCTTTTCTACTTGTGTAATACTCATCGTTTTTAATGCCCCTCTATCTATTTGAAGATCCATATCTTTATTTCCAATTCCTGCATATTTATGAAAATCAAGAAGTGTATCAGCATCAATAGGTTTATCTTCTAAAAATGCAGAAAACCACTTTTCACGTTCTTTTTTCATCGTAGCCGAATAAAGCGTTGAAGAGCTCCAAATTTTTGGCTCTAGAGGTAATGGAGTAAAATATTTTTCTTTTCCATCCCAAACTAATTCATAAACAGACAGTTGCGGAGTCCACTCTATAAGGAGAAGTGTAAAAGGTTCAATGCCCAATAAATTAAATAAGGTAATATCCTGAACTGCATTTTTTGAAACCAGTAACTGTTTCACTAGGTTACCCCGGCTCATTATGTAGTTATCCCTTTTTATATGCCCTTCAAAAGCACCATTTAAAAGACATAGCAATCTGTTTTTTGAACTTAGACCAATCCAAGTGCCTCCTGCTAATTCGTCTTTTGGAAAAAGTAGTTTTTCGCCTTCAAAATCATATTCCTCTGGAGGCAAAGTCTTTCTACCTATTGCCTCATCCCGGTTAGACGTTAAAATAAAATCAGATTCCCCTTTAGGAATAAAAGTTACTGTACACATGTGCTATTTGTACGAAAATGAAAGCACAACTTACAAAAAAAATACGAAATACAATTCCTTTGAATTCCTAAAATAAGAAACTTCAAACACTATCTTTAAAAAGGGTCTTGCACTAGAAATCTAAAGAAAATCGTACCTTTGCAAAAGATAATTTTATTGAAAATACAAACATATATCATGGGAAAAGGATTTTTTAAAGTGCCAATTGCAGTAAACGAACCTGTTAAAAATTACGCGCCGGGATCTCCGGAAAGAGAAAGCGTTTTAAAAACGTATAAAGAAATGTACAACAGCACAGTAGATGTTCCACTATACATAAATGGGAAAGAAATTCGTACTGGTAATACCGGAAACATTGCACCACCTCACGACCACAAACATAGTCTTGGATCCTACCATAAAGCAGAAAAAAAACACATTCAACAAGCTATTGACACTGCGCTGGAAGCAAGAAAATCCTGGTCAAAAACCCCTTGGGAGCAAAGAGCCGGAATATTTTTAAGAGCAGCTGAATTAATTGCAGGACCCTATCGCGCAAAAATAAATGCTGCAACCATGCTTGGGCAGTCTAAAAATATTTATCAAGCCGAAATTGATGCCTCTTGCGAGTTGATTGACTTTTTGCGATTTAATGTGCAGTTTATGACGGAAATCTATGCAGAGCAACCGCAATCAACTAGTGGCGCATGGAATAGAATAGAATACCGACCATTAGAAGGTTTTATTTATGCTATAACACCTTTTAATTTTACCGCTATTGCTGGAAATCTTCCTGCCAGTGCTGCTTTAATGGGGAATGTAGTTGTTTGGAAACCTAGTGACAGTCAAGTATTTTCAGCTAAAGTACTTATGGATATTTTTAAAGAAGCAGGCGTTCCAGACGGTGTTATTAATATTGTTTTTGGTGATCCTGTTATGATTTCAGATACTATCTTGAATAGTCCTGATTTTGCCGGAATCCATTTTACAGGATCTACTGATGTTTTTAAACATTTATGGAAACAAATAGGACAAAACATAACTACTTATAAAACGTACCCAAGAATTGTAGGGGAAACAGGAGGCAAAGATTTTATCATTGCACACAAATCCTCTAACCCAATACAAATTGCTACAGCTATATCCAGAGGCGCTTTTGAATATCAAGGACAAAAATGCTCTGCTGCTTCACGCTCATATATTCCGAAAAGTTTATGGCCGGAAGTTAAAAAACAACTAGTAAAAGATGTCAAATCTTTTAAAATGGGTTCTCCAGAAGATATGAGTAATTTTATAA
>Ga0210013_1001333_pt1 | contig 15046 bp, 13 predicted proteins | sample CryGeymeta201506_FD_185553 | JGI IMG/M metagenome (GOLD analysis project Ga0210013, IMG submission 185553) | Groundwater microbial communities from Crystal Geyser aquifers in Utah, USA - Crystal Geyser metaG 2015-06 (SPAdes) (version 2) | ecosystem: Environmental > Aquatic > Deep subsurface >...
CATTCTTGTCGGCTGAGGGCGTTGTTTCACGTTAACGTCCATGTTCAACAAGGACACCCCAAAGCATGAAACACGCGTGCCCTGCGTAGGGCGGGTTTCAACCCGCCATGGCCGACTGAAGTCGGCCCTACGACACGCCATTCTTGTCGGCTGAGGGCGTTGTTACACGTTAACGTCCATGTTCAACAAGGACACCCCAAAGCATGAAACACGCGTGCCCTGCGTAGGGCGGGTTTCAACCCGCCATGGCCGACTGAAGTCGGCCCTACGACCCGCCATTCTTGTCGGCTGAGGGCGTTGTTTCACGTTAACAATTCAAAGTTCAAAACTTCGATTTGTAAAAAATGATTCCTCGTCAAGCTGCTTCCACCTTGCCTCGCATGGCACAGGGATGTCGATTTTTTCGGACAAACCGTACGTGTCATTGGAAAACCCGCAAGAACGCGAATTTGCGCTGGGCCTTCAAGCGCAATGCGTCTGTCGGTTTTGGCTGAAGGTCAAATAGCTATTTAAATAGTAGCATCTAACGAAGGTATTAAAAGGGCTAGAGGCCAATTTATCTTATATATTTAGCTTGATATACCGATATTGCGCAGCGCCACATACAGCGCCGTGCCTGCCAAAATGCTTAAGAGCGGCTGCCTGCGCCACCTTTGCAGCGCCACCACCGTGGCCACGGCGGCCAGTTCCGCCCACGGCCCAGACGGATTCTCCCGGGCGCTGCCCACCAGGGTGTGCACCAGCAGCAGCGTCATGATGGCCAGCGGCAAAAAGCGCCCCAGGCGCTGCACCAGCGGGTGGCTTTGTAAGAACCGCGCCGCCAAAAACGGCAGGGCACGCAGACCGAAAGTGACCGCAGCCATGGCTGCCAGCACACCCAAAGCGTAAGAGGTGTCGATCATGGGGCGACCTCGGCGTGTGTGGACTTGGGCCAGAAAAGCCCGGCGCATACGCTCAAGGCAATGGCCACCAGCAGCGCCTGCTGCGGTACCAAGGCCCAGGCCACAGCGTAGCTGACCACCGCCACCCACAGCGGCGCGCTGGATTCGGCACTGCGCCATTGCTCTACCGCCAGTACGGCAAACAGCGCGGCCAGCGCAAAGTCCAGACCCACCAGAGCGATCTGCGCCTGCGCCCCAATTACCGCACCCAGCAGCGTGCCCAGCACCCACCAGCCCTGGTTGAGCAGCGCCACGGTCACCATCTGCCCGGCGCGCGTGCCTCCAGGCAGGGTGGTGAGCACCGAATAGGTTTCATCGGTCAGCGCAAACACCAGATACCAGCGCGCCCAGGGTTGATGTGGCAATTTGTGCAACAGCGACAAGCCATAAAACACATGACGCAAATTCACCACCAGCGTGGCCAGCGCAATCGAGGCTACGGGCAGGCCAGCCGCCAACATGGGCACCATCATGAACTGCGAGGCACCGGCAAACACCCACACGCTGGCAGTCACAGCCAGCCACCACGGCGCCCCGGCCTGTACAAACAAAAAACCAAACACCATGCCCAGCGGGATGTAGCCCATGGCCACGGGGACGGAGAGTGAGAGAACAGAGATCGGCGGTGTCGCCGGGGGCTGCGGGTTGGATGGCGTGGCAGACATGAAACAGGGGCAATCGTTGAATAGATGCAAGCTCCGCAATGTACCAGTCCCGCCTGGGTGCGAGTTTGACAGTTTGACGGTTTGTCATCTGCCCGGCTCTGGCCACGGCCTTGCAGGTGGTTCTTGTCAATCCTGCGGCATGCGCCGCATGATTTGCAAAACTACCGGAGTCCCAGATGACAGCGATTCAAAAATCCCCCAAAGTGGCCGTGTTACTTGCGGGCTGCGGCCACCTGGACGGTGCCGAGGTGCGCGAAGCCGAGTTGACCCTGCTGGCGCTGGACCAGCAGGGTGCGGCGTTCCAGTGCATTGCTCCCAACGCGCCGCAGTTTCATGTCATCAACCATGTCACCGGCGACGTGGTGGCTGGCGCGCAACGCAACATCCTGGAAGAATCCAGCTGCATTGCCCGCGTCGGCCAGTGTCTGAATCTGGCGCAGGCCAAGGTGGCGGACTACGACGCGCTGGTCATGCCGGGCGGCTACGGCGTGGCCAAAAACCATTGCTCGTTTGCCTTCAAGGGCGCGGATGCGGATGTGCGCCCGGATTTGGCGGCTTTTGTGCGCGGTTTTTTTGATACCAAGAAACCAGTGGGGGCGATTTGCATTGCCCCGGCGCTGGTGGCCTTGGCATTGAGCCAGACCCAAGACAGTGCGGCGATGACGCTGGGCAACGATGCCGGTTGTGCCGCAGCGTTGACCCAATTGGGTCAGCAAAACCACAACACCCCCAACGCCACACAGATCGTGATCGACGAAGTACACAAGCTCATCACCACGCCGGCTTTCATGTTTGACGACGCGAAACTGAGCGATGTGTCTATCGGCATTGGGCGCTGCGTGGCCGAGGTGCTCAAGCGGGTTTGACCCGGTGTTGCCATCATCCCAAATGATCCATTAGCCGGCACTTCGTACCTGCCTGATGCCTGGCAGCGTGATTTGCGACCATTTTGCCCGCCCGTTAGTCGTCCATCGCTACGGCTATGAACGCCTCTTGGCCAGCCAAACTGCCTCGCAACTCACCTCGCCATGCATTCATGCCTAAATCGATTGTTTGGGATAATGCCCGCATGACAAAAATGGCGGGTCAACTTCTTGACACACACGCTGGCGGTTTGGCTGAGCAGCTGGTGGCGTTGATTCGCACGCGTTTCCCGCTGACGTTGGCTATCCATGCTTTTGGCAGCCAGGTGCAGGGCAACGCCAATGCCAAGAGTGACCTCGATTTAGCCGTTCTGGTGGCGGGTTATGCCGATCCGCTGGGACTGTGGGATGTGTCAGACCAATTGGCCGATGTTGTCGGCTGCCAGGTGGACTTGCTCGACTTGCGGGCGGCCTCCACGGTGATGCAATACCAGGTGATCACCACTGGGCGGCGTTTGTGGTCAGCTGGGCTGCAGGCTGATCTGTTTGAATGCTTTGTGTTGAGCGAAAAGACCGCACTGGATGAAGCCCTTGCGCCCCTGCTGGCTGACATTGCCGCAACCGGAAGAATTTATGCCCGATGATGTGTTGATCAACAAGTCGGCAACGGTAGAGCGTTGCATGGCTCGTGCCCGTGAAGAGTATGAACGCGACCCCACGACTTTTGCGACCGACATCACCCGCCAGGATGCCGCGGTGTTGAATGTGCAGCGGGCGTGTGAGGCGGTGTTGGACATAGGCCAACATCTGGTGCGTCGCGAGGGCTTGGGCGTGCCGCAAAGTGCCCGCGATGTGTTTGAGTTGCTGGCGCAGGGCGGCTGGATTGATGTCGAACTGGCACAGGCGCTCAAGCGCATGGTGGCGTTTCGCAACATCGCGGTGCACGACTACCAAAGCCTGTTGTTGCCAATTTTGGTGAGTGTGATCACGCAGCATCTTGGTGAGTTTCTGGATTTCACACAAACGGTGTTGAAACGTGCCTGAGTTTGATGGCCAATCTGGAACTTTTCTGCGTATTGAAGTTAAACCCCTTGCCATGAAAAATATTTGTGTTTACTGCGGCTCCAGCTCCGGTCGGCTGCCAGCCTACGCTGACGGCGCGCGCGCCTTGGCCCACGCGCTGGTCGAGCGCGACATTGGCCTGGTTTACGGGGGTGCCAGCATTGGTCTGATGGGCGTGCTGGCCGACACTGTGCTGCAGCTTGGCGGGCGTGTGGCGGGCGTTATTCCGCAGGCGCTGGCGCGCAAGGAAGTTGCGCACCACGGTTTGACCGAACTCCACATCACCCACACCATGCACGAGCGTAAAACCCGCATGGCCGAGCTCTCAGACGGCTTCATCGCCATGCCCGGGGGCATTGGCACGTTTGAGGAATTGTTTGAAGTCTGGACCTGGGCGCAGCTGGGCATTCATGCCAAGCCGGTTGGCTTGCTCAATGTGGCGGGCTACTACGATGCGTTGACCGCGTTTCTGGACCATGCCAAAGAAGAGCAGTTCCTCAAACCACAACACCGCTCGGTGTTGATCGTCGAGCCTGAACCGGTGGCCTTGTTGGACCGGTTTGCTGCTTAGGGCTTGTTCATGAATAAGCTGTACATTTGGCCGCCGGATTTGGGATGCAATGCGAGACGCAAAGCGTGCCGTGCAGCTGTGCTGCACAAGCGATTTGCAACGACGCAGTGCGCCCAAAGTTGGCGAGTCAAATGTGCATGTTATTTGTGAACAAGCCCTTATCAGCCGCCCAAGGTGCAGAAATGGCTTGAAAAGGATGAATCCTGAGTTGGGTCATATTTATATAAGAAATTAGCCTCTAGCCCTTTAAAATCATGGGCAAGAAGCTATTATTTATATAGCATTCAAGTATCCGCGGGCGAATGGCTGCGATAGCTACAGAGCCCAGCCCTCAGGCTGTGCCAGCTTGATGGTTGTAGCGCGTATCCATACGCTGCGCCGCCGCTAATCAATCAGTGCCACCGATTTGACCAGGGCAAAGGCGCTCATGCCCGGCACCAGTCCCAGCAGTTGGCATGAATACTGGGTAATTTCTGCCAGCAGCGGCTGGCCATCGGCCAGGCGGCACACCACCGTCACGCGCCCCGGTGCGCCCGCATGAAGTGCGCTGATGGTGATGGGCAGCTGGTTCAGAATGCTCAGGCCTTGCGGTTGCAGCGTGGCCAGGCTCACGTCGCGCGCCAGCACGCGCAGGCGGGTGGCGCAAGGGCTTGCAGTTGGGGCAAGACTCAGGCGAAAGCGCAGTTGCGGGTTGCCAAAGTTGCGCAGGCCGTCGGCATCGGGCGCACCCAGTTGCCCCTGCAACACGCTCACCGGGCCTTCTTCGGCAAACAACGGCGAGTCAGGGCGCGACAAGGCTTCACGCAAGGTGTCGATGTGCTCAATGCGGCCGTCCTGCATGAAGATCACGCGGTCGGCCAGGCGCTCCACCTCTTGCGGCGCATGGGTGATGTACAGCACCGGGATGTTGGTCTCGCGCGCCAGCGTGTCAATCAAGGCCAGCAACTCGGCCTTGGCACGCCAATCCAGCGCACTCAGGGGCTCGTCCATGCACAACAGGCGCGGCTTGGAGAGCAGGGCGCGGCCGATCGCCACACGTTGGCGCTGGCCGCCTGAGAGGGTTGTGATTGATTGGTCTAACAGGTCTGAAAATCCCATTCGGCTTGCGGTGGCAGCTATTGATTCGTTAGCGTCATCAGCGCGCCCTGGTGGAACACGGCGGGCCGCAAACGCCAGATTGCCACGCACGCTCAGGTGCGGGAACAGCGCTGCGTCCTGAAACACAAAACCAATGTCGCGCTGCGGCACCGGCAGCTGCCAGGCCGCGTCTTGCCAGCGTTGCCCCTTAAAACGCAAGTGACCGCGGGTGCCAGCCTCTAGCCCGGCCATGGCGCGCAGCAGCGTGCTTTTGCCGCAACCGCTGCGCCCAAACAGCACGCTGATGCCTTGCGCGGGCAAGCAAAATGCGCCGCTTTGCAGCTTAAAGTTGCCTTTGCTCAGGGTCAGGTGGCCTTCAATCATGGCGTGGGTGGGTTTGAAGAGTGCATCAGCGTGGTTTGAGCGGGCTCATCACCCGTTGGTTGATGGCGTAAAACAGCAGCAGCGTGACAAACGAGAAGCCCAGCAAGATGGCCGAGAGGCGGTGCGCTGCGCCGTAGTCCAGTGCCTGCGTGTAGTCGTAAATGGCAATCGACACCACCCGGGTTTCGCCGGGCAGGCTGCCGCCGAGCATGGCGATCACGCCAAATTCACCCACGGTGTGCGCAAAGGTGATGACCACAGCGGTCAGAATGCCACTGCGCGAGAGCGGCAGCACCAGGTTAAAAAACCGGTCTAACGCACCGGCGCGCAGCGTGGCGGCAGCATCCAGCAGGCGGGTGTCAATGGCGGCAAAAGCCTCGCGCAGCGGCTGCACCGTGAACGGCATGGAGTAAATCACCGAGCCGATCAAGATGCCCCAAAAGCTGAACGCCAGGTGCTGCAGGCCGAGTGCTTCCAGCGTGCCGCCCACGGCGCCCTGAGGACCTAGCACGATCAACAAATAAAAGCCAATCACCGTGGGCGGCAGCACCAGCGGCAACGACACCAGCGCCGCCACCGGGTTGGCCAGACGGCTGCCCGAGCGCGCCAGCCACCAGGCCAGCGGGGCGCAGAGGATGAGCAAAATGACAGTGGTCAGGCCGGCCAATTTGGCGGTAAGCCAGATGGCTTGCCATTCGCCGGGGGTCAGGCTGGTCATGCGGGTGTGAAGGCGTTGATGTAAAGGTGGGTGATGGCGTCAAAAAAACGTCGAATCAGGCCGCGAGTTTACTGAGCCACCTCGCCGGGCAGCGCAAAGCCGTAGCGTGTCATCACCTGGCGCGCATCTGGGGTGCGCATGAACTGCGCAAAGGCACGGGCGGCGGCGTTGTTTTGACCATAGGCGGTTACCGCGTAGGCCTGCTCCAGCGGCTGGTGAAAGTCCGCTGGAATCAGGGTGTAGCCGCCTTTGGATTGGAGTGCAGGGTTGACCGCCAGCGACAGGGCGACGATGCCGACCTCGGCGGCTTGCCGGTCAATGAGCTGCGCGGTGTGCGCGATGTTTTCGCCAAACACCAGCTTGCCCTGCACCTTGGGCCACATGCCGCTGTGTTCCAGCGCTTCTTTGGCGCGCGCGCCGTAGGGGGCGTGATCCGGGGCGGCGATGGCGATGTGGCGAAACTCGGGTTTGTCCAGGTCTTTGAGGGTGAGTCGGGTGGCATCAACCTTGGCGCTCCACAGCACAATGCGGCCAAAAGCATAAGTGGTCACGGGCGCGATGGCTTTGCCGCTGGCCAGCAGTTTTTTTGGATACGCCACATCGGCAGAAAAGAAGATGTCAAACGGCGCGCCGTTTTCCAACTGCTGCATGAACTTGCCCGACGAGCCCAGCACCAGCGCCAGTTTGTGCGGGGCTTGCGCTTTTTCAAACAAGGGTTGCAGCTCGGCAAAAGCGTAGCGCAAGTCAGCGGCAGCGGCCACACGGGCGGTGTCGGCATGCGCTGCCGTGGTCAGGGTAGCGAGCGCGACGGCGATGGCGACTGCAGCTTCAGTTAACGTGAAACAACGCCCACAGCCGACAAGAAGGGCGTGTCGTAGGGCCGACTTCAGTCGGCCATGGCGGGTTAAAACCCGCCCTACGCAGGACACGCGTGTTTCATACTTTGGGGTGTGCTTGTTGAACATGGACGTTAACGTGAAACAACACCTTAACGTAAAACAACGCCTTAACGTGAAACAACGCCCACAGCTGACAAGAATGGCGTGTCGTAGGGCCGACTTCAGTCGGCCATGGCGGGTTGAAACCCGCCCTACACAGGGCACGCATGTTTCATGCTTAGGGGTGTCCTTGTTGAACATGGACGTTAGCCAATGATTTGCAATGTTCATAGAGTGATCTTGTCGGGGTGGGGTGAACCGAAACTGTCCATTAGGCGGTGCTGCGCACCGGTTTGAGCGCTGGCGGCAGCTTTGCGGTCATTTTGTGCGTCTGTTTGGTGTTCATAGCCAAGCTATGAACGCCTCACAGCCCTGCATACTGCCTCGCAAACCTGCTCGCCATCATCTCAAACCCTGATGAACAATCTCGGTTGAAGCAAAAAAGGTAAAGATATCCGCTATTCCAAAAAAGAATAGCGATGGTAGCAGGTCAGCGTGATGGTGTGTTTAGCCGTCTTTTGTTGAGTTTTTATATGACAAATTGACCTCTAGCCCTTTCATAACAAGCGCGAGCAGCTATCAACTTTGATGTGTCACAATTTTCCCATGAACACCGAAAACAGCGCCAATCTGACCGATGCCTTGGGCGACCCCGCCAGTGACAAACGCCTCGACGTGCTGCGGCTGGTGGGGCAGTCAGGCTCCATCAGCCAGGCCGCGCGCGAGGTGGGCATCAGCTACAAAGCGGCCTGGCAAGCCATTGACACGCTAACCAACCTGAGCGGCGTGGCACTGGTGGATCGCACCGTGGGGGGCAGTGGTGGCGGTGGCGCACGCATCACGGCGCAAGGGCAGGCGCTGCTGGCGCTGGCTGATGAACTGGCCGACGCACGCCGACAAGTGCTGTCGCGCAGTGCCGGTGGCGCCGCGTTGGCAGGTGGTTTGGGCCTGCGCACCAGCATGCGCAACCAGTTGCCCTGCACCGTGCTGGCCTGTGAGGCGCTGGCTCCGCATGACCCGATGGCGCTGGTAACGCTGCAAACGCCGGGCGGTGCGCTGCTGCAATCAAGCATCACCTGGGAGAGTGCCGATTTGCTGGGGCTGACCCCCGGTTTGGCGGTGCTGGTGCTGTGCAAGGCCACGGCGGTGCAGGTGCTGGATGTGACGACTGAGGAAGAGCAGAGTGCAGAGGCACAGGAGAGTGCAGCGAACGCCAAGCCGTCCATTTCAACCGATCAAGCCCTGCCCAATGACTGTCAACTCCTTGGCCGGGTTGAGCGCATCACCCCAGGCCAAGAACGAGACGAAGTGGTGCTGGCGCTTGACGGTGGTGGCCACTGGGTGGGTTTTGCCACGCATCCGTTTGCTGCCGTGGCCGGGCAGAACGCGGTGGCCCGCATGAGCACGGCCGCGTTGGTGGTGGGGCTGGCTGGCTAGACGCGTTGGATAGACCGAGCTCGGTTGGGTGCCAGCCTTAGGGCTCGCAAAGCAATAACTTGTACATTTGCCCAGCCATCTTTGGGCGCATTGCATCGTTGCAAATCGCTTGTGCAGCAGAGCTGCACGGCACGCTTTGCGCCTCGCATTGCATCCCAAATCTGGCCGTCAAAATGTCCAACTTGTTACTTTATGAGCCCTTAGGATGTGGCAAAAAATAACTTCCCCAATTTGCTGCGGCGGCTTCGGGCGCGCTGCGGCGTTGGAAGTCGCTTGCTTGGCTGACCAAACCGCGCACCTTGCGCCTTGCAGCGCATCCCGACTCCTTGCAGCAAACCGGGGTGTTATTCCTTGCCACATCCTTAACGTGAAATAACGCCCACAGCCGACAAGAATGGCGTGTCGTAAGGCCGACTTCAGTCGGCCATGGCGGGTTGAAACCCGCCCTACGCAGGGCACGCGTGTTTCATGCTTTGGGGTGTCCTTGTTGAACATGGACGTTAACGTGAAACAACGTCCACAGCTAACAAGAATGGCGTGTCGTAGGGCCGACTTCAGTCGGCCATGGCGGGTTGAAACCCGCCCTACGCAGGGCACGCGTGTTTCATACTTTGGGGTGTCCTTGTTGAACATGGACGTTAACGTGAAATAACGCCCTCAGCCGACAAGAATGGCGTGTCGTAGGGCCGACTTCAGTCGGCCATGGCGGGTTGAAACCTTTCCCCGCGCAGGACACGCATGTTTCTTGCTTAGGGGTGTCCTTGTTGAACATGGACGTTAACGTGAAACAACGTCCACAGCCGACAAGAATGGCGTGTCGTAGGGCCGACTTCAGTCGGCCATGGCGGGTTGAAACCCGCCCTACGCAGGGCACGCGTGTTTCGTACTTAGGGCTTGTTCACAAATAACATGCATATTTGAATCACCAACTTTGGGCGCATTGCGTCGTTGCAAATCGCTTGTGCAGCAGAGCTGCACGGCACGCTTTGCGCCTCGCATTGCATCCCAAATCCGGCGGCCAAATGTACAGCTTAATCATGCACAAGCCCTTAGCGGCGGTTGACATAACAGCCGGTGATCTCAGGCTGTCGGGTCTTTGTCTTTGGCCCCGAGTTTGCGGTACAGCGTGGCCCGGCTCAGGCCCAAAACCCGAGCCGCCTGGCCGACGTTGCCGCGTGCGTCGTCCAGTGCCTTTCGGATCATGGCGGCTTCGACATCGCGTAGCGCCAGGGCGGGTGCGGCGCTGGCCTGCAAGTGCTGCGTCTCATGGGGGCGGGCAATCGCTTGCGCCTGCAGCCGCAGCCCACTCCACAACGGCAACTCCAGCAGCTGCGCCGGGCGTTTGGCCGCGTCAAAAAGGTGTTCTATCGGCAAGCCAAACACCTCGGTGACATGCACCGCAGCTTGGTCGGCCAAGGGCAAACCCGGTGCGAGTTGGCGCGCCACCGGGTTGGCTGCCATGACCCAGCCGTCGGCATCCAGGCACAGCAGGCCATCGGCCTCGGTGCCCAAGGTGTTGCCAGGCCAGTTCAGTCGCAGCAACAAGGCATGAGGTTGGGCGCAGACCAGGGCGTTTTCAATTTTGCTGGCCGACTGCATGACCAGGTGTTTGAGCTCCGGGCGCTCTTGTGCATCCACGCCCGTCACGTCAAGCATGCCCACGCACCTGCCATCAGGCCCGAACAGCGGTGCACCGGCACAGCTGTAGCTGGAGGTGGCGTCAAAAAAATGTTCACCCCGGTGCAGCCACACCGGTTGCAGGTCGGTCAAGGCGGTGCCAATGGCGGTGGTGCCGATGCTGGGCTCGGACAAGTCGGTGCCCACCCGGGTGATCAGGTGGGCGCGACGGTCTGCGTGGTCAATGGCACCACAGGCATCCACCACCACACCCTGTGCGTTGGTCAGAATGGCAAAGTAACGGGTGTTGACAATGGCGCGCGCCAGGCTGTGCAAAATAGGCTGCGCCGCCTGGATCAGGGGGTGGTTGGCCTCTAGCGTGCATGTCAGCTGCGTGGCGCTGATCTGCTCAAAAGCCACCTGGTTTTGGGGTTGCAAGCCGGCCTGCAGGCAGCGCTGCCAAGAGCGCTCCACCCAGGGTGCCAACCAGCCCGGTGCCAGCGGTTTGCCCTCCAGTATCAGCGTCTGGCGTGCCTGGGCGATGCGCATCAGACGCGGTGTGGGCGGTGGCATTGAGGCGGTGGTGTTGGTGGGGTACATGGTGATGGGCTTTGCCCGAATTTAGCGCAAAAATTTCAAAGTGCTTGTCCAGTGTGGTTGCACTTGGCGCTACAGTCTGCAGGCTCATTATGAAATTCAAGCACACCATCTCTCCACCGCGCCGTGTCAAAGCCACCATGATGTGGCCATTTGCGCTGGTGCTGACCTTTGTGCTGCTGGTGTTCATGGCCGCCGCTTATTTTTTGCAGGTACAGGTGCGAGACCGGGCTTTGTCGGAACGGGTAGTGGCCGTGTCTCGGCTGATGTCACAAAAGCTCGACAAAGATGCCAACCTGATGCATGCCGTGTTGCAAACCATGCAAGATATTCCTGCGATAGCCCAGGCTTTTGCTGCGCAAGATCGCCTGGCGCTCCTGAACCAGGCCGGGCCCATGTTTGAAAGCCTGCGTGCGCAATTCCGTATCACCCATTTGTATTTCGACACGCCAGAGCTGGTCAATCTGGTGCGTTTGCACAGTCCAAGCGAGTTTGGCGATGAAATCACCCGCTCCACCACCGTCGATTCGCGCAGTCTAAATAAGGTTATGCACGGGCTTGAACTGGGTGCCCTGGGCACGCTGACATTGCGTGTCGTGTCACCCTGGCCCGCTGCCCACGGGGTGTTAGGGTATGTCGAGATGGGTGAAGAAATTGGCCACTTGGTGCAGGAAATTCACGACAGCTTGGGAGTGGATTTGTTTGTGCTGGTGGACAAGCAGTTTATGCCGGCACAGCAGTGGCACCACGGTTTGGCCATGCTCAAACGCCAAGGCAATTGGGACCACTTTGCCGACCAAGTCATGGTGGCGCAGACTGCAGCTGCCACACCGGTGGCTATGAACGACGCGGTGCTGGACTATTTGCGCGGCGGGGCTACCCATGTGTTTACCCAGGGCGACCAGACCCTGCACCTGGCCATGCTGCCGCTGGACGATGCCAATGGCAGGCGCATTGGCGATCTGGTGTTGATGCGTGACATCACGGGCTTGCAGCACACTTTTCAGACTTCCATTCTGACGGTCATCGCACTAAGCCTGCTGGTGGGCGCTTTTGTGCTGGCGCTTTTTTATTTTGCGCTGGATCGGGTGGAGCGCGACTACCAGCGCCAGCATGATCTGGAACACCAGTTGCTGCGCGTGAGCACCGAACACGCCCGAATGTTGCAAATTGAAAAACTCTCAGCGCTGGGCACCATGGTGGGTGAGATTGCCCACCAACTCAACAACCCGTTGGTGGGGGTGGTCAACTTGGCGCAGTTGGCGCAGCGCCAGGCCGACGACCCGCAGCGCACGCGTGAGTTGTTGACTGAAATTCACCAAGCCGGGGTTGATTGCCACACCTTCATTGAGTCGATGTTGCGCTTTGCCAAAGTGTCCAAGTTTGAGTGCCATCCCACTGACATGGCCAAGGTGGTGGCCGACACCGTGCTGCTGTTTCAGCAAACGGTACGTCGCCAAATTCCGGTGGAACTGGATTTGCCGACCAGTCCGGTGGTGTTATCCATCGACCCGATTTTGATGCGCCATGCGCTCTTTAACCTGCTAACCAATGCCGCTTATGCATCTGAAGACAAGCAGGTGGTGGTGATCAGCTTAAAAAAGGCGGTGCAGGTCGGCATAGGCGCGGCAGGCTGGTCTCTGTCGGTGCTGGATCACGGCAAGGGCATTGCCCCAGAAATTCTGCCCAAGTTGTTTGAGCCTTTCTTTACCACCCGCACCGACGGAACCGGTCTGGGCTTGCCCGTGGTGCAGCATGTGGCTTTGTTGCATCAAGGTCTGGTGACGGTTCAAAGCCTGCCTGAAGGTGGCACGCAATTTGCAATTTGGTTGCCTGAAACTTTGCAAACGCACGCCCAACAGAACCCAAACCAAAGTCTTATTTCAAGTGACCATGCTGCCTAACATATTGGTGGTGGATGACGACCGCTACACCCGCACGCTGATCGAGCAACTGCTCCGTCAAAGTGCGCATGTGGTTATGGCTGAAGATGGTGAAGCAGCGCGTGCGCTGTTTGCCAGTCAGGACTTCAATCTGGTGCTGATGGATCAGCGCCTGCCACACCACAACGGCCTGGATTTGTTACGCGAATTCCGCGCCCATCGCCCACGCATGGTGGCGATTCTTATGACCGGTTTTGCCGATGTGCGCGATGCCGTGGCTGCGGTGCGCGAGGGCTTGTTTGACTACCTTACCAAACCCTTTGAAGACCTGGAAGCGCTGGAGGCAGTGATTGGCAAGGCGCTAGAGTTAGACAGTGCCTACCGCGAAATTGACAGCTTGCGCCAGCGCCTGGTGGCGCAGACTGATGCACCGTTGGTGGTGGGACAGTCTGCCGCCATGGAGCGTTTGCTGGGGCAAATCCGCCAGGTGGCCGGGCTTGACACCACAGTGCTGTTCGAAGGCGAAAGTGGCACCGGCAAAGACGTGTGTGCACGGCTCGTCCACCACTGGAGTCAGCGCGTCGATAAGCCGTTTCTGGAGGTCAATTGCGGCGGTTTGCCAGAGTCGTTGCTGGAGAGCCTGCTGTTTGGCTATGACAAGGGTGCATTCACCGGGGCTGCTCAGTCCACGCCTGGCTATTTTGAAAAAGCCCATGGCGGTAATTTGTTTCTGGACGAGATTGCAGACATGAGCCCCAAGCTGCAAAGCAGCCTGCTGCGTGTGCTGCAAAACCACAGCTTCAGCCGTGTGGGCAGCACGCATTTGCGCAGCACTGACTTTCGACTGATCTGCGCCACCAACCGCAGTCTGGTGGACGAGGTCAAGGCCGGGCGCTTTCGGGAAGACTTGTTTTACCGTATCAACGTGGTGGCCTTGACCCTGCCGCCCTTGCGTGAGCGCACGGGGGATGTGATCCGCTTGGCGGTGCATTTCCTGGAGAGTTACAACGCCAAATTTGGCAAGCACTGCGGGCCTTTCACCCCGGCGGCGGTGCAGGCGCTCAATGCCCAGCCCTGGCCTGGCAATGTGCGTGAATTGCAGCATTGCATTGAGCGTGTGGTGGCCATGCAGGCTGATGGTTCCATTGATGCTTGTCACCTCAAGCTTGCCGATACTGTCAGCACCCCGGTCTGTGCTGATGCGCCAGAAGCGTCTGCTTGCCTGTCTTACCAGGATGCGCGCGCTGGATTTGAGAGCGACTACCTCAAGCGCTTGCTGCTGGCCAGCCATGGCAACATGTCGGAGGCTGCACGTCTGAGTGGCACGCCACGCCAAAACCTCTATGTGCGCATGAAACGCTGGGGTCTGGATGTCAAACCTTAACGTGAAACAACGCCCACAGCTGACAAGAATGGCGGGTCGTAGGGCCGACTTCAGTGTCGTAGGGCCGACTTCAGTCGGCCATGGCGGGTTGAAACCCGCCCTACACAGGGCACGCATGTTTCATGCTTTGGGGTGTCCTTGTTGAACATGGACGTTAACGTGAAACAACGCCCACAGCTGACAAGAATGGCGTGTCGTAGAGCCGACTTCAGTGTCGATGGGCCGACTTCAGTCGGCCATGGCGGGTTGAAACCCTTCCCTACGCAGGACACGGGTGTTTCATGCTTTGGGGTGTCCTTGTTGAACATGGACGTTAGGGGGCAAGCAAGAATAACTTGAACAGTTCGGCGCACCCGCTTTGGGCGCACTGCTTCGATTGAAAAATCGCTTGTGCAGCAGATCTGCACGGCACGCTTTGCGCCTTGCATTGCATCTCAAATCCGACGACCAAATGCACAGCTTATTCATGAACAAGCCCTTAGGCTAGTGTTGTTTCAATATGTCACTGGAAACTGACAACTGTCATCTTTTTGTGACAAATTGCATGGCAATTACCTTGATATTGTTATGGTTTCTCGCTGGCAATGACCTTTTGTTTGTGTGGCACAAAAAATGCATTTTCAAGATGTGTTTTTTAACAAAACGAGGTTGTGATGAAAATCAAATTCATGAAGCGAGGGCTGTTAGCAGCTGTTGGCGCGCTGGCGTTGGCAGGTTGCATGCAGCCGGGCGGCCAACTGGCCGCTAACGCGCCGGTCAAAGGTGTGGTCGAAAACGGCAGCGAAGACCGCTTCCAGAAAATTCCGGGGGCCACCGTCTGGCTGATCCCGGCAGCCGACGTGGCGGCCATGGCCAAAACGCCGATTGAGGTCAAGAAAGACGCCAAAAACGACGAGCCGCTGGAGGACA
>Ga0210013_1001334_pt1 | contig 15042 bp, 17 predicted proteins | sample CryGeymeta201506_FD_185553 | JGI IMG/M metagenome (GOLD analysis project Ga0210013, IMG submission 185553) | Groundwater microbial communities from Crystal Geyser aquifers in Utah, USA - Crystal Geyser metaG 2015-06 (SPAdes) (version 2) | ecosystem: Environmental > Aquatic > Deep subsurface >...
GGCCGCGGGCGCTGCTGCTCGATGAGCCATTTTCCAAGCTGGATGCCGTGCTACGCGTGCAGTTTCGCGCTTTTGTGTTCGAGCAGATTGAGCAGTTGCAACTGCCCACCCTGCTGGTCACGCACGATGCAGCCGATGTGCCCCCCGGTGCGCGCGTTCTCAACATCAGCGACTGGCAGGTGGGCGATGCTTGACCGTGCGTTCAACGCCGCCGTGCAGCGCCCGCTGCAACGCATGGCGCAGGTGCTGCAGCGTCGCAGCTGGCAAGCTGACCATATCACCTGGCTGGGCTTTGGCATTGGCCTGCTGGCGCTGCCGCTGATTGCGTTGGGCCAGCCGCAGTGGGCGCTGCTGGCGATGGGCCTGAACCGGCTGGCCGATGGCCTGGACGGCGCGCTGGCGCGGCTGACGCACCCCACCGACCGCGGTGCGTTTCTGGACATTGCGCTGGACTTCTTGTTTTACGCCAGCATTCCGCTCGGCTTTGCACTGGCCAACCCGGCGCACAACGCGCTGGCCGCCAGCGTGCTGATCTACAGCTTTATCGGCACCGCCAGCACGTTTTTGGCGTTTGCGGTGCTGGCCGCCAAACGCGGCATCAGCAGCACTGCGTTTCCGGCCAAGGGCTTTTATTACCTGGGCGGTCTGACTGAAAGCGTCGAGACCATCACCGTGTTTGTGCTGATGTGCCTGGCACCGGGCTGGTTTGCTGTGCTGGCCTGGGGCTTTGCTGCGCTGTGTGCGCTGACCACGGTGACGCGCATCGTCGCCGGAGTGAGGGTGCTGGGCTCTGATTGATCTTTGCACGGCTCTTCAAGTCAAACCCGGCGCGGCGACTGGGTCATGCGCATGCGGTTTTGGGGGTAAAACACGCGCGAAACAGAGGATTCAGATCACTCGGCGACTGTAGGCGCGCGCCTTTACCCCCAAAGCCCGGTCACATGGCCCAATCACCGCGCCTGAGCGCTGGAGCGGAAAACCCTTCACACCAAGTCGATCAGTTGGTGGCACACCGTATCGAACATCGGCTGATCAAGCATTTCCCCTGCAAGCCAACCAGCAAGCTCGCAAAATCAGGCGGGCGATGCGCTTTGCGGAGGTAAAGGAGGAGCACGCGCAGCGGGCGGGGGACACGTAGCAAAGCGCATCGCCCGCCTGATTCATCGACCAGCGCATGACTACACCGGCCCACCTTCTCCGCCACAACGCTTTGAACCTATGTCATGATTTTCAAAATCATCCATGATCCCGCCGGAGCTGTCGCCCCAGCACCACCATGGCAATGCCGCCCAGGACTGCCAGCGAGGTCAGCACCAGGCGCAGGGTGATGGCCTCCTGCACAAACACCAGCCCGGCCACGCTGGCCAGCACCGGCACGCTGAGCTGCAAGGTGGCGGCGCGGGTCACACTCAAACTTGGCAGCACGGTGTACCAGATGGCGTAGCCCAGACCCGAGGTCACCGCGCCCGAAAGCAGCGCATAAAACGCACCCATGCCGTCCCAACGCTGGCCTGACCAAGCCAGCCCGCTGAGTGCCAGCGCCAGTAACGCCGCCCGACCAAAATTGCCTGCGCTGGCCTGCACCGGGTCACCCCCAAAGCGCCCGCGCAGCGAGTACACGCCCCAGGCCGCACCGCTGACCAGCATCAGTAAGGCACTCTCCAGCGGCGGGGCTGTCAAGCCCGGCAGCAGCAAGGCCACCATGCCCGCCAGCGCCAGCACAAAGCCAGTCCACTGGCGCACGCTCAGCCGTTCACCGGCCCACCAACCCGCCACAATCATGGTGGCTTGCACCGCACCAAACAGCAATAGCGCACCGGCACCGGTAGCAATGTCAATGTAGGCAAACGACAGCGTGGCGGCGTAGACGAACAGCGCCGCCGCTGAAAACCAATTCCCACCGAACCACGTCGGCACCGATCCACGCTTTGGCCGCGACGCATCGTCTGTGCCTTTGTGTCGATAAGCGGCCAACAGACAAAGCATCAGCGCGCCCGAGAGCACCCGCAAGCTGGTAAAGCTGGCGGCATCCAGCGCAGTCTGCTTCAGCGCCAGCCGGCACAGCACCGAGTTGCCGGCAAAACACGTCAAGGTGATGCCAATCAATGCCACCAGCCGCCAAAGCGGCAAGGCGCCCGGCATCATGAGAACTCTGGCACCCGTGCCGACAAGGTCTGCACCCAATCGTCGGGCAAATACGGCAAGTCGACAGGCTCATCAATGTCGTACAGGGGCGCAAAGACTTGCACCGACCAGCACAGCTGCCGCAAGCGATCCAGCGTGACGCGCGCCACGCTGGCAGTGCTCCAGGCGATCTCTGAAAACACGGTCGCATCAAACCGGCGCAGACCCAGCAGCACATAGCCGCCGTCGTGCGCAGGAATCAAACAAGCATCGTGCTGCGTCAGTGCGGCGGCGGCGCGGCGCAGATGGGCAGCGTCCAACGCCGGGCAGTCGGTACCCACCAGCAATACGGACTGCCCGGCGGCCAGCACTCGCTGGGCAGCGCGGGCCATGCGCTCGCCCAGATCACCCGTCCCTTGATCAGACCAGGACCCCGTGTGGCGCGCGCGCCAGGGGCCCCAGACTTTGTCCGTCGCGGCCGGGCTGACACACAGCTCAACCGCGCCCAGTTGCGCCGCCTTGGCCTGGGCCAAGGCGTGCACCAGCATGCGTTGCGCCAACGCCGCCGCGCCGTCGGCCCCCAACGCAGGGATCAGCCGGGTTTTGACTGCACCGGCGACTGGGGCCTTGGCAAAGATCAGCAGCCGGGGATTCATTGGTAGGCCTGCGCCAGTTGCTGGGCGCTGACACCACGCCAGTACTGCCAGCGCAAGCGCCACATCAACACAATGGTGCGCCAGACACCGCGGCTTTCCCAGCGCCGCCCAGAAGTGCGCACGCACGACTTCAGGCACACCGGCCAGTCGATGCGCCTTAAGCGAGCTGAAATTTCAATGTCTTCCATCAGCGGCTGATCAGGAAAACCACCCACCTGGGTAAACGCCTGGCGTGTCATGAACAGCGCCTGGTCACCGGTGGCAATGCCCGTGATGCGCGAGCGCAGGTTCATCAAAAGGCCGACCAGCCGCAAAACCGAATGTTGGCCGCTGATGCAGACATTGAAACGGCCCCAGAGCTGACCGGGTTGTGCCAACACACGTTGCACCTCTGCGCAGCCGTTTTCAGGCAAGGTGGTATCCGCATGCAGAAAAAGCAGGGCTTCGCCGCTGGCGTGCTGTGCGCCCACGTTCATCTGGCGCGCGCGCCCCCGCAAGGCGTGCAACACGGTCAAGCCCGCGTCTGCGGCCAAATGGTCACAGCCGTCGGTGCTGCCGCCATCGACCAAAATGACTTCGTGGCCCTGACGCTGCAAATGCTGCAACGCCGGCAACAGCGCATCCAGCTGGGCAGCTTCATTGCGCATCGGGACAATGATCGACAGCTTCATGAAATCAGACACCAGCCGGACAGTGGTTTAACCGCGCCGCCAGGCATGAAACCCCTCCAGCCAGGCCATCACTTTTTGCGGTGCGTGGGCGCGTTTCCATTCTCCGGCCACGTATTTGTTGGCCTCAGCCAGCGTCGGGTAGGTGTGGATGGTGCCCAGGATTTTGTTCAAGCCCAAGCCGTGCTTCATGGCCAGCACAAACTCGGCCAGCAAATCACCGGCGTGCTCGCCCACAATCGTCACGCCCAGAATGCGGTCTTTGCCGGGCACGGTCAGCACTTTCACGAAGCCGTGCGCGGTGCCGTCGGCAATGGCGCGGTCGAGGTCGTCAATGCCATATTTCGTCACCTCATAGGCGATGCCTTTTTCTTTGGCCTCCAACTCGTTCAAGCCCACGCGCGCCACCTCGGGCTCGATGAAGGTCGCCCAGGGAATCACCGAATAATCGGCCTTGAACGACTTAAAATCGCCAAACAGCGCGTTAACCGCCGCGTACCAGGCCTGATGCCCGGCTACGTGGGTGAATTGATAGGGGCCAGCCACATCACCAGCGGCATAAATGTTGGGGTAGAGCGTTTGCAAATAAGCGTTAGTGACCACCGTGCCACGCGTCTCGATACCCAACGCCTCCAGACCATAGCCCTCCAGCCGCGCCTCGCGCCCGACAGCGCAGAGCAATTGGTCAAACTCGATACGTTGCGTTTGACCCGCGTGTTCCACCACGATGAATTTGCGCGCGCCTTCGCGCTCGCAACGCACGGTCTTGTGGCCGGTCAACACCGTCATGCCGTCAGCCTCAAATGCGGTGCGCGCCAGCTCGGACACCTCGGCGTCCTCGCGTGGCATCAAACGCGGGTTGCGCCCAATCAGCGTCACATGGGAGCCGAGCCGTGCAAAAGCCTGCGCCAGCTCGCAGCCAATGGGGCCGCCGCCCAGCACCACCAGCCGCTGGGGCGGCACATCCAGTTTGGCAAAAGTTTCCCACACTGTGTCGCTGGTCACAAAGCCCACTTCATCGAGGCCGGCCAACGGCGGCACAAACGGTCGACCACCGGTGGCGATCACGATGGCGCGGGTGGTCAGGCGCTGCGTGCCACCGGCATTGAGCTTGATCTCCACCGTCCACGGGTCAACCACGGTAGCGTAGCCTTGCAGCACTTCCACGCCCAAGGCGGAATAGCGTTCCACACTGTCGTGCGGGGCCACGGCAGCAATCACCTGATGCACCCGCGCCATGACTTTGGCAAAGCTGAATGTGGGCGTGGTCGCCTCCAGGCCATAGTTTTCCGCATGGCGCATTTGCTGCGCGATGCGCGACGACTTGATGATCGCCTTGCTTGGCACGCAACCGTAGTTCAGGCAGTCGCCACCCATCTTGTGCGCCTCGACCAAAGTGACTTCGGCCTTGACAGCGGCGGCGATGTAGGACGTCACCAAGCCTGCCGCACCACCACCGATCACTACCAAGTTGCGATCAAAAGTTTTGGGACGTGACCACTTGGCGTAGACGCGGCGGCTTTGCATAAAGGCCAAGATTTTTTTTGTCACCAAGGGAAACACGCCAAGCAGAGCGAATGACATCAACACCCCCGGCGACACAATGCCCGACAAGCTGTTGATTTGCGCCAGTTGTGTGCCCGCATTCACGTACACCAGCGTCCCGGCCAACATGCCCAACTGGCTGACCCAGTAATAGCTCAGCGTGCGAATGGGGGTCAAACCCATCAGCAAATTGACCAGAAAGAACGGGAAAACAGGGATCAGCCGCAAAGTGAACAGGTAAAGTGCACCGTCTTTGGCGATACCCGCGTCGATGGCCTTGAGCCGGTCGCCAAAGCGCTGCTGCACCACGTCACGCAATACATAGCGCGATGCCAAAAAGGCCAGCGTGGCACCGATGCTCGACGCAAAGGACACAATCAAGGTGCCAACACCCAGACCAAACAGCGCGCCCGCTGCCAACGTCAGAATGGCTGCGCCTGGCAGCGACAAAGCCGCTGCCAGCACATAGACCACAAAAAACGCCAAACCCACTTTCAGTGGTGCCGCAGCGCGCAGCGCCTCAAATTGCCCCAGACTGGCTTTCATGCCCTGCAGGGTCAGATACTGGTTCAAATCCAGCGCGAAAAATCCAAAAATAAGAATGGCGGCGAGGCCAGGAATCAATAGTTTCTTCATCGGTGACCCATTGTCATTGGCTGGCAATAGGGCAACGAAGTATTGCCCTCTGTGTATAGTCGCTCAGTATGCTTCGATTCTTACATCAAGAGGTCAGAATTCACAAGAACAGCTTACGCCACCTTGTAGGCTGCAAATTTCTCATCCACCGTGGTTTGAAACGCCTGGTTGCTGTAATTGCTCAGCACCTTGACGGATGCCGCGAGCACGATGTAGAGCAAATCGCGTTCCTGATAACCCGCATCAAAAAAGGCCTGCACCACTGCGCGATCAGGTTGACCATGTTTCGCGACCATCTCGACCGCCATCGCGGCCAAGGCCGCCAGCTTGGCATCGGGAATGGGCATACGGGCGCGAATCGCCTGCAAGACATCTTTCGGAACGCCCGACATCTTGTCGGCGAGCATGCTGTGCGCTGCGGTGCAGTAATTGCAGCCGTTGTATTGGCTCACCGACAGAAACACCACCTCTTGTTCAGCCGGAGTGAAGCCTGACTCGCTGCGAAACAGGGCGTAGCCGTGCAGATAGGTACTGAGCATGGCCGGTGCGTTGGCCATGTTGGCGTACATGTTGGGGATGAAGCCCACCTGCTTGAGGGCGGTGTCGAGTACTTCTTTGGACTTGCCTTGTGCGCTGGCGTGAACCACTGGCTGTAACGATTGGATGATGGGGGTATTGGACATGAACTTTCTCCTGAAATAAGGCTAAGGACTTTGACGCGACCGGGTTTACCGTGAAGCTGGATCAATGCTACGTGGCACACCTTGGTATCAAGTCACCCGTCGTCTCTGAGTGATGACCCGGCGTTTCTTCTGATAGCGTGTGCGACAGGTAAACCGGATGACGGCGTTGCCAACATGGTTTCATTCGCGAACTTTTTTGTCACGTTTGCGCGGATCGATACGACTAAGTTTGTGACGGCACTGCATACCGCGGTGTCGCAAACCCGAAAGGAAGCATCGTGAAAACCATCCTCATCTCCACCCTCCTGGCTGCCACCTCGCTTGGCGCATCTGCGATGAACTACGGCATTGACGTGCACACAAATCGCGCTGCTGATTCAGGCTTGACTCGTGCCGCGGTTATCGCAGAACTGCAACGAGCCAAAGCAGCTGGCGAAGTCGCCATCACCGAATTTGAAATCCGGCAAGCTGAAAGCAAGCAACTCCAGTCTCCGTCAACGCTGACACGTGAACAAGTACAACAGGAAGTCGTCGCGCTGCGCGACCAAGGCCTTTTGAATATTCACGGAGACCATTGATGCAGGGATTGGCCAGGCCTGAATGGGCAGACCTGGCCCCACTTGCACACAACCTGTCGACTTCTCTTTCATCTTGTGTAAGAACCAGGCTGCTGCAACGACAAACGCACAGACCCAGGCTGCAAATCGGTTTGTTCAGCGCTGTTGATCCCTTGACCGTCAACCCCATGAGTCGCCTTATGCAAACCATTGAACAGTCTGTCTTACCCGCACCCCCCGCGACGTCAGAACAAAGCTGGCGACAGTTGCGCCAGCGCTTGTTGCGTCATGCCCGAATGATGGTATTTGAACCTGCACAGGCGGAAGACCTGGTACAGGAATCGCTGATCGCCGTTCTGGAAAAGCCAGACGCACATCGCGGCGATTCAACGCTTGTCACCTGGGGGATCGCCATACTCAAGCACAAAATTGCGGATTGGTATCGTTCGCCGCACCAACAGCGGCGCGTCTGGAACCAGACCGAAGAAGCCGAACCTGCCAATGAATCAAGCGATGATCTTTATGACGAGCAAGGCAGTTACAAGGAAGCAGTTCCATCCTGGCAACAGCCGGAAAAACACGAGGCCCAACGGCAAATGATGTCCGTGATGGAAACCTGCCTCAAACACCTCCCCGCGCAAACCCGACGCGTATTCATGATGCGCGAATGGCTGGGCTTTGAAACCACTGAAATTTGCGAACGTTTAAGTCTGAGCGCAGACAATTGCCGCATGGTTCTGCACCGCGCACGCATGGGGCTGCGCAGCTGTATGACTTCGCACGGCCATACCACCGGAATCATTCAATGAACATCTTGCATTCCTGCAAACGCGCAGCGGAGCTGCTGTCACAGTCCCTGGACGAACCCCTGGACGTGGTTGATAGCCTGCGCTTGCGCATGCACCTGAGTATGTGCGGAAATTGTCGTAACGTGGAAGAACAGCTTCACATGATTCATAAAGTGGGGGCGGGGATGGGCACACTTGACCTTTGTGACGAGCAACTTGCGCCACCTGTTGCGAACGGTAATCCAGCGAACTGAACGACCATTGAGGGTCGCTTCTGCTCAGCGCCCGGGAATGTTCAGCACCACACAAGTCCCCCGCCCGACTTCACTGCGGATTGACACGCTACCTTGATGCAATTCGGCGATGCGTTTGACAATCGCCAGCCCCAGTCCTTTGCCCTCGTCGCTGCTGGCGGGCAGCACGCTGGCGCGGCTCTGATAGAAGCGGTCAAACAAATGCGGCAGGTCGGCTGGTGTGATGCCTGCGCCGGTATCGGCCACGCTGATCTGAACCGTTGCCAGATCAGCCTGGCTGGCTGGGCTATGGCATACCGCCAGTGTGATGCGGCCACCACTTGGCGTGAACTTGAGCGCGTTCTCCAGCAGGTTGGCAAGGGCGCGCTCCAGCAGTTCAATGTCTACGCTGGCAAAAATCGACTCCGAGCTATGGCCAAAGTCACAGTTCAGCGTGATGCCCTTGAGCCTGGCACGCTCTGCAAAGCGCAAGGCAACGTCATCAACCATTTCAACGATGTCCAGAACTTCGGCGTGCAGCTTGAACTCTGGCTCATCGAGCAGCGCCAGGTCGCCCATGGAACGCACCAATTGTGCGGCGTTGCGCGTGTTGCGCAACGCCATGCTCACCAGGCGTTGGTCGTCCAGCCGAGCCGGGTCAGCAGCCCAGCGTTGCTCCAGGGTTTCCAGACTGGCCACGGTGGCGGTCAAGGGTGAACGCAGGTCGTGCGACAGGTTGCTGACACCTTCGCGGCGAAACTGATCAAGTTCACGCAGGGTTTGCCACTGCGTGCGCAAGGTGGCCAGCATGGCGCGAAAACCTTCCCGTAGATGGTCAAACTCATCGCGTTTCTTGCCCTTTGATGTGACTGAATCCTGCTCAGCCAGACCCTGTTCAACACGGCTCACCTCGGCCGCGCTCAGCCCCTCACGCGCCGCTTTGGCCACCTCTGCGCTGATGTCGCGCAGTGGCCGGGTTACGGCTGCAATGATCCAGGCAGCCAACAGCGACGCCAAGGCAACCACCGCAGCCACCGTGGCCAATGCCGGACCGGCAAAGGCCGAGCGAAACAGCGCCAGCCGACCCTGCGGCAAAGTCGCCTTGTGGGCCACCAGGTACAGGTAACCTGCCACCGGATCGCTCTGGCGAATCAGCGGGCGGCTCAGGGCACGGGCGGCAATCACTGCATCGGCATCCATGTGTTCGGGGTCGTCGCCCATGACATAGGGCATGGGGTGGCCAGGCTTTGCCCCTTGAGCAGCTTGTTGCACGGGGCCCAGAGCCACCTTGAAGCCTGCCGGCAACTGCGCCGCACCGGTGCTGGAGAGCACCAGGCCCTGGGCATCGAGCAGATAGAGCTGCGTGTCGGCCTCAAACAGCAACAGATTGCGCAACAAGGCGTTGAGCTCTTGCGGGTGACTGTCGTGCAAGTCCAGCAGGTTGTCGTAATTGGCCACCACACGCCCCAGAAATACGTTGGCACGGGCGTAGGTGGTTTCATGCTCAAAGCGGTCAAATGCAATCACCAGCGTGGCAACCACGCCCAACGCCGTCAGCAGGCCGGTGACAAAAATGGTGAGCGCGATTTTGAAACGAACGGTCACGGTGGCGTAGCGCTCAACAGGTTTCGCGCATTTTGTAACCCACCCCACGCACCGTCAGAATCAAGGCCGGGCGCAGTGGGTCAGGCTCCAGCTTGGCGCGCAGGCGGTTGATGTGGGTGGTGACGGTATGTTCGTAGCCGTCATGGTTGTAACCCCAGACGGCCTTAAGCAACTGACCGCGTGAAAACACCTGACCAGGGTGCTGGGCAAAATGCAGCAGCAAGTCAAATTCCAGCGCGGTAAATTCCAGCAGCGTGCCCCGGATGTGCGCCTGACGCTTGATCGGGTTGATTTCCAGCGCACCGTTGCGCAACAACGTGGGTGACTTACGGCTTGCGGTCTGTGCGGCGGCCAACAGCTCGGCGCGGCGCAGCAAGGCTTTGACCCGCGCCAACAATTCGGCCATGGAAAACGGCTTGATCAGGTAGTCGTCCGCCCCCAGTTCCAGCCCCAACACGCGATCAAGCTCGGTGGACTTGGCGGTGAGCATCAGGATCGGTGTGTTGAGCCCCTTGGCGCGCAAGGCCTTGCACACCTCCAGGCCATCCATGCCCGGCATCATCAAGTCCAGCAGCAACACGTCGCAGGCCAGCTCAAGCTGGCTGGCCAGCGCGGCCAAGCCATCCGGCACCGCCGTGACCTGGTAGCCCGCATTGCGCAGGTTCAGCGTGATCAGGTCACGAATATCGGCTTGGTCTTCAGCAACCAGAACGTGGTAAGTCATGCGTTATTGTCGTTTGACGGGATGGTTTCTTATGCAAATGTGACGCCATTGTGATGTTTGTTGACGGCGCTGGGAGCTGCGCTATTCAGACTCATGGACATCGAAAGTTGTTTTCAACCTTGTTCAGGAACCCTGCCATGAAACCCAGTACCGTGTTTGCCACCCCTGTGACTGCCCCCACCCCACATCAAGCCATCGCAGTGCAATGGAACGAGCTGCTGGCGCACCGGGAATTTCTGCTGAGATTTGCCAGCCGCAAGCTGCACGACCCTGCACTGGCCGAGGATGTGGTGCACGATGTGTTTGAAGCCGTGATCGCAGGGCGTGCTGTATTCGGTGGCCAATCGGCCTTGCGGACCTGGTTGGCCGGTGTTTTGAAGCACAAAATTGTCGACCTGATCCGCCAACGCTCGGGGCTGGATGGTTTGGCCGAAGACCTTGACGGCGAAGCTTGTCAAGCCATTCAATGCCCCCAGCCCAGCCCCGACAAGCTGGCCGAACAACGCCAGACCCTGCGCCAGGTGTTGCAAGGCATTGCCAAACTGCCACAGGGTCTGCGTGATGTGATGGAGTTGCGTGTGTTGCAAGAGCAGTCGACCGCCCAGGTCTGCCAGGCTCTGGCCATCACCGAGAACAACCTGTTTCAGCGCCTGTTCAAGGCCCGCCGCACGCTGGCGTTGAACCTGCCCATGGCGATGGCGTAACGGGGTCACAGGCATCCAGCTGGTGTCGGCCGGGCACTACGCGCCGTTCAGCGCACCACCAGCTTGTAGTCCGGTGTCGGGTTCAGCGGGCAGGAATACACATAGTCGCCCGCTTTGAGCTCAATCGCATAGTCTTGCACTTTGCCTTGAGTCAGACCACCGCCAGACACACTGGGCAGCGTCGCGCGCTTGAGCAGCGAAGCTCCGCGCAGCCAGAAGCCCAGTTCATACGGCACGTTTTTGTTGGCCACGCGAAACACGTAGCTGCCTGGTTTGAGAGTCAGCACTTTGGCGTTGGCCAGCCGTTCTTTTCCAGTGCGGGCATTGATGGCATCACAGTCATCAGCCTTGGTTGACCGAAAACCCTGGTCATGCCCGTTTTCGCTTTCCAAAAATTGGCAGCCAGTTTGCGTCAGTTCAATCACCTCAGGTTGAGCTGCCTGGGCCGGAAGCAATGCCCCGGTCAACCCCAGCACAAGGCCGGTACGAAGGTATTTGGATACGGTGTGTGTGTTCATCTTTATCTCCATCAAAATCAGTGACCGGCCTGGTTGCCCCACAGCTGCTGCAAGCGTGCATCGCGCCCACAACTGGCGCGGTAGTATTTGTAGCGAATCGGATTCTTTTTGTAGTAGTCCTGGTGGTAATCCTCGGCCGGGTAAAACGTGCCCGCCATGACAAGCTCGGTCACGATGGGTTCTTTAAACGGTTTTGATTTTTCAAGCGCCGAGCGGGATGCCTGGGCAATCTTGAGCTGTTCGGCGCTTTGCGCAAAGATGGCGGTTCGGTACGGTGAACCATGGTCGCAAAACTGCTGGTCTTTCACTGTGGGGTCAATGGTGTGCCAAAAATACGCCACCAGCCGTTGGTAGCTCACTTTGGCCGGGTCATACGTCACTTGCACCGCTTCGGCGTGCCCGGTGCTGTGCGACGACACCTGTTGATAGCTGGGGTTGGCGGTGTGTCCACCGGTGTAGCCCGAGGTGGTGGACACCACCCCTTCGATCTTGTCAAAGTCAGACTCCACACACCAGAAGCAGCCACCGGCAAAGACGGCTGTTGCCGTTGGGGTGCTGGGTGCTGCAGCGCTGGTTTGCCCTTGCGCGCCCAGCGCCACACCGAGCAACATGCCGGCCACCAAACCAGTCCACAGAGGCTTCTTTTGTTGCGGCGTGCTCATGCTGCACCTACAAATTTCAAAGCCACACCGTTGTTACAGAACCGTTTGTGGGTGGGTGGTGGGCCATCGTTAAAGACGTGACCCTGATGCCCTTCGCAGCGGGCGCAGTGGTATTCGGTGCGCGGAAAAACCAGTTTGAAATCGGTTTTGGTCAACACCGCGCCCGGCAATGATGCAAAGAAGCTCGGCCAGCCGGTACCACTGTCGTACTTCATTTCTGACGAAAACAGTGGCAAGTCGCAGGCGGCACAGTGGTATGCACCCTTGCGCTTTTCGGTGTTGAGCGGGCTGCTCTGGGGAGCCTCAGTACCTTCATGGCGCAAGACATCGTATTGTTTGGGCATCAAGCGTTGCTTCCACTCCAAATCTGTCAAACGCAAAGGTTCGATGCGTGCCGAACTCGTGCTGGTGCTGGCTGCCAGTGCATGGCCTGAAAGGCCAAGGCCGGTGAGCAGGGAAAAAAGTGAGCGTCGGGTCATTTGAAGCCTCATGGGTTGGTTTTGATACTGACTTGGTCGTGGCTGATTGCAGAATCTTTTGTGATCTGCCTAACTGCACTGCAAACTGACACTTTGCAGCGGCTTGCCGGTTTTGGCATCGGTCACCACCAGGTTCACCTGTCTGGGGTGTGCGGGGTCGGCTGCAATGGCTGAAAACCGCAACATCTGCGCGCCCTCATAGCGCCCCACCGGCACATACTGGCGGACAACAAAATCATGTTGAAGGTATTCCCCTGCATTCTCGCCAGCTTTCACGCGTGAGCTGTGCCCGTGTTCCGTCACCGTCCAATACGCCTGCCAGCTTGTGCCCCCGCTGTCGGGCGTGACACGCGCCTCAAACTCGTTGGCGCTTTGGGCACGGTCATCACGGCGCAGGGCAATGCGGGCGCGCGCCAGTTCGGCACTGCCCACTGCATTGCGGTCGTTGCGCCAGTCCTTGCCATTGCGAACCAGCTGCGGTGTGTAAATGCCGCTCAAACCATTGGCCTGGGCAATCTGGCGCTGCCTTGCGGTGTTGGCCGCAGTGGCAAAGCGGTCTTTCCAGCCGATGTAGTCCCAGTAGCCCACGTGAAAAGCCTGAGCCACCACCGGCTTGCCCTTGAGGGTTGACAGCCACTGATCCGCTGGCGGGCAAGAGCTGCAGCCCTCGGAGGTGTAGAGCTCAACCACCGGCGTGAGCCGCTCGCCAGAGGCAACTTCACAGGCGGGATCAGCCGCCAGGGTGACCAATGGCAGCAGAAACAAACCGTGCAATGCCCGCTTGAGCATCGAGCCCATGAGCTTGGCACCTGTGTTTGAACGAAAAAATTGCATGGCAGGGACTCCAGGGGAACGTGATGCACCTTGGTCGTCTGCGTGCTGGAATTTCTTACCCGCCGGGGCTGCGGCTGCCGCACAGGGGCTTCTGTTGACGGTCAATAGCGCTATGCTAAATATAGCTGCTTACGTAATCAATAAGGGGTCTAGAGGCTGATTTTGTTATGAAATTTTGGTGATATGGCTCAAATGCAGTGCCATGGCGCGTTGGGTGTGTGTGGCCTGCGGGGGCAGCGTCTGACTGAAGGTCAATTGGATTGGGTTTATCGCGTAACGAGTGGGTATGGCTATAAATGCTTCAGACCCTCAGCCGAAATTCGATTTGTCGATTTGCCCTTCAGATAGCCGTCATTGAGTGCTACGATTTGACACACGCCGTAGATGCGATGGAGTTTGGTTGTGCTGGGGTGCGCTTTTTGAATCGATGGCCACGGCTCCGATATCGGGCTAGAGAAAAGGGTTCGCGTTGCTACTATTTAACTGGAATAACACATGACCTCACACCAAGACGAGTTGTTTTTGCGCCTACGGCATCTCAAAAAAGAGAGTCTCATGGAGATAATCGTCGGGGGCCTAAAAGTACCAACGGAATCCGTCATAAATAAAGACAAACAAGAGTTAATTCACTTGTGCAGTAAGGAACTGCGAGGGGCCGCGGGATCAAGTACGGCAAATGTTTTTCGCGAAGATCACGAATTCCCCTACAAGCAAATCCTCATCGATGTGGCCGACAAGCTTTCGCCAGGGCACACGATTCTTAGTTGGACTGACTATAAGCTGGAGGACGCTCACACTGAAGCTGAGATAGAGAACACCATTTCAAATCTCTTTGAAGAGCGAACCAGAAAATGGTGGCACAGTTTATCCGCAGAAAAGAAGGCGGAGTTCGTTGACGGGTTAAATACTGCAATGGCCGGAAGCGATGGAGTTAAAAAAGTCACTAATTCTGGCGCTTTTCGGTCTTTCGTCACACAACAGATGATCGAAAACATCATCCAAACTGGAATCATGTCCGGACTTGGTAAGGTAGCGGCTGGGGGGGCGCTTGGGACTCTTGGGGTCTCCGTCATTGCGCAAATTGGGTGGCTAATCGTTCTCCAAACAGTTGGTTGGATGAGCGGGGTTAAATTTCTTTTGTTTGGGGCTGCGGGGCACGGAGCGATGGGCGGCGCTGTGTCGACGGTTGGCGGCCTTGCGGTCGGTGGGATATTGTCAATACCTACGCTTTTTGCATTGGCTGATGGGGCCGCATATCGAAAAACTGTTCCAACCATCATTTTGTTGATTACCAAATACAGATTGGCTTTGTCTTCACGTCAAAATGAAGTTCTATGACTTGACGACGGTAAAGTGTGGCCCAAAGCCACGGATGCATCGTCAGTCAGTTCTATTGTTATCAGCGTCAACTCATTCGCCAATCAGAACGAAGGAAACGGATAGGATGATCACTTGTTGAAATGAACTTCCCGTAACCTGCCTCTGGTGATGGACAGCTTGAGTTTAGGTTTGTAGGATGCCTGCCCGTGCGAACCGTTCAGCATGAGTTCACGCAAGCCTGAGGGCAGGCGTCGTACAAGCCTCGAGGGAGGAAACCGCGGGATGCACCGTGGCAGCCGCAGACAA
>Ga0210013_1001356_pt1 | contig 14876 bp, 17 predicted proteins | sample CryGeymeta201506_FD_185553 | JGI IMG/M metagenome (GOLD analysis project Ga0210013, IMG submission 185553) | Groundwater microbial communities from Crystal Geyser aquifers in Utah, USA - Crystal Geyser metaG 2015-06 (SPAdes) (version 2) | ecosystem: Environmental > Aquatic > Deep subsurface >...
TCTCGTATCTATGAGACCAATTGTGTGATATCTAAAATGATAATTTGATAGTACGTTCTTTTTTCTGCTGTTTATACCTATTGAATCTATCACAACCATTGACGCATCCTTGCCAGTCAAATATACCCTACATTTATAGATAAACTTTAATTCAAGTATCAACTGCTCTTATTATCCTTGTTCCATTGTTGTAGCCACCTTTCTATAGTCGGTTTACTGCGCTTAACAATTTTTCCTGTGTCGATTAGACTTTTTCCATCGTACAGTTCAAGCATTGCTAATAATCTTTCCTTTACCCGTGCATCCTTTTCTTTCAGATATAAATCCTTTAAAGTATCGTAGTCGATATGTTTGACTACTTTTGGTTTTCTTACCATTTTTGGTTTAAATACTTATTTATTAATTGGTAATATATTTAAATTAAATAATCAAAAGTTGAAATTTTCACTATAGTTTGTAACTATCTTGGAAGAAATAGAGTGGAACAGACAATCTGGGAATTAAAGAACCTAATTCCAATAAGACCTATATTTTACCACCTAAAAAGACGCATAAAAACACATACCTTTTTGGTTATGGTTGGCTACCTGTTAATTTCAACAACAAAAATATTCCTCAAGAAAAAAGGGTTAAATAAGACAATGGAGAAATTATTATCTGTCATCAGAAGCGGATATGTAGAAATAATTGAATGGAGTAGTTCCATTACTGTGGAATATCCAAAAAATGTGTCAAATAACCTGGAAAAAATATATGAAAAATTTGAGATTCCCACACTAAAGATATAATATGTTAACTTGGACTTTTTGAGGTCAAACACACTATACATATTTCCTTTTCGTTATTTTTTTCGTGCTAATGGGTTTTGAAATAGTCCGGAGATTTCAACTCTGCTGAAAAAACAACAGTAAATTTTTTGCCTGTGGAAAATACAGAATAAAATAAATTCAGATAATAGATTTCATAATGTACCTCGTCGTTGGCTTTGACCCCGGAACAAGTGTCGGAATCGGAATAATAAATTTTAAAGGCGATGTTGTTGATATATTCAGCGGCAAGAATATGGGGATAAACGAAGTGGTGGCACATATTATAAATTTTGGAACAACTGCATTAGTTGCTTCTGATGTTGACCATATTCCTTATACCCTTTACAAAGTTGCCACCGCGCTGGATGCAAAAATTTTTATCCCCGAGAATTCAATAAGTGTTTCTGAAAAGGTATTCCTGACAAGAAATGTCCGATATCGTGATGCTCATCAGCGTGATGCGTTATCTGCTGCCCTATATGCCTATAAAAGATATAAAAATTTATTTGAAAAGATAAAAAATATGGGATACGGAGACGATGTAAAGGCAATGGTAATTAAAGGGAAGTCAATAGCAGAGGCGATCGCAATAACTTATTCTGAACCGGAAGAGAGAGAAGAGGGCAAAAACCGGACAGACATCCGTGATATTTCAAAAGATTCGGAGGCATATTTTGAGATAAGCCGGGAAAATTTTGCCGATTTAAAAGAACACTTACGGATATTGGAAAAGGCAAATAAAATTTTGAAAACAGAGATTGCCACAAAGGACATTGAAACAGAAAATTTAAAGGAGCAGATTAAAGGACTTGAAAGAGAAAAGAAGTTTAAATCAGAAAAATGCCGGACAGATGAGGAAAAATTTGAAAAGATGGCTATGGAAATTTCTTTTAAAGGCATAAAAGAGCAGCTCAAAAATGCCGAAGATGTGATTAAGCGGTTTGAAAATTTTTATGAAAAGATTGGCAAAGGAGAAATTTATTTAGTTGGGAAATATCCGGAAATTTTTAACGGACTGACTTATATTGATAAACACGATGTCATCAGTCAATCCGATACAGGCAGAATAGAAATTGCCTTTACTAAAAAAAGAATAACTAACTGCAAAAATGTCTCTCCGCAAAAACTGAAGGAAATTTCAGATATTTATTATATTGAAAGAAATGATTTGGAGGAAATAAGGAAAAGCAGTGATATTGAAAGTATTATTGAAGAATACAGAAAGGCAAGAAAATTTACCTGTTAAAATACAAAAATTTAACAAAAAGTTTGGTGCTGATCCACCAAAATTGGGATAATTAATGTCTGCCTATAAACTCACAATTTTACTGAAAATCTTTGAGATTTTCAATCTTTAAAAAATCTTTGAGATTTTTTAAATACTGAAAATCTGTGAGGTTTTCAAATTGTCAAAAACATAATAATTTAAATAATGATAATAAAGTAGATTTATTTGACGCATTTGTTTTAATTCATAAGATTATCATTGGCAACTATGGTTAATATTTTATCTTTTTACACTTTAATTAAACCGCAACTTTTTGATATCTGCGAACGAAGCGAACTGACATAGTGTTAAAAGATAGTAGATTCACTATACTCATAATTTCAATATAAATGCAATAAAAAGTTTTGTATAAAAATATAAAATTAAACGCAATAAAAAGTTTCGTTAAAATAATAATAATTAAACGCAAAAAACATTTTCGTTAAAATATAAACATTAAACGCAAAAAACATTTTCGTTAAAATACCATAATTAGCGAAACAAAAACTTTCGTTAAAATACCATAATTAGCGAAACAAAAACTTTCGTTAAAATACCATAATTAGCGAAACAAAAACTTTCGTTAAAATACCATAATTAGCGAAACAAAAACTTTCGTTAAAATACCATAATTAGCGAAACAAAAACTTTCGTTAAAACAATAAACTTAGCGAATAAATTATTTTCGTTTAATTAAACATTTTTGTTTTACTTAACGCAAAAAATAATTGCTTTAAAATGGCATAAAATTGGCGAAATAAAAACATTCGTTTAGTAAAAATTATATGCTTGTATATTATAACAATATATAAGGAGCAGAAAATGGCTGAAAAATCAAAAAAAATTTTGTTTGGGTATGGTCATGCCATTCAATATTCCAACTCCATACCATTATAATATATACAAATAAATTTTGTTTTTTAAAATCATCTATTGCCACAATATATAAGAAAAAATCATGTGCATATTCCTTTATTGTATTTATAAAAATATTGATAAAAAACAAATATATATAGTAGATTTGCCAACTTTTTGCATAGTTATCAAATTTACGAGTATAAGTTCGTTTCACTCTCATTTAAAAAATCTCAAAGATTTTTAAAGATTGAAACCAAAGGTTTTAGTATTTTAAAATCTCAAAGATTTTTAAAGATTGAAACCAAAGGTTTTAGTATTTAAAAAATCCCACAGATTTTTTAAAGATTGAAAATCTCAAAGATTTTCAGTATATTTTCAAAATCTGTTGATTTTAAAAATCACCTCGCTGTTTTTCTGATATTTTCAAATCTCTACGATTTTAAGCGCTCCCAAATTAAAATTTTGTTATTTATCCCATCTTTCCCACCATCAAAAAATTTACGGGTAATTTTAAAAATTTACAAAATTAATTATACTTAACAACAAAAATACGCTCACTTCGTTCGTATCTTTTCAAATCTTTGGGATTTAAAAATTACGCCCAAACTTTTACGCTGGGGTGGGAAACTCAGGATTTATACTATTCATACAATTACAATGGCAAATCTCGGAGGTTTATTTAATATACTAAAAAGAAAGGATAAAAAAGAAAGCAGAACAAAAGGCAATATCAGAGAAAAAGAAGAAACAACAGATATTGTTGAAGATAAAGGAATGAAAGAGATTGAGCAGGAATTCAAATATTTAGACAGCAAAACCAAAAATAAAATTTGTATTGACGGAATTGCTTTGCTACTATTGACAAAAATGGGAATAATTGAAAATGCAATAAATTTTTACAACATAATTCTAACCCCCTCGCTCGTAGAGGAAATAGAAAAACAAAAAAAAGACAATGAACCAGAGGCAAACTTCATATTAAATTTAATAAATACAGGAAAATTTTCAAAGGAAAAGGTAGATAAAAACAAAGACCTTATACAATACGGATTATACATGGCTGAACTTGAAATTGTTTCGCATTTTTTGAACGGAAATTGTAATTTTATACTTTCCGATGATGCAATAATTAGGGCAAACAGAGAAATTTTAAAACTGAATGCCATTTCAACGCCTGCTTTTGTGCTGTCTTTACTTAACAAGGAGATAATAACAAGAGAGCATGCAATAAGCGCTTATGCTATTTTAAGAAGTGAAAAATGGTTTGAGGAATGGATAATAGATGAATGTATAAGAAGGGTGAAGTTAAAAAAATAAATTTAAAAAAATAAATTTAACGGTTAAAATTTTTTTCTTAATTTTTCTTTCACATAATTTACAGACTTGTCTATTATGCCTTTATCTAGCTCCTTGAGGTAATATAAGATATTGACTGGCTAACTACAATTATATTTTCTATGGCCTGGTCATTTGTTTTCTTTGCCCATACATTCGTTTCGTTGAACTGCTGTCTGAGTTCTTCTGTAAATTTATCTGCCTTTTTTCGGATGTAGTCCTTCATTATATCTGTAAGCTCGGCAGAGTTATTTGTATACGTACTGATATTAATAAATGCCTGATGAAGTTTTTCCTCATCGGGACGATATTCAACATAGCTGGTACTGGAAAGTATATCTTTAAGATTCGGATAACGGGTAGATAATTCAAGTTCAAAATAATATTTCAAAGAGAACAGTAAGCCCATTTCATCAAGCCGTCTCGGACTCGTTATAACAAAATTGTCTGTGAAAAAACATGTTTTACCCATTTTATGTAATCTACGCGCAAAATCAGCATCTTCAAGTGGCACATCGCGAAATCCTCCTGAAATTTTAAACGCATCAGCAGTTACAAAAGTATTGAATCCAAGAAGTGTCGGAAAGTCAATTTTGTCATTGAAATCAAACCATGAGCATAATAGTTTTTCTGTGAAAACCATTTTTGGATTTGGATTTGAAAATTTAAATCCAGCACAAAAACCGAGCATGTTGGAATCGCTGTTAAATTTATTCATTCCCCACTCAACATAATCCTTTGGCAATATTGTGTCAGCATCAACAAAAAGAAAATATTTTCCCGCAGCAGAATTAGCCCCGCGGTTTCGCTGCAATCCTATGCTTCTAACATCTGATAAAATTACCTTGTCCGCATACTTTTTGGATATCTCAAATGTCTTGTCCTCACGTTTTCCGTCACAGACGATTATCTCATATTTTACATCTGTTTCCTGTGCAATTACGGACTTCAAACACACCTCTATGTTTTTTTCTTCATTTAAGGTCGGAATGATTACTGAGACATCCATCTCAAAAAAATATGTGCATAATTTTTTTATTCCTTTCTTTCTTCTGCTCCTTTTTTGCTTCTTTCCAAAAGGCCTTCCGACAGCCCTACTATGTCTCCTATATTGCTTGTTCCGCTAACAGCACCCGAAGGAACTACTATTAAATTTTTCTCCCTCGCTATTTCCGAAAGGGTCTGCAACTCCCTTAATTTCATTGCCATGGGCATTTTTGTATATTCCACTGCTGCATCTCTCATCTTCATAGCTGCCTGTAATTCCCCGTCAGCCATAATTATTCTGCTTCTTTTTTCTCTTTCCGCTTCTGCCTGTTTTGCCATCGCCCTCGTCATATTTTCAGGTAAAATAACATCCTTTATTGTTACGGCATTGACCTTTATTCCCCATGGACTTGTCGCCACATCTAAAATTTCCTGTACCTTTTTTCCCAGATCTTCTCTTTTGGCAAGCAATTCATCCAGTTCTACCTGTCCGAGAACATCTCTTATCGTTGTCTCTGCCCTCAACACACTTGCTTCATGATAATTTTCAACATTTACAACCGCATGACTCGGATCTTCAACCCTATAATAAACAACAGCATCAACCATGATAGAAATATTATCTTTTGTTATTACATTCTGCTTTTTAATATCAAAGACAATTGTCCTCAAATCAATTTTTATCCATTTATCTATTATGGGAATTATAAAAAATACCCCGGGACCTTTTGCCCCGATTAATCTTCCGAGACGAAAGACAACGCTCCGTTCATACTCATTTACTATTTTTATGCTGTATGCCAAAATTATTATTACAACAACCAGCCCGAAAATAACCGGAGTTATCTCACCACCCATTTTAAAAAATTTAACAGATATAAAATTTTATAAATAATTTGTTATAAATTTGTTATAGTAATATAAATATTTAAATTTAATACAGCATAAATTCAGTAAATTTAATACAGCATAAATTCAGTAAATTTAATACAGCATAAATTCAGCATAATTTTAAATTTAATACAGCATAAATTCAGCATATTTAGCATAAATTCAGCATAAGCAGCATAAATTCAGCCAATATGAATTTCATCCCGATAACTTATAAAAACACAAACCTGAATATATCTTTATACAAAGGAAATACAACGACTGAAAGCATCCCTTTTAACAAAATTTTTAAAACCGTTGTTGAGGAAAGAAGTAAAATAGAGAAGGAAATAATAAAAAATCCGTTGTTTAAATATTCTCTTGAGCCGCTTAAACCCGATAATGACTCACCAGAAATAATTAAAAATATGTGTTATGCCTCAAATCTGGCAAATGTCGGGCCAATGGCAAGCGTTGCTGGGGCAATTGCAGAAATTTTATGTGAGAAATGTATTGGACTTGGATTTGATGCTGGGTTCATTGAAAACGGGGGAGATATTGCTCTGTTCGGGGACAGGAATTTTAAGATTCAGATTTACACAAAAAATTCACCGTTTTCAGACAAATTTTTCATACCTTTAAATCCAGCAAAATTATTCCAGGACAAAATTTTAGGTATATGTACATCCTCATCTTCTATAGGTCCGTCTGTGAGTTTTGGAGACAGCGATGCGACGACGATTATAGCAAATAGTCCTGCAATCGCAGATGCATTCGCGACCTCACTTGGAAATTTAGTTAAAAACGATGAAAAGTGTCTTGAGGATGTTATTGAATTCGGAAAGAAATTTAATGTAGTAAAAGGAATTTGTATAATTGTTAAGGATAAAATCGGGATGTGGAATGTCCGGCTGGAAAAATTTTAAATAAACTTTAAGGTTATGGCTGTCAGGGATGATGAAAGGGATGATAAAAAGAGTGATAAAAGGGATGATAAAAGGGATAATGAAAACAGGAAAAAGGTATGCGGAGAGATAATTAAAAAAATTTTAAGCGGCAGAATCATAAGCAGGGAAGCACTTGAAAAAGAAAAGTCCATTTATTGTGAGAAATATAGAATGCGGGAATATCTGAACAATCCAGAAATTTTAAATTCTGCGAACGACAGCGAAAGGGCAGAAATTTTAAAAATTTTGCAGAAGAAACCGTCCCGAACTTACGCGGGAGTTACGGTAATTGCCTGTATGACTATGCCAGCGAGATGCCCTCACGGAAAATGTGCCTATTGTCCCGGGGGCGTTGAAATTGATATTCCCCAAAGTTATACCGGGAAAGAGCCATCAACGATGCGAGGCATCCAGTGTCATTTTGATTCCTATCTTGAAACAACCTCCCGGCTGTATCAGTATCACAAGCTTGGACATGCCATTGATAAAATTGAACTAATAATTATGGGCGGAACCCTGCCTGCACAAGATATTGATTATATGGAATATTTTTCAAAGCGGTGTATTCAGGCAATGAATGAATTTTATGAAAATTTAAAAATTATTGAAAAATCAGGTGAGGAAAAATTTACTGAAAAATATAATGATGATAAGAACAGGTCTGACGGAGGAAAATTTCGCAAATTTCACTATCAGGAAGAAATACAGAGGGCGAATGAAAAAGCGAAAATAAGATGTGTCGGACTGACTTTTGAATCAAGGCCAGATTATGCAAAAAAAGAGGAAATTCTGGGAATGTTAAAATGCGGGGCAACAAGGGTTGAGATGGGTGTTCAAAGTCCTTATGATTTTATTTATTCTATTGTCGATCGCGGGCATACTGTCCAGGATGTTATTGAATCAACTGCTTTATTAAAGGATTATGGATTAAAGGTTTGCTACCATATGATGCCTGGATTGCTTGGAAATTCCGAATACAGCAGGGCTCTTGATTTCAGGGGATTCGGAAAAATTGTCACAGATGAAAATTTCATGCCGGATATGTTAAAAATTTATCCGACTTTAATAATCAAAGGAACAAAATTTCATGATGAATACATTAAGGGAAATTTTGAACCATTAACAACGGAAAATGCGGTCCGGTTAATAACAGATGTTATGGCAGCACTTCCGAAATGGGTCAGGGTAATGAGGGTAATGCGGGACATTCCTGCTTATATGATTGAGGCGGGAATTAAAACAAGTAATCTGGAACAGCTGGTTGACAAAAAATTAAAAGCCGGAAATTTAAAATGTATGGAAATAAGACACAGAGAGGTCAGGAATGAGAACATTGATTTTGACAATATAAGGTTGCTGCGTGAGGAGTATAATGCATCAAAAGGAAGGGAAATTTTTCTGAGTTATGAGGACATTGAAAATGATTTGCTGATTGGATTTTTACGGCTGAGAACACCTTCAAATTTTAACAAAACAAAAAATGTCTTTGTCAGGGAATTGCATATTTACGGGAAAGAGGTTAAAATCGGGGAAAAAGCAAAAGCAGATGAAATCCAGCACAGAGGGTTTGGGGGAAATTTACTTGCGGAGGCAGAAAGAATTTCCTGTGAAGAATTTGATGCGAAAAAAATTTCTGTAATGAGCGGAATAGGGGCAAGGGAATATTACAGGAAATTTAATTATAAAAAAGAGAAATTCTGGATGGTGAAAAATTTAAGTTAAAAATAAACGACTAGCAACATTATACATTACAGCCTCCTCAAAATATTTCCTAAAATATTCATAACATATACATTCAGTGATTTCCTGTTTCTTGGCCAGTTTAGTTCCCTGTTTTTATGAATTAATGACTTCATGGACTCATTAATCTCATCCCTTAATAAATTAATTTCCCGCTCATTGTCATTAATACCAATACCTGTTTTTGAAATTTGGGCAACCTTCTTCATAACATCTCTTGAAATTTCAACCTGTTTTTCTGTATTTTTAACATACCTGTCATCAACCATCTCATGTTTTCTTTTAATATGTGATAATTTAACTGCTGTGTCATAAGTAAGATCAATAATATCATCAGGAGAAAGATTTTCTGTCCGATAGTTAAAAAAGTCCTTCCATGAGTATCTGTCAAAGGCATTGTAATGTTCTTCAAGTGTCCTGTGCAAAACCACATAACCGTATCTGGCGGGATTTTCAAATGCGATGGATCCTGGGTCAAGAGTCGGGGCATATGGAGATATAAAAGGATAAACCTTATGTTCCCGTTCTCCGGAATTTTTAAATTTTTTAAATTTCCCGATAACTGAATCAATATAATCAAGTGTTCTGTAAATGCTTTTCTTACTCTGTTTTCCGAGTCCGAGCATAAAAAAAAGATCAAATTTATCGCAGTCATTGTTCAGTGCGATTTCTATGCTGTTTTCAACATCTTCATTTGTATAATTCTTTCCGGCGCAAAACCGCACATCATCAGAGGCGTCTTCCGGAGACATCTCAAGATTATAATGTGCAAATGTGCTCTTCAGAGTCACTGCAAATTCTTCTGTCAAGGGAGAAAATAACTCAAATACAACTGGCAGGTCAATCTTTTCTTTTTTTATTTTTTTAAATACCTCTTCATAATACCTTTTGCCGCCCATCCGTATGTCATTCAGAAAGAATACGGGATTTTTGATATATTCTTCATTCAGACGCAACTGCTCAATCACTTTATCCGGCTCCATAAATGCCGGCTTTTTGCGGTTGTATATTCGCTTATAGCATTCAGATGAGCCGCCGCAATTGACACAGTTATACAGGCATCCCTTTGAGGTAAGTATAGGCATTGTCGGTTCATCAAGCCATGACCTGTAAGGCAGATTAGCGTCAATGTCCATATCCCTGATAATCAGTTTCAGCATAAATTTCGGGTCAATTACGAAATTAACAGTTTCAGGCACATTGGTTATGGGATTTGATTTGACAATATTGTTTTTTCTCCACGATAAATTCGGAATGTCTTCTTTATCGGTTTTGTTTAAATTTTCAATTAGTTTTAATAAAGGATATTCGCAGGAATCGCCTTTAAGCACATAATCAATAAACGAAAATTTAGTTAGAATTTCATCGTGATAGTATGTAGAAGTAAAGCCGCCAAATATAACTGGTGTATTCGGATGAAATTTTTTGCATATCTTTGCGATTTCAATTGCACCGTGAAGATGGGCCATCCAGTGAAGGTCTATGCAGAATGCCTCTGCATTTAGTCGTTTTATAAATTTTTCTGCATCAAATTTTTCGCTGTTTAGCATCTTCAGGGCTATATTTACAATCCTCGCCCTGTGTCCGTGCCGCTCAAGATAATGTGCCATTGATACAAATCCCATGGGATACATTTCAAACACAGGTGTTGACGGGACCGCTTCGCTCATTGCGCCTATAAATACCGGACGCTTGCGGAAGTCGTAAATGCCTGGCGGATGTAAAAATACAGTTGTCATTTTTCAACTATCATGAATAGACATTCCATTATGCGCTCTGATTTGCATTCCGGGCATTTTGACGGACTCTTTATCTTTTCCCTTTCTTTGAATACAAATCCGCAATTTATGCACTCTGCTGGTTTTATCATCAGTTTTCCTCTGTGAGAAATGCTTTTCTTTATGTGTTTTATGTCATCGGCAATAACTTTTTCAGGAAATTTATAACGTATAGATAATGCCCTGATACATATCCATCCATTTTTTAATTCTTCTGTTAGCCGCTGCCTTCTTGTATACTCGGTCATTTTTTATGAATCTGATAATGAACATGTCTGATAAAAATGTATAAAAATGTGGTGCTGGCCTACTAAAATTGGGATAATTATATATTTGTTTTTTTACTAATATTTCTTTATTTATTTCTTCCTCAACGCAACCTGCCGCAAAAAACCCGTTCCTGACACACCTTTCACACCTTTTCATCTTTGAGTCCAATAAAACTCAATTTCATTGCCCATAATCTTATCTGCCCTGCAAAATCCGAATGTCTCAAACTGTATAATGTCATTTTCCTTCAAATTCCTGCAGCCTGTTTCGCAAATACCCTTCGCAATCCTCCCGGGCATATAAATTTTTGCACCTGGGCATAAATTTTCATCCGGAAGCCATAAGACCTTTGCAACATTAAAAAATTTCCCTTTTTTTCCCTTCTTTCCGTTAGCCACAACCATCGGACCGTGCGAGTTCTCAACATAATCAGCAATGATTTCCGTTATGCCTTCAGCTTTTGTCAGACATTTAACCCGGACATTGCAGGTATTCATCAGCCGGATTTCATCCCCTTCTTTTAATTTTTCCGCATCGCTCTTCTGAATTAATAAATTTATTTTGCCTTCCTTCGACACTAAATTAAATTCCCTGAATCCGTAACTGTGTTCCTTATGCAGAGGAAACTGGACATCCATATACGGAAAATTTTCAACATTGATTTTTACCGGATCTTCAATGAAAAAATAGCGAAACGATGATTCAATAAATTTCTTATTTTCAAAATACAACGCTTCTTCGCTGAATTCAACATCAACATCACTTACCCCCAAATTCAACATATAATTCCTTATTGCCCGCGGATTTATTCCCCGTCGTTTTAATGCTCTTAATGTCAGCAGATTGACATCATCCCATCCTGTAAATTTATTTTCATCAATACCTTTCTTTATCTCACTCTTGCTGATTTTTCCTTCCTGGCCAATGCTCATTATTCCGTAATGAATGTATTCCGGCTCTTTCCATCCGAAATATTTATAAATAAATTTTTGCTTTTCCGTGTTTGTAAGATGATCTTTGCCCCTTAAAACATGCGTTATTCCGAGCAAATGGTCATCTGCTGCAACAGAAAGATTCATCAGGGGATAAACCACTAATTCTTTCTTTTTCAGCCGGGGATGATGTTCTTTTGATACCCTTAACAAAGGAAAGTCCACCAGAGAAGGATTCGGAGAATTTAAGTCCGTCTTAATTCGCACAGTCCATCCTTCCCTGGCATACATTTTGTCAAAATTTTTTAAATTTTCCGAAATTTCCATATTTCTGTGTGGGCAGGGCATTTTCTGTAATTTTAATACCTTAAATTTTTCCGGTTCGCAATTACATAAGTAAGCGTGCCCCTTTTCAACCAGCTGTCTGGCAAAATTTTCATAAACTGGCAGGCGGTCGCTCTGAATTATCTTCATATCCCAGTCACATCCCACCCATTTTAAATCTTCTTCAATTGCAGCATAAGATTCCTCATCAACCCTGCCGGGGTCTGTGTCCTCAATCCGTAATATTAATTTTCCGCCGTATTGCCTTGAAATTTCGTCGTTTAATATTGCTGCCCTTGCGTGTCCGATGTGCAAATATCCCGATGGATTCGGTGCAAATCTGACAATAACCTTTCCTCTTTCCGCGTTTGGAATTTCAATCATTTTATTAATAAATTTACCGGTTAAAAATTTATTGTTAAATATTATTAAGCATTCATAATTAAAAAATTCTTTAAATTTAAAATGGTTAGAAAAATTTTAAAAAGAATAAGGAGAGGGACAAATAAAGAAGGTGATACAGGGATAATTGAAAAAAATGCGGAAATTTTCAATACCAACAACAAAATAATTTCAAAGTCCATGGAAAGGTCATTTATGGGCATGATTGATATTGACCAGGAATTATTAAAAACAGGCATGATTGCAGGTTAAAAATTTTAAAAATTTAAAAACTATTGTATTTAAACGCTAAATTTAGATTGTTATAATTGTTATAAAATGGGAAAAGAAATAAAGAAATTCAACACAGTTGCGAAATTAAGGATAATGCCAAAGGGAACCGATGTTGACTTAAAGAAAATGGAAAGCGATATCAGGGAAATTTTAAGCAAATGCAGAAGCAGTAAATTTCATTCCTCGGAAATAAAACCGATTGCCTTTGGTTTGAGTGCCCTGGAAACAGTCATATTAATCACGGAAGCAGACAGCGAACTGGAAGGTATAGAGGACAAAATTTCAGACCTACCGTATGCAGAAAGTGTTACGGAAACGGATATATACTTATTAAGCGATATTTAATTATTAAGCGATATTTAAAATTTATACTTTACGGGCTAATTATTATACATAGAACATACAAATACACAAATAATACAAATACACAAAATACACAAATAATACAAATACACAAAAATAAAACCGATAATCAAAATATTAAACAAAAATCAAAACCAATGAAAATGGGTTATGTAAAATTTGAAGCACCTGCGGAATTACAGATGAAGGCGTTAGAGGTTTTGGAAACCGCAAAAAATACGGGCAAAATAAAGAAGGGAGCAAACGAAGTAACAAAAGCAGTGGAAAGGAAGGTTGCAAAATTTGTAGTAATTGCAGCAGATGTGATTCCGTTTGAAAATGTTATGCATCTACCAATGATATGTGATGAAAAGGAAATTCCTTACCTGTATGTCAATAAGAAAGAAGATGTCGGAAAGGCGATTGGCTTAAAGGTTCCGTGTTCAGCAGCATGTGTTATGGAGGAAGGCAAAGGAAAAGAGATACTTGCTGATGTTAAGAATAAACTAAAAGCAATTAAAAAGTAAAAGATTTAATAATCGTGTTTAAAAATGCCTTTAGCAGAGGTCGTTGAAATCGTCGGAAGGACAGGAATTTACGGCGAAGTAATTCAGGTTATGTGTAAAATGCTGGAAGGAAAAGAGTCGGAGAATATTTTAAGAAGAAATGTCAGAACACCTGTAAGGGTGGGAGATATAATCTCTTTGAAAGAAATCGAAAGAGAATCAAGGCCCATAGAGACCGCCCAAAGGAAATTAATGAAACTTAAAAATAAAAATAAGAGAAAAGCAAGATGAAATGTTCTTTTTGTGGAAAAGAAATTAAAAAAGGAACAGGATTATTGTTTGTTATGTTGTCCGGAAGAGGGGTTAATTACTGCTCTTCTAAGTGCAGAAAGAATGTTGAAATGGGCAGAAAGCAGAGAAAGGTTGAATGGACGGAGCAATACATAAATGAAAAGAAAGCAAGAATAAAGCAATAATAAAAAGCAGAAATCTGACAAATTTAACAAAAGAAAAAATGAATGCGTTTATCATAATAAAGTCGGATGCTGTTAAAAGAAATATAACCGGAAAAATTTTATCACGGTTTGAAGAAAGAGGGATCAGCATAAAGGCAATGCGTATGATAAAAATAAGTAAAGAAGAAGCAGAAAAATTATACAGCATCCATAAAGAAAAACCATTTTATCCCTCTTTAATTAATTATATAACTTCCGGCAAGGTTGTTGTTTGTGTGCTTGAAGCAGACACGGATAAACTTATAGAGATTGTCAGAAAGATGAATGGAAGGACAAATCCTGCTGAAGCAGAGCCTGGAACAATAAGAGGGGATTTTGGGATAGTAATGGAAGCAAATGTAATTCACGCATCGGACAGTATTGATTCGGTAAACAGAGAAATGCCTATATTCTTCACAAAAGAGGAAACGGAATAAGAAATTTATTTCTTGTCTTTCTTGCCTTATTTTTATCAGGATATATGATTTCAAAAACGGAATTTTGAAAGATACGATTATATAAATGATTTTCAAAATTGTAGAGATTTTAAAAATACACAAAAGAAGTAAGGGCAAAGATCAAAAATTTAAAAATTTAATTTAAAAATCTTTAAAATAGATATTGTAGATATGTTTAAGGAGCAAAAAGTGATGACTCTTGATATATTATCCAAAAAAGCAAAATGCTCAGGAAAGACAATTCTAAGAAGACTTAAGGAACATGGATATCACACAAGCTATAA
>Ga0210013_1001360_pt1 | contig 14855 bp, 5 predicted proteins | sample CryGeymeta201506_FD_185553 | JGI IMG/M metagenome (GOLD analysis project Ga0210013, IMG submission 185553) | Groundwater microbial communities from Crystal Geyser aquifers in Utah, USA - Crystal Geyser metaG 2015-06 (SPAdes) (version 2) | ecosystem: Environmental > Aquatic > Deep subsurface >...
CGCTTAACACAATACTTGGTATGTTGGGCGTTGCTGTTTTTTGAAAAGCTACTGCTGCTTGATTGGTGCGCATCGCTGTGGTAAAGTTTACAATTCCTGCTTCACCTGTAACTGCTTTTATAAAAAACCCTTGACCGGGAGCAATGTAAGTCGCCGCACTCGCTTGATTTATCAAATCATAAGATGAAGTATTGGGATTCCAAAGATAAACAGCAACAAATGAAGGGTCTAATGCCGCACTGTTAACCGTTAAAAAGTTATTGATGGCGTCGGCATTTGAATTAGACGGTATGGAAGAAGGAAAGGGGTTTCCCATCACGTTCCAACGGTTTGCAATGCCCGTAACCCCAATATCAACTTGAGCTACCGCAACAGTTCCTGTAAAGGCAACTGTTCCATTAGCTGTGGTTAAAATTTCATAGCCTTTGCCGGCGACAAAATTACCGGCCGCGCTTACTGGATTTGTGCCATCGGTAGTCCATTTTTTCCAAGTAGTAACGCCAACTGTTAAGGTATTATCATAAGGCGCTAAATTATAATTAACACCGTTTAAACCAATATTGTTAGCGCCTAAAGTGGCAAAGGTATTGATAGCTTGTCCGCCCACAGGGGCGCCTATTAAATGCCATTGATTTGTTAAATAACGGTTATACGTGATGTTTCCTGTAGCAGTTCCAGTAACTATTAAAGAGCCACTAGAAGTCGCATCAGAATTAATTGAAAACGTGCCGTTATTCGTAAGGTCTCCGCTAATTGTTAAGTCTTTACCGGCATTAATTGTAAGAGAACTTGAGGCGTCAATAATAAGATTTCCTATTAAAATAGCATTGCTATTTATAACTGGTTTATTGACAACATTGGCAATGCTAACAGCAAAACTATTATCTGGAACACCGCCCGTCCAATTACCTCCTGTATTCCAATCTGTAGATAAAGCGCCTGTCCAATTGGTTGTTGAAATGGTAAAACCTGTTTTAGAAATGGGAAGTGTTGCTTCTCCATTACTAGTATTTCTAGTCCAATTTAATTTGTCGTTAATTAACGATAAGTATAAAGCATATGAAATCTGGCTAGATCTAGATCCGCTATAATAAGCACCATTAGGGCTAGCAGTTTGATTTACTTCTATAAAATTTGTTCCTGATGTTAAGCCCGTACCGCTTAATTCATTAAGAGCAAGCGTCGCATTTCTATATCCCGCTAAAAAAGTAGTTGGGTTCAAATCATCTGACCCTAAAAATGCCAATACAGTATCACCACCCTCAGTAGGATTAAAACCTAGATTAGAAGTGGTTAAACTTCCAATTGATGAACCATAAGCGGGGTTACTATCACTTTTGACATCTGTAAAGACTATAATGGTACCTGCTTTAATAATGGAACCTCCAGAATCCCATCTTAAAACACCTTCTGTATCTGTAAAACTAGCACCTCCCCAATTGTTATCTGAAAAAAAAACAATTGTATTAGGCGTAATATCCACAAGGCTAACAATGGCAAAGTCTTTCTCCCCATTATTATTAAAAGCAGTGAAAGCAATATCTCCAGTGGAAGCAATTTGCGATGATACATTTAAGCAAACCCCTAAAAAAAATACAATTGCAAAAAAGTAGTTTTGTTTCATAATATAAAGATTTATAACAGCCTTTACATCAATAAAAATTGACATAAACACGATGACGTATTTATAAAATGAGGGGTATGTTGGCAATCAAAAAAAGTAAATCAGGTGTTCTAGTTACTTTTGAATTTGAATTACTGTATAAAATTATAAAAAAAAGATTTACTAAACTACTAGAAAAGTTTAAAAAAGTTTATAAAATTCATAAAGTTTGGAGTTCAAATCTCATCTTAAATAACCACAAAACGCACAAAGCAAAAAATTATAAAAAAACTCAAATTAAAAAAAGGGTAACAAAAGCTCTTTGTGAACTTTGTGTAAACCTTTGTGAACGTAGTAGTAAAAATTATAAACCCTGAAAAGTTGCTAAGTCATTCATCCTTCAAAACTCAAAACTCAAAACTCATTTAATCAACCCTAGTCATCATATCCAAAACGGCGCAATTGTTTTTTGTCGCTTCGCCAGTTTTTGTTGACTTTTACATACAATTCTAAGAATATTTTTTTGTCAAAAAAAAGCTCTAAATCCTTTCGTGCCTCAGCGCCAACGCGTTTTAAAGCGACGCCTTTATGACCTATAATAATTCCTTTTTGGGTGTCGCGTTCAACCATAATGATGGCTCTAATTTTAATAATTTCATCCGATTCAACAAATTCTTCTGTTTCAACTTCAACCGAATAAGGGATTTCTTTTGAATAATAAAGCAGAATTTTTTCTCGTATTTTTTCATTGACAAAAAAGCGTTCGGGCTTATCGGTAAGTTGGTCTTTTGGATAATAGGCGGGCGACTCGGGAAGTAATTCAATAAGCTTTTCAAATACGGCTGTAACATTAAAATTTTGAAGCGCCGAAATGGGCAATACCAAGGCGTTGGGGACTTTTTCATGCCAATAGTCAATATTTTGGCTTACCGCTTCTTGATTGGAGGTGTCTATTTTATTGATGAGCAGTATTACGGGAATTTTTGAATGGACAATTTTGTTAAAAAAGTCTTCATCTTTTAAATCCTTTTCGCCAATTTCGACCATATAAATTAAGATATCGGCATCTTCAAAAGCCGATTTCACAAAATTCATCATCGATTCCTGAAGTCCGTAAGCGGGTTTTATTATACCGGGTGTATCGGAAAAAATTAGCTGAAAATCTGCACCGTTAACAATTCCTAAAATACGGTGGCGTGTGGTTTGAGCCTTTGAGGTAATGATTGACAAACGCTCACCTACAAAGGCATTCATCAAAGTCGATTTTCCAACATTTGGATTTCCTATAATATTTACAAATCCGGCTTTGTGCATCTTGAATAAATTTTGGAATAAGCATCCAATAGTAATCTCATTTTATCTAGTGTTAAAGCCAGATAATCCCTTAGGGGTTATTTTAGTTTTAAAATTGGAGCCCTTATCTCTTTTTTAATTTATCGCTAAATTTTTCGGCAGCACTAAAAAAAGTTTGCCACCATTTTTTATTTTCCTTGTCATTGCCATAGCCGTAACCATAACCATAACCGTAACCATAACCGTAGCCGTAGCCATAACCTTTTTGGTGGTCGGTATCATTTAAAAGAATGGCCATATTGTTGAGGCGTTTTTCTTTATACAAAGTCTCAGGCACCACCAACAGGCGTTTATCGAGATAATTGGCGCGAATAACGTAAATAAACATATCGGCATAAGTGTTTAGCAACAAGGTATCGGTTACCAAATTTACCGGAGCGGTGTCAACAATAATGTAATCGTAGGTTTTTTTAATACTTTCAAAAAGTTGTTTTATACGCGGGTTCATCATTAATTCGGCTGGGTTTGGCGGAATTGCCCCTGAGCTAATAATGTCTAAATTTTTTAAATCTTGATGTTGAAATACCAAATCTGATTCGTGAATTGAACTATCTGTAATGTAATGGGTAACCCCTTTTTTATCGCCAATGCCTAAATATTGGGTGAGCTTTGGGGCGCGTAAATCCATTCCCATCAGCAGCACTTTTTTACCAGATAAGGCTAAGGTCGAAGCCAAGTTAATGGCGATAAACGTCTTTCCTTCGCCACTAATGGTTGAGGTTAAAAAAATGGTTTTGCCTAAATTATGAGTGCTGGTAGAGGCCAACATAAAGTTGATATTGGTGCGCAACAACCGAAAGGCTTCGGCGCTACTTGAGCGCAAATCGCCGGTCATAATAAACTGCTCTTTAGATTTTTCGGCAGGAATATCTCCCAAAATAGGTGCTTTAAGTTTTTGTTCTATATCCTTGCGACTGTGAATTTTGGTGTCAAACAAATCTCGGACGTAAACAATGATAAAAGGAATGAGCAAGCCAATTAACAAAGAAGCTAAAAGGATGATGTTCTTTTTTGGTGATACGGCAATATCATTGCTAAAAGCCACATCAATAATTTTGGCATTTGGCGCAGTTACGGCTAATGAAATAGCGGTTTCTTCTCTTTTTTGAAGCAGGTATAAATAAAGCGTTTCTTTGATTTGTTGTTGGCGTTCAATGGCGCGGTATTCTTTTTCCTGCTGTGGCACTTCTATAATCTTTGCGTCGATAAGTTTTTCTTGTTTATTTAAATCCGTTAAGGCTATTTGAATGCTTTGTTTGGTATTATTTAAACTCTTTGTCAAACTCTGTTGAATCGTTTGCAATTGGGCGTCTAAATTAACCACTACAGGATTTTGCAAACTCGAACTTTTTAAAATGCGGTTGCGCTCTAAAACCAACTCGTTATATTTTGCTATCAAGGTGGCAATGGTTACATCGGTTAAACCGAGGTTGGTAGGCATTAATTTGGTTTCACCTTGATTTTGATTGAGGTATTCAATCATAAATTCGGCGAGGCGCTTTTGGGTATTGGCTTCGAGGATGCGTTTTTTGGTATCGGAAACATTCTCTAAAAAAAGCGTTGCTTCCGATTTAATATCGGTTAGTTTATTTTCTTTTTTGTAGGATGCCGCATCGGTTTCAACAAGACTTAATTCGCCGTTAATAATTTGCAAACGGCTCTCAATAAAGGCTGCCGTACTTTTCGATACCATATTTTTGTCGTTTATGGCATCTTCATTATATTTTTTGATAAGCGTGTTAAGAATATCTTGGGCGCGTTTTTGAATGGCGTCTTGCAAAGTGATATTTATAACACTCGTTTTTTTGGTTGTAGGTTCAACTTTGATTGCTTCGCGAAAACTGCTAACCATTAATTTTAGGGGGATAATGCTAATATAAACTTCTGGATTGCTCGGCATTTCGCCGGTAAACTCCGGAATTAACAACAAATGACCATAAGGTGTTGTAATTTGTTGGCCGAATTTGTGGGTCCCTAAACTCCCTAATTCGGTATCTTCTATGCTAAAACTGGTTTTAGACAACACCTTAACCATAAAAGTTGCTTTAGTTTTGTATAAAATAGAATCGCCATCTAAAAAGTTCATTTTTATGGGAGCGTCATTGTAATAATCGCGCACTCTAATGTGACCTTCGCGGATGTATTTAACGTTTAATTGCAATTCTTTAATCACATTTTCAATAATGGTGCGCGATTTTAGGATTTCAATTTCGTTGTCAATGGAGTTTTTATTATCCCCCAAAATGCCTAAATCTTGAAAAGCACTAAGCTCGGTCATCATGCCGCCGCCCATTTTATCATCTTTAATCATAATGGTTGCCGACGATTCGTATTGTGGCGTGGTTTTTCGTAGGTAATAAAAAGCCACGATAATGCTAAGCACAACACTTAACAAAAACCATTTCCAATAACGCAAATATTTATCGAATTCTTCACGTAAATTTATCGTGCTTTCTTCTTCTTGGTTGTAACTATTTTGTTGGTTAAGTTCCATTGATTATCGTGTTAAAATGGCGAATAGCGAGACTAAAGTAGAAATGGCTGAAATGGTAATTGACGTATATTGATTATAACCAGCCGATTTAACTTTAGCGTTATTTGGCTCAACATATACGGCATCGTTTTGTTGTAAATAATAAAACGGTGAGTTAAACAAATCGCTTGAGCGCAAATCAATATAATTCTTGGTAATTTTACCGTCAATTTCGCGAATTACCAAAACATGTGCCCGTTTTGCTTGAATGCCAAGATCGCCTGATAAGCCTAGAGCCTCAAGCAGCGAAACCCGTTCGTTGGGAATGCTATAAGTTCCCGGGCGACTAACTTCGCCTAACACGCTCACTTTAAAATTGGTGAGCCTAATACTCACAATGGGGTCTTTAACAAAGGGACGCAATTTTTCGGTAATTAGATTTGTAGCCTCTTTGCGGGTTAATCCCGAAACGGCAATTCGACCCAAAACCGGAAAATCAATATTTCCCGAAGCATCTACCAAATAGGTTTGTAAAGCGGGTGAAGAGGTAATTGTGCCGCTTGCTGAGCTTCGGCTATAATCGGCAACGTATAAATTAAAGGGGCGAACGGCATCCATATCTAAAGCCGAAACAGCAATTGTTAATAAATCATCTGGTTTATAGGTGAGTTCATATTTTACAGGCGTGCTAATTTCGGTAGAGCCATCCTGAAAATAGATCATATCTTTTCTTGAGGCACAACTGCTTATCAAAAAAATAGTCAATAATAAAAAGAGGGGTAGTTTTAAGCGTTTTTTAAAGGCTAAATTCATTAAAATCAATTTTAAGAACTGCAAATATAGCATTTCTAATTTAAGTTATAAAGTTAAAAGTTTTTTCGAAAAACCAATTGTTGCCTTTGCCATTTTTAAACAAACTTTTAACCGCATTAACAATGCAAATATCGCAAATTAACTTAGGTAAAACCCTCAACGCTTACAGGCAAGAACCTCTTTGGCGGACAATGCCTCTTTTTATTGTTCAAATTTGTTGTTTTGTAATTAATTTTTTTACCTTTAGGGCTTATTTACCTCCCCCATAAATAAGGTTAGATTTAATGAATTTGTTATAACAAAATAAACAATATGGGTAACCGCAAACTAAATCAACAAATTATTTCAGGGATTGGCATTGGTTTGTTTGTTTTGGTTTTTTCAACCATTTTTTATAGTTATCAATTGGTTTACAGGGAAGTCATAAAACTTCAAGTTTTTAAAACCATTGAAGCCGATTTAACTTCCGCTCAAGCCGTTTTAGATGAATACAATGCCTCTGAACACGGCTTAGAAAACCTTATTCCAAAGCCTAGTTTGGCGGTTTCGCAAGCAACACTTCAAGATTTTTTGCGCTATCCTAGTTTATTGGACAGGCTTTTGCGTGTTTTATCAAAACCGCAACAACAAGAACTCCAAATTATTTTTGAGCAGATTTCAACTTATGAATCCATAAACAGTCAAGAAGCCTATCACGCCTTTTTAAATCAAACTAATGAATCCTTTTTTATTACATACCACAATAAAATTGAAAAAATTCAAATGGCTCTCATTAAAAATACTACCGATGAATTGGTGTTAGTTCATTCGGTTCAGTTGGTGTTAATGGGAATTTTGTTATTGTATTTTTTGCTTTCGTATATCTTTATTAAAAAGACACGCCTTATTAAACATGCGCTTGAAAACGAAAGAGTAAACTTTACCAATCAATTAAAAGAAAATAATTATTTTTTAGAACAAGCGCAAGAAATTGCTAAAATTGGGTATTATACCTACCATTTTAAAGATAAAACCTACCATGCTTCGAAATTTATTTTAAGCTTTTTGGGTTTTCCCGATAAGCCCTTAAACTTGCAAAATTGGATTGACTGCATCCATCCAAATGATCAAATAATTTTGACTTCAATTCTCGAAAGACGCCTTTTAAACGCTACTATTCCATTAGATGTTACCTACCGCATAATCAGGCCTAAAGATGGCGCATTGCGGTGGATTCACCATGTTGCCGACACCCCAATTAAAGATAACGAAGGTAAATTGGCGTTTGCTTTGGGCGTTATTCAAGACATAACCGAACAAAAGGAAAGCGCGTTAAAACTGTTGAATTTAAACCAGATTATTGCGTCTTCACTAAACGAAATCTATATTTTAAATTACGATAGTGGCGCTTTAATTGAGGTTAACGATGCTGTTATTTTTAATTTGGGCTACCCAAAAGAAGTCCTTTTAAAACTCTATATGCAGGATATTGCCCCCGAAATGACCTCTAAGACCCTCGAAGACATCCGCCTTAAACTAACCAAAACCAAAACCGTTGTTTTTGAATCCTATCACAAACGCCAAAACGGTTTAAGCTATCCTGTTGAAATTCATATCCAAAAAGGTAAAAACGGTGATACTAAAGTGTTTTTAGCGCTTGTTATTGATATTAGCGAACGCAACCAAGCCAAACAAAGCCTTTTAGAAAGCGAAAATCGCTGGAAATTAGCCATTGAAAGTACGAATGACGGCTTATGGGACATCAACTTTAAAACCAACACTTATTACTATTCTAAACGCTGGAAAGATATGTTGGGCTACCAAGAACACGAAATACCAAATGCGGCAGGCACTTGGGAATCATTGGTGCATCCCGACGATTTAGAACGGGTAAAATTTACCACCCATTTGCTATATGACAATAAAACCCCTTATTACCGCGCCGAATACCGCATGCTTTGTAAAGACGGTTCCTATAAATGGGTTTTAGACCGCGGCAATGTGATTGAACGCAATGAAGCTAAAAAACCGGTACGCATTATTGGCGTACATACCGATATTAGCGAGCGCAAAGCCTTAGAAGAGTCGTTATTTAATAAATCGCAGTTACTTGCCAAACACATTGATAACACACCCTTAGCTTTTATTTTATGCGACACCAATTCTATTATTCAAGATTGGAATCAAGCCGCCGAAACAATTTTTGGCTATTCAAAACAAGAAGCACTTGGCAAAAATATTATGGATTTAGTGACTCCCGGAGAACTTAAATCTGAAATTGAACAAGTGCGCGATAGGATTCTTGAAAAATCGGGAGGGGAAAATTATCACAATGAAAACAAAACAAAATCTGGTAAACGCCTTATTTGCAATTGGCACAATGCTGTTATAAAAGACAATAACAATCAAGTAACAGGATTTATTAGCATTGTTGAAGATGTAACCGAGCAAAGCCTTGTTGAAAAGGCTGTTAAACAAATCGAAAAAATTACCAACACAAAAACCGGCGACGCTTACTACCAAAGTCTAGCGCTAAAGCTCAATAAAAATTTGCAAGCCGACTACGTCGTTATTGGTGTTTTTGATAGCGAAAATAATACAAGCTGCTCATTAGCTCATACCAATAAGCAAACAATATTGCCAAATATGAGCTACAATTTAAAAGGAACACCCTGCGAAATAGTTTTGGGAGATGGCTATTGTTATCATCTAAGCAAGGTGGCTTCAACGTTTATAACCGACAGCTATCTCAAAGAAAATCATATTGAAGCCTATCTAGGTGAGGCTATCTATAACAATAAACGAGAAATTATTGGCAATATAGCGGTAATGTATTGCAAACCAATAGAGGCGCAAAGCTATTTTAAAACCTTGCTCAAGTTATTTGCCGATAAAATTGGCGTTGAAATAGAGCGCAATAATTTACTAAATTCCTTATATGCCAAACAAAAAGACTTAGAGTCGGCCCAAGAAATAGCGCTTATGGGAAACTTTAACCTAAACCTTTTAACCCTTAAGGGTATCGGTTCAAAAAACTACGGCAAAATAACCGAACTCGACACTACAAAACCGGTTGATTTTTATGATGATTGGCGGCCAATTGTGCATCCAGATGATGCCGAAGGCAATAGGCTAGAATTAGAAAATGCCATAAAAACTGAAGGAGAATTTAATAGAGATTTCCGCATTATTACTAAAACCACAAAAACGGTTAAATGGCTACACAGCAATGGTCATATTGTTTTTAAAGACGGCATTGCCACCAATTTTATTGGATCTATTCAAGATATTACCGAGCGCAAACTAACCGAAAATCTTATTAAAAACAGAGCGCAAGAGCTGTTGAATGCTCAAAAAATTGCCCAATTAGGCAGTTTTAACTTAGACCTTCAAACCATGAAAGGCAATTGCTCGGAAATATTTGGTCAACTAACCGAACTCGACCCCACAAAAACAATTGATTTTTATAAAGAATGGCGCGCTTTAGTCTATCCAACCGATGTGCCGGACAATCAAAAAGCCTTAGAAAATGCCATAAATATGGGCGTTCTTTTTCAAAGAGATTACCGCATTATTACCAAAAATACCAAAACCCTTAAATGGATTCACAGCATCGGTGAAATTTTATATAAAGCGGGTAAGCCCATTAGTTTTATTGGCACCATTCAAGATATTACCGAGCGCAAATTAGCCGAAGAACTTATTAAAGAACGCGAAAAAGAATTGTTAAAAACTCAGGAAATTGCTCATTTGGGCAGGTTTAATTTGAATTTAACTACCTTCACTTTTACAAGTTCACCCATTTATGATGCTATATTAGGAATTGGTAAAAATGATGTGAAAAATCATAAACTATGGAAACAGCTATTGCACCCTGACGATTACAATCATGTTAAAAATTTAATAATTGAAGGCGTTAAAAACCATAAAAAACTTGATTATGAATACCATATTTTGAGCATTGATAAAAAAGAACTCAAATGGATTCATGGTATCGGTGAAATTGTTTTTATAGACGGTATTGCCACCAACTTTATTGGCACCATTCAAGATATTACCGAGCGCAAATTAGCCGAAGAAAAATTAAAACAATCGGATGAGATTTTAAACCATCTTAGTTCATTGGTAATTATTGAAGATGCTAATTTTAATAGCACTTATGTGTCGCCTAACATCAAAGAGCTGCTAGGCTATGAAGTGGAGGAAATACTCGGGCGCGGTTGGTGGCTTAAAACCTATGACAATCAAAAACAAATTGATGAAGCCATCAAAAGAGCTAAAGAATTTTTTGACACACATCCGCCAAAATCCTTGTTAATTGCTTCGCGCAAAATTAAAACCAAAGATGGCGGCTTTAAATGGATCGAATGGCGTATAACCCGAGATGCCAATAACAATCATATTTCAATTGGCAATGATATTTCGAAGCGCAAACACCAGGAATTAATTAAGGAGGTGATTTTTAACATCACTAAAAAAGCAAACGAAATTATCAGTAACGAAACCTTTTTTAGATATATTCAAACTGAATTAGCCAAGCTCATCAATACCGATAACTTTTATATTGCCCTTTTTAACCGCACTAACAACACCATTGATTTTCCTTATATTACCGGAGTGGATACCGTGTCGCCAAATGAAATTTTCCCTGTTGGCAAATCACTAACAGGTTATGTTTTAAAAACCAAGCAAACTACTTTTTTAACCTTTGAACAATTTGAGAATCTAAAAAATTCCGGCGACATTGAGTTAATCGGTTCGCCCGCCAAAGCATGGCTGGGCGTACCTTTAATGGCAGACAATGAAGCCATTGGCGTGATAACTGTTCAAGATTATGAAAACAAAAATGCTTACAGCGACGAAGATGTCAAGCTTTTTGAATTCATCGCCAAGCAATTAAGTCAACTAATAACGCGCAAATTAGCCGAAGAAAAATTAAAACAATCGGATCTCATTTTAAATCGCTTAGACTCTATCGTTCAAGTGGTTGATGAAAAAGGCTCGGTTATTTATACCTCACCAAGTGTAGAAAAGGTACTTGGTTTTAAACCCGATGAACTTTTAGACCAAGGCTGGTGGCTCAAAACCACTTCAAGCATTCAAGAAGCCAATGAAGTGCGCGATGCCGTTATAAGCAACATTTTAAATAGCACTACTTTAAAAGAGGGCTTTGTTCACCGAAAAATAAAAACGAAAAATGGTGAAGAAAAAATACTTCAGTGGATAACCTCTAAAGGCGTTAACAACACTTTAATATTTGTTGGTATTGATATTACCGAAAAGGTTGAAAAAGATGTGCAATTTAAAAAAATAACCGAAACCGCTTATTCTGCCATAATTTTAGCTAACGATAAAGGCATTATTGTTGAATGCAACAGCGCCACCGAACGCCTATTTGGCTACACCAAACAAGAAATTACAGGTCAACCACTTCAATTAATAATCCCCGAAAAACACCAAAATGCGCATTACGAAGCATTTAACAAGGCTATAGATCGGGGTTATTTAAACCTTGGCGATGCCATAAAAATTGAAGGCATCAATAAAGCAGGCAAAGTATTTCCAATTGAAATGTCATTAAACAGCTGGCAAAGCGCCGGTCATTTTGTTTTTTGTGCCTTTATAAGGGATGTTTCAGAACTTAATCGCGAATCAAAAATTAAAGAAGTCATTTTTAACATTACTAAAAAGGCCAACGAAACGCTAAGCCTTAAAACACTCTTTAACTATATAAAATCAGAGCTGGGAACCCTTATCAATACCAATAACTTTTTTATTGCCCTTTACGACAAAAAAACCGACTTAATAAGTACGCCTTATATGGTTGATGAGCAAGATGATAACAGCGATTTTCCTAAGGGAAAAACCTTAACGGGCTATATAATCGATACAAAAAAATCATTATTAGCTACAAACAAAGAACTTTTAAACTTAAAGCATAAAAAGGAAATTAAAGTTTTAGGCCCTTTAAGTCAGAGCTGGCTGGGTGTGCCTTTAATAATTGAAAACGAAGCCATTGGCGCGATTGTTATTCAAAGCTATACCGATGTAGATGCTTATACCCAAAAAGACCTTGTGTTGGTTGAACTAATTGCTCAAAACATTAGCCAAGTTATTAAACAAGCACGCGATTTTGAAAAGATAAACCTGCTAAATCAAGCCCTAGTTCAAAGTGAAGAAGCGGTTATTATAACCGATACAAATGGGGCTATTGAATATGTAAACCCAGCTTTTACAAGCCTTAGTGGCTATACCGAACAAGAAGTTTTAGGCTTAAATCCGCGTCTATTAAAATCGGGTGAACAGCCACTCGCGTTTTATGAAACCCTTTGGAATACCATTTTAAATGGCAAAACCTGGAAAGGAGAATTTATAAACAAACGCAAAGACGGTTCACACTATTTAATTGATGCAACTATTTCACCGGTAAAAAATGATGCCGGTATCATTACCCATTTTGTTTCAGTTCAAATAGATATTACCGAAAAGCGCAAGCTTGAACGCGACTTTATCCACGCTTTTATTGACGCACAAGAGCAAGAAAAACAAAGCTTTGGCGAAGATTTGCACGATGGCATTAGCCAAATTTTATCAGCCGAAACCATGTATGTTGAGGTGCTCAATAAATTATATAAAAGCGATGACCCACGCGTGCTTGATGCCCTTGCTAAAATTAGGGCACTTAACCTAAGTGCCATTACCGATGCCCGAAATATTGCCCACGGTTTAATGTCAAAACAATTAAAAGAAAGTGGCTTAATTATAGCCGTTGAACATATTTGTGAAGACTACAACCAATCTAAAAAAATTAAATTTAATTTTAAAAACAAAGGCTTGGCGGAAGACGAAATATCAAAAGAAATCAAAATCAACCTCTTTAGAATTACCCAAGAAATTTCGACCAACATCCTCCGCCATTCGGGCGCAAAAAATACCGAAATCAGTTTTACAAAAACCAGTCAAAACCAACTTCAACTCATTGTTAAAGATGATGGTGTGGGTATAGATTTAGAAAAAATGGAACGCGAACACAAGGGCGCTGGTCTTAAAAATATTGAACGCCGTGTAACTTTGCTCGATGGCAAATTAAAACTCGATACCGCACCAAATAAAGGCACATGCTACACCATTACAGTGCCATTAAAATCAGTTAATTAAAAATTATGAATTTTAAAACCAACTTAAAACCGTACTTTTTTAAACGCATTGCCTTAAGCCTATTCATTTTTATTTGCGCCATTGCTGTGGCGCAAAGCCCACAACCCTCACAAAAGCATATCCGCGTTGGTATAAACAATGACCCGCCTGTTCAAGAATTTAAAAACGGACAAGCTACCGGCATTTTTCCGAACTTATTAGCGGCTATCGCCAAAGAACACAACTGGAAAATTGACTATGTTTATGGCTCGTGGGATGAAATTTACAAAAAGCTGCTAAGCGGAGAAATAGATTTATTGCCCGATATCTGGCACTTGCCACAACGGGAAGCTAAGCTCGATTTTAGCCAAGAATCGGTTTTAAATGTGTGGGGGCAAGTTTTTACTTCCGAAGATTTTGAAATAAAACAAATGACCGATTTAAAAGACCAAAAAATTGGAGTCATTCCGAATGAAGCAACTAGTATTGCCTTTAAAAAATTTATATCAAACTTTAATTTCAATGCCGTTTTTATAGAGTATCCCAATTTTGACGCTATGGCCGAAGCGCTCGAACAAAAGCAAATAAAGGCAGGTATTTGTGATAATTTAACCGGGTTTAAACTCACTCAAAAATATTTTATCAAGGAAAGTAACATCATCTTTTCACCAAATAACTTGGTGTTTGCCGTTAAAAAAGGCCGTAATAAAGACCTGTTAAACCAAATTGACAAAACCTTAAAGAACTGGAAAGCCGATAAAAACTCATTTTACTATGACGAAATTGATGTTTGGGTTACGCCCAGCTCAACTGAAAAACATGTTGATTATAGTGTGCTGATAAAAGTGGTTAAAATATTGGGCTTTATCATTGTTATAGGTTTTATTTGGGTTTATACCTTGCGGAGAAGGGTTAGAAAGTCCTTGTTAAAACTTGAAAAAAGTGAGCAAAGACTTATTTTATCACAAAAGGCGGCGGGTATTGCCTTTTTGGTTTGCGATTTAAAAGCTAACACCATAGAAGCATCTCCCGAAATTAATGCCATGTTTGGTTTAAATAATACCAAATCAACCATTTTAAACGATACCATAAAAGAGCTGGTACATCCTGATGATGTTGCAAAAATTGAAAAGACCCTTAAAAATGCCATAGCTAATAAAGCAACCTATAATATTATTCACCGCATTATCAGGCCAGATGACCGTGTTATATGGGTACATGTTATTGCCGATATTACCTATGATGAACAAAATTCGCCCAAAAAATTAACAGGAATCATCATTGATGTCTCCGAATTAAAAATAGTAGAAGCTGAAGTTTTAGAATACCGTGAACGGCTAGAGCGTGCCGAAATTTTTGCCAAACTCGGCAACTGGATACTCGATTTAAACACCAATAAACTCATCCTTTCAAATGGCGCAAAATACATTACGGGCTATGATGCAGATATTATTCCCCTCGAAGCTTTTAAAGAGTCAATTATTCAAATAGATGTTG
>Ga0210013_1001402_pt1 | contig 14529 bp, 10 predicted proteins | sample CryGeymeta201506_FD_185553 | JGI IMG/M metagenome (GOLD analysis project Ga0210013, IMG submission 185553) | Groundwater microbial communities from Crystal Geyser aquifers in Utah, USA - Crystal Geyser metaG 2015-06 (SPAdes) (version 2) | ecosystem: Environmental > Aquatic > Deep subsurface >...
TGCTGTTGTCGTCGCCGGCATCGGCGGATGTCTACGCCTATCGGGACGAAGCGGGCATAGAGCACTTCACCAACGCCCCGGCGGATGACGATCGCTTCAAGGTCATTGTGGCGCTGCTTAAGGAAGAGGGTGCGACTACCCGTGCGCAGGTCGTCCCGGTAGTGGGCAATGTCGCTCTATACGCCCCGCTGATCGAGGCGGCCGCAGCGAAATACAAGGTCGAGAAGTCGCTCCTTCATGCGGTCATAACGGCGGAATCCGGCTACAATTCGGCTGCTGTGTCTAAGGCTGGTGCCGAGGGACTTATGCAACTGATTCCGCAAACGGCCAAACGCTACGATGTGTCTGATGCCTTTGACCCGGTTCAAAATATTCACGGGGGCGCCCAATATTTGCGCGATCTGCTCAACCTGTTTGCGGGGGATACCGAGTTGGCCCTTGCCGCCTACAATGCGGGCGAGGGCGCGGTGATGCGACACGGCAGGCAGGTGCCTCCCTACCGTGAAACTCGGGCATACGTGCAAAAAGTAATGGGGCTATTCCGGCGGTTACAAGCGTCGCTTTGAGCAACAGCGGGGTATCCTGTGTTAAAAAAGGCTTGGAGATCAAATGGAGCATCCAGAAAATGCTGAAATTCAATAGTTTTATTTTTATTGCGGGTATGCTTAGCGGTTGTAGTGTCCTGCCAGGCAAAGATGTGCCGGTAGAGCAGCAAGTCGCCGGGCGTGTGCAGTCTTATTGGAATGCGACGGTCACAGGCGATCACAAAACCACATACGGTTTGATGACCCCCGGCTACCGGGAGCGTCTCAGCTACGAACAGCATGTGGCGCTGTCACAGCCATTCGCTAAATTTTTATCGGCGAAGATATTGAAGGTTGACTGTGCTCAGCCTAACTCTTGCCAGGTTGATATACAGCTCATCTACAAGGATATAAATATTGGCAAGAGGGTCATTAAGGGAGAACAAAGTTCTACTTTCCAGGACCGCTGGATACAAGAAGATGGCCGTTGGTGGCGTTTCCCGCCTCGTTAACGGCTGGAGTATGTTAGACTTTGCCCTGTTTTGTAGTAGCAGAGCGCTTACGTAAGCGTGAGCTTACGTAAGCGCGTATTATTGATATCGGTTTTCTTGGCATTGGGTTGGTGTAATCGGGCGTGAGTTGTATCGAACAGGTGTTTTTTTGTTGTTTGGATGCAACAGGAACGGTGGGCCAGATGCAGGTTAAAGGGTATCAAATGCTTGACTTGGCTCGGGTGCGTTGTGCGATACTTGCCCCCACGAGTCTGGGTAGTGAGCCCGGCTTGTTGTTAGGCTCAGAAATTTCTTCTCAACCAAAAAAAGGAACCATGCGATGAAGATGAAGATTCTCTCCGCTGCCTTGCTCGCCAGCCTCGGTGTTGCAGGCTCAGCACAAGCTGTATACGTCAATTCTGACGGTACCGGCCAAGTGCTATTGTATCCGTATTACACGGTCGAAAATGGCTACGAAACCTACGTCAGCGTGGTGAACACCACCAATGTCACCAAGGCCGTTAAGGTGCGTTTCCTGGAAGGCATGAACAGCCAGGAAGTGCTTGACTTCAACCTCTATCTGTCGCCGCATGACGAGTGGGTCGGCAAGATTTTCAAGACCGCCACTGGCGCGGCTATTATGACGCCGGATACCTCATGTATCGCCGGTAATGCACTGCCCGCAGAAAGCGCTGGCGGTCAACCGTTCGTCAATTACCAGTATTCGACTGACACCATTAACAACGGCCCTGATCGTGCTCGCGAGGGTTACCTTGAGCTGATCGAAATGGGCGTTGTCACTGATGCTACCTTGGTAAAAGCTATTGCTCATGTGGGTCCGATGGGTGCGCGCGCTCCGTTCGATTGCCCAGCAGTGCGTACTGCTGCCAAGACCGGCGGCAGTCTGAACAATGGCATTGGCATCATCACTGGCCCCACGGGTGGTCTGTATGGTTATAGCTCGTATATCGCCGTGGGTAGCGGCCTGCGTACTACCGTGGATGCAGTGGCTCTGGGCGATTTCTATGGGGAACTGAGTGGCCCTCATCACACTGCACCTGGCAGCCTGCTGCCTACCTTGTCAGACGTTGGTACTGATGGCGTGCTGATCAGTAACGGTCGGACTGCACTATTTACTCCCGACGGCACTCGTTCACAAACGGTCGACTCGGTGTCTGCTGTGCTCATGCGTAGCGCAATCATGAATGACTACATCGTTGACGCCGGCCGTAACTCCAGCACTAACTGGGTGGTAACATTCCCCACCAAACGTTTCTATGTAAACCGCACGATCGGCCAAGCGCTGACCCCGTTTGCTCAGGACTGGGATCCGAGGTTGACCGAGTCTTGCGACCCGATCAAGGTGGATTACTGGGATCGCGAAGAGGACACCACCTCCGTTAAGGAAGGCGACTTCTCTCCGTTGCCCCCGGGTAACCCTGGTCTGAATCTGTGCCATGAAGTCAATACGGTCTCTATCAACCGTAACGACGTAGGCTCGGCTAACACCCTGTTTGGCGCATCATTCACCAATTATGCCATTCAACTTGATCCGGGCTATGACTTGGGCTGGCTGCACATGACCTTTACCGGCGACGTCGACGATAGTGGTACAAACTATGATGCAGGCGTCGCAAAGTTGCCGGATAACCAAAGAAATACCCTGTTCGGTCTGCCGGTTATTGGCTTCGCTGCCTTTACCAGCGAAAATGTAGTTGGTGGCGGTTTGAGCAACTACATGGGTAGCACCGTCCACAAGGCTGAGGCACCTGAATCTGCTGGACAGATAAAATGATATCTTGACTGGCTAAATGCTGGTATTCAAAACGGGTGCATATGCACCCGTTTTTTTTGTTGATGCGCTCGGCTAGGAAAAGCGTAACCGAACGGAGGGAGCGCGTTTTAGGTGTCTTGAAATATGCAGGAAGACGAAGGCAAAGGGCGGTACTGTGCTAATGAAACCGCTGGTCCATTTTGCTGCCGCTCCTGTCGGATGCAACAGGCGGATTAGGCAAAGCTGGTGTAACTTGAAAGTGGCAACTGTGTGGTTGTGCAGTCGGAGTGATTAGCTATATCGTCTATGGACGCTGATAAGCGGAACCAATTCGATTTGGCAAAGTCTTTTTAGAAGTTGCTAGTTAAGTCGTTATACACAGGCGGATTTGCAGCCGATTCATCATAAGTCCGACAGACTCCTGGGCTCCCGCATAGGTGGAAGCGACGAAATAGCAGTAAAAGCGCTTTATAGTGGTCTTTCGATTTTAAAAGGGGTTTTTGATATGTGGCTAAAATCTAAGCTTCGGTTTGCGGTAGCTATACTGGCATCTGGCCTGATTATGGATATGGCGTTGGCCGCTCAATATAACTGTGCCATTGTTCCCGAGAATGCAGTTATCGTCGCGGGGCAGACCGTGACCTTGACGGCAACTTGTGACACAACATCGTCACAGCCATTGACTTCAGTCAACTGGGCCATGGATGGTACATCGGTGACGGGTGATGTTCCGGTTACCCAGGTCACCGCAGGGAATCCTGTTTTGTACACCACGCCGGTGGGGGCTGGCAGCGGAACATACCTCTTCACCATGACCGGCTTGGATTCGGCGACAACGCCGAATGACTATGTTAGTGGTACGACGACGGTTGTGGTTAAACCAGCCAATGTGGTTGCAAAGGTGCAAACAGGACAGGTAAATACCGTCAATGGTGTTTGTGGCAATGCTAATGGCGCGTCCACGCAAGCAATGCCTTCCACGTCAAATCAATGTAGTAGCGGCAATGTCGCCCTGGCCATTACTACGCCCAGTGGTTTTTCCTGGTCATGTCTCAGCCCCAACAGTGGACAGGATGCCTCTTGCTATGCAGTGCGGGGGTATACGGTGACAGCGTCGGTCAACGGCTCGGGTGGTACGGTTTCTCCTTTGTCGCAACCTGTCGCGTCAGGCGGGACCGCGACCGTGAGCGCAGCGCCTGATTCAACCTATGCAACTACCTTTAGCTCTAACTGTGGTGGCAGCCAATCAGGTAATAACTACACCACAGGAGCGGTCACATCGACTTGCACTGTTACCGCTACATTTAGTCAGAATATGAATGGCGTGTGTGGCTCGCAAAAAGACCAAATGACGACATCGGCACTCAGCTCGACTAGCCCAAATCTTTGTTCTAGCGGGGCAGTGACGCAATTCAGCGCAAATACCAGTGGTGCGCAATGGACTTGTCAAGGATCGGGGACAGGCAGCTCGCCGAGTTGTTCGGCGCCTATGGGATATGCTGTGACAGCCAGTGGCAGCGATGCCAATGGCAATAGTGTCAATAGCGCATTCCAAAGCCAAACGATACAAGCGGGACAGGTGGCGACTATCAACGTGACCTTAGCTACCGGTTACACGGCAAACGTTGATGCGAACTCGACCTGCCCAAGCGGTACATGGTCGTCCGCAACCACCTACAGAACGGGTGCAATTAGCGCTCCGTGTAATGTTACGCTGAACTATGCCAAGCAAAGCGCCGGTATTAGTTGCAATGGTAAAACAATGCCGGGTACCGTAGTTGAAGTGGTGACAAAAGAGATGGCGGCTGGATTGCCAAGGTTGGCTTACACACCGAAAAACGGTGATGAGGTTTACGCGTTCCAGATCACGACCCCTGCGACTGGACAGTTTGTAAAAAACCTATCATCGACTAAATTGACCGACAGTATGGGCGGTAAGCGAGTAGTGATATCAAGCTGCCGTGGTGATTATGATCCTACTGGGAAAGTGCCTGGCTGTGCAAGACTGGCCACGGAGGCGACTACGGTAACTGCTGTGGTTGGATATCCAGCAAACCAGGTTAATTCCAATTATTATTGCCTCCTGCAACCTGGACAGACCTATTGGGTTAATGTCTCAGCAAGAGCTAATAAAGATCAGGCAACTGCAAATTGCACAAAATCAACTCAATGCAAATTCTATTTTGAAGGAAATTGAGAAAGTGTTGAGGTAATAGGCCCGGCCTTGCGGCCGGGCCTTTGTTATTAAAATAGGTCCTGATGAATATGGTTAATGGAGTCTGAAATTGCACTATAAGAACTTTGTATGTTTTTTATTTTCGATGTTGTTGGCAGCGGTGGCAACGCTGGCTCGTGCAGAGTCTGTAGAGGGCCAGAAAGTGGTGATTCAACATGGCACTGTCAAGGTTACGCAAGACGAAGTTAAGCAATATATTAAACTGAACGTGCCACCCGAGAAGCAGGATGTCTTCGTTTCGGACCGAAAACGAGTTGAGGATACTGTATTTGGTATGTTTGTAACTCGTGAATTGGCAAATGCTGCCATTGGCAGGGGGCTAAGTGAGGAAGAACGGCTTGAATTGAATGAAGTAACAGCCCGCACGCTATCCAAGCTACAACTAAATCATATTTATGAGCACGCCATAAAGCCTGACTTCACAAAATTGGCTAAAGAGTCCTATTTGGGAAGGATAGACAAGTTTACCGTACCTGACACAATCCATGTAAAGCATATCCTGATTTCAATGGATGGACGTTCGGACACGGCGGCGTTCGAGCGCGCAAATGAAGTTCTCACAAAGTTGAAATCTAACGATAAACCATTTTCTGACCTGGCAATTGAATATTCCGACGATCCATCAGTCAAAGACAACAAGGGTGACTTGGGCAACTTCACTCATGGCAGAATGGTTAAGCCATTTGAGGATGCTGCTTTTGCGTTGGTAAATATAGGCGATATAGCTGGACCAGTTAAGACGAAATTTGGCTACCATATTATTCAGCTTGTAGCAAAAGAGAAAAGTCATACACGCCCATTTGAAGATATAAAGCAAAGATTGATCGAAGAACAGAAATCTGCATACCGAAAGCAGCTGGTCAATGCGGAGGTCGAGCGCTTTAAAAATCTTAAAGACGTGAAACTTGATGATAAAGTGCTGTCCGAGTTGGTCGTTAATCCATTGGCGCAACTTCGAAAAGACTGATGATCAGACCATGCTACCTGATGCCCTACGCCTGGATGAACGTAGGGTGTGGGTACTTGGTTTCTGGTATTGTGAAACACAAAATAACAATTTTGGCCAATTTAATTAGTTTCTATGTATCATGGACCACACATATGACGTAGCGATTGATCTGCGAAGTGTTTCTAAAAAATATCAAATATATGGGCGTCCGTCAGATCGAATAAAAGAGATACTTGACCCACGTAAAAAAAAATATCATAAGGTTTTCCATGCTCTTGAAGATATAAACCTAAGTATTGCAAGGGGTGAGTCTTACGGCATAATTGGTAAAAATGGGTCTGGTAAATCCACTCTATTGCAAATAGTTGCAGGCGTGATTAGCCAAACCTCGGGGGCGGTAAATGTTAGTGGGCGTGTTGCATCGTTGTTAGAGCTTGGGGTTGGGTTCGATTCTGAGAGCACAGGTATAGAGAATATAGCCACCTATTTTGCTATTAATGGAGTTAGCCGATTTGAGGCTGCCAAAAAATTAGATGATGTAGTACGTTTCGCTGATATTGGCGATTTTATATATCAGCCGATTAAACTTTACTCGAGCGGAATGTTTGTAAGGCTGGCATTCGCATGTGCCTCGCATATTGATCCGGATATTTTCATTGTGGATGAAGCGCTCGCTGTTGGTGATTTGCGCTTTACACAGAAATGTTTCAATAGGTTACGCGAGTTTGTAAAAGGTGGTGGCACCTTACTATTCGTATCGCATGACATGGGCGCCGTTAGGTCTATTGCGAACAAAGCAGTGTGGATCGACCAGGGAAAGATCCGTGAGATGGGGTCAATCCGACATGTCACGGATAATTATATAAGTTATATGATTTATGGTGACAACAATGTAATGGCTGCACATGAGTATATGTCGACACGAGCCATGGTTTCATCGATAACGGGTGCGAGTGAACCATGGACGCAGATAGATCAAAGTAACTACACTATCTTCAATGGAGCAGAGGTTCTCGGTGTGGCTATAAGGGCAATCGATGCTAATCAGTTGCAACCTGGAGTATTTATAGGCAATGAATTTATTGAATATGCAATAAAAATTAGATGCGGAGTTGCGATTAATAAACCGATGGTTGGAGTGGCATTATTAAACGAGAAAGCGGCTACAGTCTTTCACTATAATACTAATATATATGAACAGGTCATGCCCGATATAAATGTTGGAGATATATATGTTTTCAGATTGAAGTTTAGATTGCCAAACTTAGCTCGTGGTAAATATAATTTTTACACTAATGTTGTCGATGGCGACTATGAAAGTAACAATTCTCTATGCATGCTGAATGGTATCTGCGAATTTGAAGTGGTTCCTAATGGTCAGTTTGGAAAATTGGGAGGGCTTGTTTATATTGAATCACCATCTTTTTGTGCGGATTTGCTCGCTACATGAGGTAACCATGCTTATAACCAAGTAAGAATGTCAGTGAGAGTGAGCGTTATTTGATGCCTATCCGGTTGATACTCTCAAAATTAATGGAAATTTCGATGAGGGCTATTTGAGTATGAAACGCGTGCTGGCAGTTGGTGCTTTCGAGCGTGACAATCTGGGTGACATACTGTTTTACTTCCTGATTCGCAAGCTTTTCGAGAAACATCACGTTAGGCCGGCAGGTGCCATATATGGTGATATGCGGTCCTATTTTGGTGAAGTGGTCTTGCCATATAACCATCTTCTAACGATTCATACATGGGATGTGGTAGTTGTGGTGGGTGGGGAGATCGGCGGTGTGGATATCGATAACGCCCTGCAGATGGCATTGAACAAGGAAAATGAGGCAAGCTTCCTCGGTATGTTAGACCGCAATTACTCTAGGCGTTTTTTGGCGTGTGTAGACTATAATCAAATGGCCTACCTTCCGGATGTGCGATCTTTCGAACATAATCAGGATGCCGTTTATTATATTAACTCAATTGGTTTGTCCAAGCTGGCACAAATAGGTTCACATCCTTTTGTGGCCAAGACGGTCGAGTTATTGAAACAGGTAAACCGGCTTTCCGTGAGAGATGCGACGACTCAATCATATCTTGAATCATCCGGGATCAAAGCAAGGCTGGCACCTGACTGCATTCATGCACTGAGCCGTTATTTCCCTGGTGAACTGGAGAACCTGCCAATATCTGGCGATCATGGCTATCTGGTTTTTCAGATGATTGGCGATCTGGTGGAACGTTGGGACTATCGACACGTTGCGCTAGCACTCACTCATGTGGCTGCAAATCATCGGCTAAATGTGATTTTTCTAGCTTCGGGCACTGCCAATCATCACGATAATTACGCGCACTATGTACGTCTAGCCTATCAGATGCGTGAAATTGATGAAAATATCAATGTAGATGTGCTTTTCGACAGGAACGTTTTTGCTATAGCATCCCGCATTCGATCAGCATCATTGTGGATCGGCACATCGTTACACGGCTGGGTGCTTTCTATGTCTGCGGGTGTGCCTAGGGTGGCATTGAAAAATGACAAGGTAGCGCCCTATGCAAGGTTGTGGGATGGTTTATTTCCCGTTGATGTCGGCCTCGACGAGCTTGAAGATGCCTGTGCACAAGCGCTGACTGTGCCCGCGCATATTCGGCACGAATTGGCTTCGCATGTATCGGAAAAAGCGGATGAAAACATCAAGGACATGTTTGGGGAGTATTTGTGAAAGGTCACGACGAATCCATGGATGATTTAGTCTTGCTTATTGAGCAGGATCGGGCAATATTTTTTGATCTGGTGAATAGTTATGAGAGCAAGCTGAAACGTAATGAGGAAGAAATCGCCATGTTGCGTCGGCAGGTTTCTGAATTGATGCAGGTGGCTCCGACGCACGAACAGGAGTTGCCTGGTGGCCGTTGCGCTGTGTTATGCAGGAAAGTCTCGGTTTTATTCCTGGGTAGAAGTAGGACAGCCCGATAGCATCGGATATTTGCCTATGGCACGGGCGCGGGCAGTGTTTCAGTTTTGGCATCATAGAAGGAGTGGAGTTGACTTCTATTTTTAAAACGTTAGGCGCAGTGCTCGGCAAGGGGCAGCAGAAGCAGGATGCACCTGTATTTGACGAGGGCCAAATTCGCGATGATTGGTTTCGGGTTCATTTCAGATATGCAGCCGACGTTGTCGCGAATTGGTTGGGTGATGTCATCGACATTGATCACGCTCATTTGCTTGACTTTGGTTGTGGCGACGGCATTACAGATCTGGGGATCAAGCTTCGTTTCAAGCCACTTACTGTTACTGGGATCGACATTCGTCAAAATTTTAACTTACTCTCGGCGGCTGCTCAAACGCAGTTGGGGTTAAGAAAACTTCCTCACAATTTAAATTTTATCCAAGTCGCCCCAGGTAGCCGACTGGCTGGCAAGTGGCAGGTTGATGCTATTTACAGTTGGTCAGTTTTCGAACACGTTGAACGAGACTTGCTCAGGGAAATCATTACCGATCTGTACGAGCTGCTTCCCCCGGGCGGCTGGTTCTTCTTGCAGATTGAGCCGCTTTTTTATTCGCCCTTTGGTTCGCATCTTGGACGGTTCGTAGAACTGCCATGGGCGCATTTGTTGCTAGATGGAAATGCTCTCTGGGATGCTGTTCGCCAACAATCTGGCGATTTTTCGGCAAGGGAAAAGGATTTGACATTTGCCGCCCATGGCATAGATAGTTATAAACGGTATATATATAATGAATATCTTCAATTAAATCGGATTACTGCAGATGAATTGGCACAACAATTCCAGGCAATCGGATTCGATGTAGTCAAACAGGAAAGGCGCCAAACAAGTGGGCCAATTCCTGCTGAATTGCTTGACCGTTATGATGAGGCCATATTGCGCACGAATGAAATCATGTTGTTGCTACGCAAGCCTGCCAATTGATTACAAGGTATAACTCGGCGCCATTTTATAATTTGCTCGTATAGGTGGGATGAATTTAATGTCGGCCACATCCCGTATTGATATTATCGTTCCGGTTTATCGGGGACTTGACACAACACGTCACTGCCTGGCAAGTCTTTTTGCCAACCTACAAAAAACTCAATTTGATTTAATTATTGTAGATGATGCCAGTCTGGAGCCTGGTATGGGGGCTTTACTGTCCGAGTTTGCGCACAGGCCTAACGTTTTTATGCTGCGTAACGAGGAGAACCTTGGATTCGTCTGTTCGGTGAATAGAGGTATGTCGTTACATGCGGATCGAGATGTGGTTCTGCTCAATAGCGATACTGAAGTGGCTAACGATTGGCTGGACAGGCTTCTTGGTTGTGCCTATAGCCAGACAGACATTGGGACGGTAACGCCTTTTTCAAATAACGCCACAATTTGTAGTTACCCTGTCTTTTGTGCAGACAACCCGATGCCGTCAGGCATCGATCTGGGCGGGCTCGACAAGCTATTCAAACAGGTCAATGAGGGCAAGTGTGTAGAAATCCCAACGGCCGTTGGTTTCTGCATGTACATCAAACGGGCTTGTTTAGACTCAGTTGGCTTATTTGATGCCAAGTGCTTTGGGCGCGGCTATGGCGAGGAGAATGATTTCAGCCGTAGGGCAGTTCGAGCTGGGTGGCGAAATGTACTGTGCGGCGATACCTTCGTGTTTCATGCTGGGGGAGTCAGCTTCCGTAATGAGCGTGATAGTTTAATGACGCAGTCTGCTAAAACATTGGACCATCTACATCCTGATTATCAGGACTTGATAAAACGCTTCGTTGCTGGCGATCCACCCGCCTACTTGCGCCAGGCAGTGGATTTTGAATTTGCCAGGCGGCGGCTGGGAGTCTCTAAAATTTATTCCGAAATGGGATCGAACTCAATTAAGCCGGTGCAATTGCACATCGTCCATGACTTAGGCGGCGGTATTGTGCACTGGTATCAAGATTATTGTCAGGCAGATATCGCACGGATAAATCTGGTTCTGAAGCCTTATCGCAGGAACCCTACGTTGGCCGAAGGCCTTATGCTGTTCGTGAATGTGAATGATAAATATCCTATCCGTTTCTGGAAATTATCGGAACCGATACATGTCACCGTCGATACGCACTCGGAATATCGAAAAATAATTCGTGAAATTATCCAAGAGTACGGTGTGCAGGCCGTATTGGTGTCTTCACTGATTGGCCATGCTTTGGACATTATGGATACTGGATTGCCTACCCTGGTGATTAATCACGATTATTTTCCAACCTGCCCTGCGATTAACCTTTTTTTCGATGGGGTGTGCGGGAATTGCAATGATGATCGTCTGGCCCTGTGCATTCAAAACAATTCAGATTTTAATCCATTCTACAATCTTTCTGGAGACGAGCAGGCCAAGAAGGTGCGAACACAATTTTTGAACTTGGTCGTATCGGTTCCCATCGCGATGGTTGTGCCGAACCGCTCGGTCCGGGAACACCTGCTACGCATCTCACCGCAGTTGACTAACGTGCCGTTTGTGACCATTCCTCATGGCTATCTCTTGGATATGCGATCCATTCCGTATACTGGTTTTGTAGGTGGTCGCAAATTACGGATTGTGGTGTTGGGCAGGCTATCGGTCAGCAAAGGCGTTAGATTGTTAATGGATGCGCTGGATCGGCTAGTCGAATTTGCAGAGGTGCACCTTGTTGGAGCGATGGAAGTCGGCGAGCTATTTCGGGATAAAGCTGGCGTGCATGTCGTCAGTCAGTATTCCGTTGAGGAGCTGCCTGCTATTCTGACCGCTATCCAGCCCGACGTCGGGTTGCTACTGAGCATTTGGCCGGAGACGTTTAGTTATACCCTGAGCGAGCTTTTCTTGATGGCCATCCCGCCAGCCGCGACTAATCTAGGCGGTTTTTCAGATCGCATTCAGCCTGGTGAGACTGGCTATTTATTCGAGCCGGATGCCGATGCCTTGCTGATCTGCTTGCACGCAATCCATGAGAATAGGAATACGCTGAGAACCATTCGATCTAATTTATTAGCCATGCCGCCACGGTCGGCGCAAGAAATGGTGGCAGATTATCATCGATTACTGCCATTGGCGGGGGGCAAGGCGGAACCAGATTGGTTGCTCAATCCCCGGCAGGCGCTAGAAAATCAGGAGGCGGTATTGCTTTCCCTGGAATTGTCCCGGCAGTGGCAAGAGATCGATAGTCTGCGTCTGACTCTGGATATGCGCGAAGATCGCCTGCGGGCACTTGGCTGTCAATTGAGCGAAGGCCAGGGTGTTCTGGTGACACAGAAAGGCATCATCAGACAGTTGGAATCGGAACGTGACGAGAAAACCGACGCGCTCAATATTTGCAATGCCCAACTGGCGGAGATTTATGCCTCAACAAGTTGGGCCTGTTCCAAGCCTGTGCGTTGGTTGGGGACGGCATTACGCAAAGTCAGAACGGTGCGGCGTTGCCTGGCGCCTGTTTTGAGGCAGCCGACCCGGTGTCTTACCGTCGGCCTTGATTTGTACCGCGCCTGGCGGGTGGGCGGAATGTTCACACTGAAGATGGCGTTGTCGCAACTACCTCAGACCTATGCTGTGCAAACAGGGGAGCCCACGGACTCGCCGCCAGCTTTGCCGGAGATCATGCCTGCGTTGGATTGGCGCGACGCTGCCTTTCAGCGCTACCACACTTCATTTACCGACGGAATGAGAGCGGCGATTCGCGCCCGTATTAATGCGATGCCAGCGCCCCCGCCGATTTCCATATTGATGCCCACATACAACACGCCCGAGCCTATGTTGCGGGCGTCACTAGACTCTGTGCAAAAGCAGCTCTACCCGTATTGGGAGTTGTGCATTGCGGACGATGGCTCCACCTCGACGCAAACGATTGCCTTGCTGGAGGCGTACGCATCTAAGGATGGCCGCATCAAACTTCATATTGGCAAGGAGAATCGGGGCGTCTCCCATGCCACCAACAGGTCGCTAGAGATGGCGACCGGGTGTTTTGTCGTTTTGTTGGATCACGATGATATGCTTGAAGAGCAAGCCCTGTTCAGAGTTGCCGAAGCGGTACTGGAAGATGAACCTGATATGTTGTATTCGGATGAAATCCTGGTTTCCGAGGATGGTGCTTCAGTTCAGCATTTTATTTTTCGTCCGGTGTTTTCACCTGAATATCTGCGCTCACATCCCTATATCGTCCATATGGTCGGATTCAAACCTGAATTGCTTCGTCAGATCGGCGGTTTTGATGAAACGCTGCGGATTTCCCAAGACTACGATTTGATCCTGCGTGTTAGCGAACAAGCCAGGACCATTACCCATATCCCGGAAATACTCTACCGTTGGCGTACCCATGGCCATTCTGCCGGGCATCAATTGATTTCCAGTGTAATGGCGACCTCCAAGTCCATTTTGCAACGCCATTTGAGCCGTCGAGACGAGGCGGGGAAAGTGAACGATGGGCCGAGCTTAAATTATTTCGATGTGCGTTATCCCCTGGTGGCAGGTCTCAAAGTCGCCATAATCATTCCTACCAGGAACAATGGCGATCTGGTAAGAACCTGCATAGAAAGCATCAAGAGAACGGCAGGAGGAATAGTTTACGACATCGTATTGATCGACCACGATTCGGATGAGCCCACCTCTTTGGCCTATTTCGACAGTCTTGCTGTGGACACAAAGGTGCTGCGATATAGCGGTCCATTCAATTTCTCGGCAATCAACAATTGGGCCGTGGCTCAGTTGGGCAATGGGTATTCCCACTACCTGTTTTGCAACAACGACGTAGAGGCGATACATCCAGGTTGGTTGGAACGTATGCTGGAACTGGGTCAAAAACCCGATGTCGGCATCGTCGGGGCCAAGCTGTACTACCCTGATCGCAAGACGGTTCAGCATGCCGGCGTGGTCGTGGCCTGCTGCGGCGTAGCCGAAAATCTAGGTCGTTTTCGTTTGACCAGCGAAGATTCTATCGACTTGGGCTATATTGGCTCGCTGATCGTCAACCGCGAAGTCTCCGCAGTTACAGCCGCATGCCTGCTCATTCGCCGATCCGTGTTCAATGAAATCGGCGGTTTCGATAAAGCTCTCGCCGTTGGTTATGGCGATGTTGATATGTGCCTGAGGGTGCGGCAACTAGTATATCGGATACTATTCTGCGCACATGCGGAACTGCTACACCATGAGTCTTACACACGTGGCCGGCATCCAGAAGATCCACACCCCGAAGACAGTGCGCATTTTGTTGCCAAGTGGCCTGATGTTTTTGTGGCCGGCGACCCTTATTTCAATCCCAACCTTTCACCTGATAGCCCGAACTGGCAAGTGAGGCAGCCCTTGCTGTTTCAACTGGAAGTCCGGAGACGAAATTATCAGGCACTTGTTTCACATTGATTTTGGGTGGGAAGGAAGATAGCTGCGTGGGCTGTATCAATACGGCGATGTAGAATGCCGATGCCCATGAATAATACCGCCTCATCCCCCCTGATCAGCGTCCTGATGCCCGCCTATAACCACGAATCTTACGTGCGATTTGCGGTGGACAGCGTATTGAGCCAGACCTACTCGAACCTGGAGTTGATCGCTATCGACGATGCTTCCCGAGATA
>Ga0210013_1001408_pt1 | contig 14501 bp, 8 predicted proteins | sample CryGeymeta201506_FD_185553 | JGI IMG/M metagenome (GOLD analysis project Ga0210013, IMG submission 185553) | Groundwater microbial communities from Crystal Geyser aquifers in Utah, USA - Crystal Geyser metaG 2015-06 (SPAdes) (version 2) | ecosystem: Environmental > Aquatic > Deep subsurface >...
CCACGACGCAGATTTACACGCATGTGGCACGTGAAAGATTGAAGCAATTGCACGCGAAACACCATCCAAGAGGATAGTGGTGGAGGTGATCAGGATCGAACTGACGACCTTCTGATTGCGAACCAGAACTACTATCCATCAACTACAGACTTAATTGCATATTTGGCCCGACTTTGGCACACTATTGGCACACTTAAAGGCAGGGTGCTATGGCGACAATACGGAAAAAAGGGGCAGGCTGGCATGTGCAAGTACGCAAGAAGGGGCATGCCACAATCACAAAAACTTTCTCGATAAAGTCGGACGCAGTCAAATGGGCGAATATCGTTGAGAGTGAAATTGATCGTGGGGTCTTTGTAGATCGAAGTGAGGCCGAAGCTACCACTCTGAATGAGGCGCTTGCTCGATACTCTGCGGAAGTATCACGTCTGAAGAAGACTCACGGCAAAGAGAAGTCAATCATTAAATCCTGGCAGGGGTCGAAGCTGGCCAACAGATCTTTGGCAAGCCTTCGTCAGACTGATCTGGCTAAATGGCGTGATGCGCGTTTAACAGAGGTGGGGGCAGCTACCGTTCGAAATGAAATGGCTCTGCTGTCCCATCTCTTTACTATTGCAATCAAAGAATGGGGAATGGGTATTCCGAATCCGGTCCTTTCTGTTCGAAAGCCGGCCCCGGTGCGTGCCCGTGATCGACGGTTATCTGATGCCGAGCTGCAGCAAATCATAGATGCTAGCGAATCACGCGAACTGCCCGTCATTATCAAACTTCTTACTGAAACAGCCATGAGGCGAGGGGAATTGAGTAAGTTGAGCTGGGCAAATATCGATTTCAAGAATAGGACAGCTCGCTTGCTCGATACCAAAAATGGTGAAGACAGAGTAATTCCGCTATCAACCCGGGCCAAAGCGGCATTGGCAGCATTGCCGAGGCGGATTGATGGCAGGGTATTTGGAATGACGCCTGATGCGATAACAAAGGCATTCAGCAGAGCCTGTAGTCGTGCGGGCATTGAGAATGCTCGCATTCATGATCTGAGGCATGAAGCGGTCAGCCGATTATTCGAGAAAGAATTGGATGTAATGGAGGTGGCTAGTGTGAGTGGGCATAAGACCCTAAGCCAGCTGAAGCGTTACACTCATCTGAAGGCAGCTAATCTTGCAAAGAAACTTGGGTAGTTTTTCTAGAGAGTTTCCAGAATAGAGCATGAACTCGCGCAGTTTCCATACCAACCAACTGAATCGTAAAGATTAAATAATCGCACAAGCTAACTTTCACGGATGCTTGACACGTACTTTCACGGATGGCCAGCTTACTTTCACGGATATTTCAACGCTTTTTCAACACGTACTTTTACGGATATTCCGCCGTTTGCATGCCAAAAACTCAAAATCACTCCAATTTCGCCCCCAAAAGCACGTACTTTCACGGATATTTTCGCGTTTTTAGCCTGTGAATAGCCACGTACCTTTACGGATAAGCACTTCGTACGTTTACGGATTTAATGCCCCATCAAACTCATTGCCTGTACGGTTGGAGGGGCCACAAATCGCGTGATAAACAAATGCTGTGCATTTACGCCTTCAAGCCAAATTCATATTTTGGGGTCGCTCTAGATAGTCTGCAGGATGGCAGCTACTCGGCCGAAGCAGTCGTTCAGTTTTGCCCGGAGTTTCCCTGATACACAGTCCGCTTTGTATCACCATAACTAGACTGACCTCCTGTCCATGTGGAAAGTCGGCATCAGGTTTCGATTGGCTCCCCCAGTTCTAACTTAAAGCACGTCAAAATTGCTTAGATACCCTATGCCTGTGGCATAGCGGGAGCTTTGCTGCTAGATTGCGTCCCCATAATGCCAATGGATATAACAAGCTGAACTATGCAGAACACTCAACACCAAAACTTGGTCGGTTTTATCTGGAACATTGCCAACAAACTGCGCGGTCCTTACCGCCCCCCGCAATACCGACGGGTGATGCTGCCGCTAATCGTGCTGCGGCGCTTCGATCTGGTGCTGGCCGAAAACAAGCAGAAGGTGCTGGCTGAAAAGAAGCGACTTGAGGAGAAAAAAATCACCGGTCCCGCGCTGGAAAAGGCGCTTTCGCGCATTGCAGCGACTGATCGCAAGCAGGAGCTGTTCAACACCAGCGGCTTTACTTTCGACAAGCTGCTAGGCGATGCGCCCAACATTGCGGGCAACCTGATCGCCTATATCCAGGGCTTTTCCCCGCGTGCGCGCGACATCTTTGACAAGTTCGAGTTCGAGGCCGAGATCGCCAAGCTGGACGAAGCCAACCGGTTGTTCCTGATCGTCAAGGAATTCTGTTCGCCCGACATCGACCTCTCGCCCAAACGCCTGAGCAATTTGCAGATGGGCTACCTGTTCGAAGAACTGGTGCGCAAGTTTAACGAACAGGCGAATGAGGAAGCCGGGGATCACTTCACCCCGCGCGAAGTCATCCGCCTGATGGTGCAGCTCGTTTTTACCGGCGAGGATGGCATCTATGAAAAAGGCATCTACCGCAGTGTGTATGACCCGACGGCGGGCACCGGTGGCATGCTATCTGAGTCCGAGAAATACATCTGCGGAGACGGCCAGACCACCGGCCTCAACCCGGATGCACACATCGAGCTGTTCGGGCAGGAATACAACCCTGAGTCCTACGCCATTTGCTGTTCCGATCTGCTAATCAAGGACGAGCCGATCAACAACCTGATCTATGGCGACACCCTCGGCGTCAAGGATGCCAAGAACAAGACCAACGGCTTCGTGGCGCACGACGGGCATCCCGACAAGAGATTCCATTACATGCTGGCCAACCCGCCGTTCGGCGTGGAATGGAAGCCGGAAGAAGATTATGTGCGCGAAGAATTCCAGAACCTGGGCTTCGCCGGGCGTTTCGGCGCTGGCCTGCCGCGCATCAACGACGGCTCGCTGCTGTTTCTGCAGCACATGATCTCCAAGATGCATAATCCACCGCACATCGTGAAAGGCAAAAATGCGGGCGGTGACGGCTCCAAGATCGCCATCGTATTCAACGGCTCGCCGCTGTTTACTGGCGATGCGGGCAGCGGAGAGTCCAACATACGGCGCTGGATCATCGAGGGCGACATGCTCGATGCCATAGTCGCCCTGCCGGACCAGATGTTCTACAACACCGGCATCTACACCTACATCTGGATCGTCACCAACAAGAAGCCAGCGCATCGCCGGGGCAAAGTGCAGTTGATCGATGGCACCCGACACTTCAAGAAAATGGACAAAAGCCTGGGTAACAAGCGCAACGAATTGTCCGACGAACACATCAAGGAACTGGTGCGCCTCTATGCCGAACATGGGCACGGCGCACAAAGTGAAGTGCTGATGGAAGGAAAGCCCGAAAAACGCACTTGCAGCAAAGTATTCGACAACCGTGAATTCGGTTACCTCAAGATCACTGTTGAGCGCCCGCTACGCCTCAACTTTCAGGCGAGCACTGAGCGCATCGCACGGCTGGACGAGCAGAGCGCATTCACCACTCTCGCTAGCAGCAAAAAGCGCAAAGACGCAGCCGCCTACGCTGCTGAGGTAGCTGAGGGCGAAAAAATACAGCTTGCGATCAAGGCCACGTTGCAGGATATGGATAGCAAAGCCCTCTACCTCAACCGGCCGGATTTTGAAGTAGCGCTGGATTCCGCCTTGAACCACACAGACATCAAGATAAGCGCCCCGGTCAAGAAAGCCATCATCGCCGCATTGTCGGAGCGCGACCCGCAAGCAGACATCTGCCTGGATGGCAAAGGCAATCCGGAACCAGATCCAGACTTGCGTGATACCGAAATTGTCTCCTTACCCAAAGACACTGTGCTACCCCTGCCGCTGGGCTACGACAACGAAACCGGCCATGATGATTTGCTGGCACACGTGCGCGATCACTGCGAGGATTACCTCAAGGCCGAGGTGCTGCCGCATGTACCCGATGCGTGGATAGACCATGGCAAAACAAAAATCGGCTACGAGATACCGCTGACCCGCCACTTCTACGTCTATCAACCACCGCGCCCGCTGGAAGAGATTGCCGGGGAAATCAGCCAGCTCGAAAAAGACATCATGGCAATGTTGAGCGAGGTAGTTTGATGCCGGGATACAAGCCATATCCAAAATATTCATCGGCTGGTGTGCCGATGGCATGGGCGAAAAAGCGTTTGCGCTTCGCCTTGCAGATTAACCCGAGCAAGAGCGAAATCCGCCTCGCCGATGATGATCGAGTGTCTTTTGTCCCGATGGATGCCGTTGGCGAATACGGCGGTATTCGACTCAGCGAAGAGAAGGAACTGAGCGAGATTGGTAGCGGCTATACCTATTTTTGCGACGACGATGTGGTCGTGGCAAAAATCACGCCCTGTTTTGAAAATGGCAAGAGTGCTCTGGCAAAAGGTCTGTCAAATAAGACTGCATTCGGTACAACGGAGCTGCATGTACTGCGCGCTGACCACGATCAGATTGATCCCAGCTTTCTTTTCTATCTGACCATTTCCGACTTATTCCGCAAACTCGGAGAATCTGAAATGTATGGTGCAGGTGGGCAAAAGCGTGTGCCCGAGACGTTCATCAAGGATTTTCGAGCAGCGTTGCCGTCGCCTGACGAGCAGAAAGCCATTGCTCGCTTCCTCGATTTCAAAACCGCGCAGATCGACACCTTGATCGCCAAGAAACAAACCTTGCTGGAAAAGATGGCCGAAAAACGCACCGCGCTGATTAGCCACGCCGTCACCAAAGGGCTTGATCCCTCGGTGTCGATGAAGGATTCTGGGGTGACGTGGCTTGGTGAGGTGCCTGCACACTGGAAGGTTATCCCGATTAAGTTCTCACTGGATATGCCCATCACGGATGGCCCACACAGTACGCCGCAGTTTTACGAGGATGGGATACCATTTCTTTCGGCAGAGTCCGTGAAGAATGACCGGCTCGATTTTTCAAGAATGCGTGGATACATTTCAGAAGACGACCACGCTTTTTTTTCAAAGAAATACAAGCCAAAATTTGGTGATGTATACATGGTGAAGTCGGGAGCAACTACGGGTGCAGTAGCGAGAGTAGAAACTCACGATGAATTTAATATCTGGTCTCCGCTCGCTGTTCTGCGACCTCACCCTGATAAGTCAGTAACCGACTATCTGTTCTACGTCCTCAAGTCGAAACCGTTCTTCTATTCCGTTGAACTAAGTTGGAGCTACGGCACCCAGCAGAATATCGGCATGGGAGTGATTTCGAATATTCGCATGGCATTGCCGCCCTTAAAGGAGCAGGAGCAGATATGCCGCTACCTAGAGCCACTTTTGCAGAAAATCGCGGATCAAAAATCAAAGATTGGTTCTATGATTGATCGGTTACAGGAGTACCGATCAGCTCTGGTTACAGATGCGGTTACCGGGAAAATAGACGTGCGTAACGTGCCGTTACCGCCAGTCGCGCAGGCCGGAGCCTAAGTCCATGTCGCTGACCGCTCAGGGCTATTTCAACTGTCTGAAGTCCTACCTGAATACCCAACATTACGGTGAGCCCCAGGTCAAGCCAAACGAAATCGTCCTGAAGGAGAAGGTTTTCGTTCAGAGTGGTACCAAGCCCAAGGAATACAAGGTGACCTTGGAGACGACGGGCGAGGTGCTGGTGATCAAACTCGACACCAAGAAGAATGGATCGACCGTGCCGCTGTTCCACTTTCTCGACGACAACGCCAAGCCCTGGTCCAAGCGCTGTGATTTCGTCGTCTTCAACCTGCGTAAGGGCAAGCTGTTTGTCTACTGCCTGGAATTCAAGTCGGAGAGCATTCCTCACGACGTGAAGGATCAACTGAAGGCGAGCGTGGATTGGGTCAAGGCGCTGCATTCGACCGTCAACGCCTATACCGCGAACAATTTTCGCTTGAACGCGACTAAGTTCGTGCTGAGCGATCATCCCGACCCGACTCCCTATTTGGACACCGCCAGCAAATACCTTCAGCGGGATCATACGATACGCCATTACCATTACGCCGATCTCAATGGCATGGCCTTAGCCAACCTAGAAAACAGCAACGTAGAAGTGATTCGATAAGGGAGCAATCATGATCCAAGGGGCTCGTAATCTACCAGTGCATCACCTGACGATACGTGTGCCCTGGCATGATTCAGGCTGGACAGGAACGATCTGCAAGCAGTGCAGCGCAAATACGAGCTGTCCGGTGTTGCCACGCATTGCCACGGGGCGTGATGATGAATTCGAAACTGCGCACGCCGGGCAAAGTATCGAAAACCTTGAACGGCCGCAAATGCCGCCTTGCGTGGATGAGCATGGCACCTTCATGGCGACGTTTCCCTTGTCGATGCAGAAGAAGCATCCCTATGCGGAAATGGCGACAACCACACACGGCCACTTTGCCGAAACCCCTTATACGATACGCCCCTATTCGGCGGCAGGAATCCCATTTCGCTGGATGTTGCGCGAGCAGATGGAGGGCAACGAAAAATGGGGTGTGCAGAGCATCAAGGAAGATTTGCAGATCGCATACCAGTCCGATCGCGAACCTGATCTCACCGAGAACGAGCATTGGGACAAGGACAAAAAGACCTGGGTACAGGAAGGCACTAACCAGCGCACCATCCTGGATACATTTTTCAGTGCAGCAAAGCCGGATGAGTCGCTGGTGTTCTTTTATGCCAAGCGTACGCCCATGGCCGAGAATGTACGCCGAGTCATCGTCGGTGTGGGGCGGATAAAGTCGGTGAGCGCACCGGTTGAGTACCGTTATGCAGGAGGCAGCAGGCCGAAGGGGAAAATCAGCGGTTATCTGTGGGAGCGGAATGTTGAGCATTCTATTCGCCCGAATGGCGCTGATGGCTTCCTGCTGCCTTATCACCAAATGTTGCAGGTTGCAGAAGCGGACGACTCAGTTGATCTGGTTGCCTGCACCGCCTTTGCGCCGGATGAGTGCTTTGGCAACTATTCGTATGGCACCGAGCTGCTGCCACATGATGGAGCTATTTCATCGCTGTTGGCTATTGAGAAGGCCATCAAGGCGATGCGCGCCTATATTGATGCGCCGTGGGATGACTACCTTGCATGGATTGATGCAGAACTGAACCGGCTGTGGGAGGTTCGCGGTGCCTATCCGGGGCTGGGGGCAGCGTTGAATGCATTTGGTTTCGAGCACGGTAATTTGCTGGCATGGTATTTGGCCAGCCAGGGCGATGAGAAATTCGACCCATGGCCTGCGCTGGGGACTGTGCTGGTAAAACCAGAGAGCATGCCCAGCTACTTGCGCGAAGGCATTGGCGATACGCTGCGCAAGAAATGGGAAAAGCTGCCGGATGAACGGCGCGCCTTACTGAAGTTGCTGGCCCGTTTGAGTCTGTCCGACAATCAGGCAGAGCGCTGGTATCAGCCGACCGAGAGAAAGAAAGTCGGGATCACTCTGGATGATGCAACGATCCTTGCCAATCCTTACCTCGTTTATGAGGATGACCGCTTGCAGGAAGATCCCGTTGCATTTGCAACCGTGGATCACGGCCTGTTTCCGCCAGAGACGATTCGCACGGCTTTCCCTATACCCAAACCCAGTCTTGTTCACGAGGCGATCGACAGTCGCCGTGTCCGTGCCGTGATGTTGCTCACTCTGGAAGAGGCCGCGATGAGTGAAGGCCATACTTACCTGATGTCATCGTGGGTGGTTCAGCGCATACGCGAACGTGCATTGCAGCCAGATTGCCCGCTGGATGCAGACACCTTGCCCGTGATTGAAGATTGCCTGGCGCCCAAGATAGCGACCATTGAGGTAAAGGACAATCTCAAGGCGTACCAGCTGGATCGTTATGTTGAAACCTCGGCGCTGATCAAAAGCAAAATCGGCAAGCGTAAAACACGCAAACCCAACCAAGGTGAGCACAACTGGGCAAAGCTGGTTGATGCGGCGATAGATGAAGGCAAGCCCAAGAAGACTTTGGGTAAACGCGACATCGAGGCGCGCAAGGAAAAATCTGCTGCGCTTGAGGTGCTCTTTAAGTCTGGAATATCCGTGCTGATGGGCGCTGCCGGTACGGGCAAGAGTACATTGCTGAAAGCGTTGTGCAGTATCGATAGCGTCAAGACTCGCGGGATTTTATTGCTCGCACCCACCGGCAAGGCACGGGTCAGGCTTGAACAGGCGAGCGGTATGCAGGGGCATGGCAAGACCGTTGCGCAGTTCCTTAACAAGTTAGATCGGTACGATGGCAGAACCGGGCGTTATTTCGTGAATAGTGGGGCGGAAAGATCAGCCGTTCATGGTACGGTGATCATCGATGAATGCTCGATGCTGACCGAAGAGCAACTGGCTGCATTGCTGGATGCAGTAGAGAACGTCGATAGGCTCATTCTTGTCGGTGACCCCAAGCAACTGCCTCCGATTGGCGCGGGTCGGCCATACGTCGACATAGTCAATTTCCTGAGACCAGAAAATATCGAGAGCCAGCGCATTCGGGTGGCAAGCTGCTTCGCAGAGCTGACCGTTACGATGCGTCAGGATGCAGAGGATGGCGTAGTGCGCGAGGACGTTCTTCTGGCACAGGCTTTCAGCGGGCGGCCATTGGATGCTGGTGCGGATGAGATATGGAATACGGTAGCTTCCGGCAAGTCCAAGTTCATCAAACTTGTGCGGTGGAACAAACCTGATCAGCTTCATAAGATTCTGCTGGAAGAGTTGAAAACCGAGCTGTCTCTGAAATCAATTGATGATGAAGTCACCTTTGAGTGTTCGCTGGGAGGCGTTTATTCAGAGTATGAAGGTGGCTCGACCGTGTTCTTTAACACCAGGTACAACGGGCGACCGGGCGCATCCGAAAAAGCGGAAGCATGGCAGATACTTTCTCCAGTTAAGCTGTACCAGTACGGTGTGCCAGCCATTAACCGTGCCTTGCAGCAGCACTTCAGGAAGAAATTCATCGATATGGCTGCACTTACTGGGTACAAAAAGAAAATACCCAGTCCGGCAGGGACGGAGGGAATCATCTATGGTGACAAAGTTATCAATGTCATCAACAAGAGCGGGAGAAACTCCTACCCGGAAAAGGATGATTCTTATGTTGCCAATGGTGACATAGGCATCGTGACCGGCCACCGGAAAATGAAAGGAAGAAACTGGGCGCCGTATGAGATTGAAGTTGAAATGGCATCTCAGCCCGGGATTACATACAAGTACAAGCCTTGGGAGTTTGATGCAGAAAACGGCACGCCACCTCTTGAGCTGGCCTATGCACTGACTGTGCACAAGACACAGGGGAGCGAGTTCGGCAAAACATTTGTGGTCGTTCCTAATCCCTGTCGAATCCTGTCTCGCGAGCTGCTTTACACCGCTCTGACACGACAGAGGGATAAAGTGGTCATATTGCACCAAGGTGATTTCAGGGATCTGCTGCAGTACAGCAAGGAGGGGGCATCTGAAATCAATAGGCGGATGACGAATCTGTTTACATCTTCGGCGCCAGTCGAAATTAAGGTAAATAATAAATCGGTTTTCCTTGATGAGAGGTTGATTTACCTGACGGAAAATGGCGATCTGGTTCGCTCCAAATCTGAATGGATCATTGCGGATAAACTGAAAGCTGCGGGGATCAAGTACCAGTATGAGCAGCCATTGATGCTTGATGGTTTTGAACGCTTACCCGATTTCACTATACGTGATGATGACAGCAATACCGTCTGGTATTGGGAACACAATGGCATGCTTAGCGATGACGAATACAAGAAACGCTGGGAGCGCAAGAAGAAGGCGTACATCAAAGCTGGCATATTGCCTATCGAAGAAGGCGGCGGTGAGAATGGGACTCTGCTTGTGACAGAAGAGAAAGAGGGAACCGGTCTCGATTTGAAGGCAATCATGACCAACATCAAGGCGATTCAGGGGCAGGGATAATGCATAAAGAGATCGATTTCGAAAATGACATTGAACACGCGCTGATCACGAGCGGCGGATATGAGAAGGGCGACCCGCATGGATACGATGCGGAAGCTGCACTGTTTCCGGCTGATGTCATTGCCTTTGTGCAGAAGACTCAACCCAAGATTTGGGATCGGTTGACGCAACTGGATGCGGGAAAGGCGGCGTCCATGCTTCTTGACAGCTTGGTAAAGGAACTTGCTGCGAAGGGTTCGTTGGCAGTCATTCGAGAGGGCTTCAAGTGTGTTGGCAAGACGGTGCGTATGGCCTACTTTGCCCCGAATACCGGGCTTGACCCATCGGCGACCGAGCGTTATGAGGACAATCGCCTGACCGTCGTGCGGCAGGTAAAAACGAAAAGCGGCGCGATACCCGATGTGGTGTTGGCGGTGAATGGCTTGCCGGTGGCGACGCTGGAGCTGAAGAACCCGATGTCGGCGACGCGCTGGAACGTGGAGAACGCAAAGTACCAGTACCGTTTCGAGCGTGACCCCAAGGAGCTGCTGTTCGCCTTCAGGCAGCGCTGTCTGGTGCATTTCGCGGTGGATACCGAACTGGCTTTCATGACCACTCGGCTGGAAGGCAAGGATACATTTTTCCTGCCGTTTAACCTTGGCGATCACCACGGTGCAGGCAATCCGCCAGCCGCAGGCGATGTGCGTACGACTTATCTCTGGCACAAGGTGCTGACGCGCGACAGCCTGATGGATATCCTCGCGCGCTTCATCCATCTGGCAGTCACAGAAACGACCGTGGCGACCGAAAAAGGGATCAAGCGCCACCGCAAGGAAGAGATGATCTTTCCGCGCTATCACCAACTGGATGCGGTGCGCACCCTGACCGTGCATGCGCAGGCGCACGGCTCCGGCCACAATTACCTGATCCAGCATTCAGCGGGGTCGGGCAAGTCGAATTCCATCGCCTGGCTGGCGCACCGGCTCTCCAGCCTGCACGATGCGAACAATGAAAAGATTTTCCATTCGGTGGTGGTTATCACCGACCGGCGCGTGCTGGACCAGCAGTTGCAGGACACCATTTTTCAGTTCGAGCACAAGCTTGGCGTGGTACAGAAGATAGACGAGAACACGCAGCAACTCGCCAAGGCACTGTCGGACGGTGTGCCTGTCATCATTTCCACCATCCAGAAATTCCCCTTCATCACGCAGGCAATCCGCACGATGGAGACCAACGGCAAGACGGTGGCGATTTCGACCGCCGGCAAGCGCTTTGCCGTCATCGTCGATGAGGCGCACAGCTCGCAAAGCGGTGAAACGGCGATGGAGCTGCGCAAAATTCTGAACAAGGACGGGATTGAATCGGCGATTGCAGAGCAGTTGCTCGATATGGACGATGAAGCGCTGAGCGAAGAGGCAAAGAAGTCATTGCTGCGCGAACAGCTCAAGCGCGCCAAGCAGCCGAATTTGAGCTTCTTCGCATTTACGGCAACGCCCAAGTTCAAGACCCTTTGCGTTTTCAATGAGCCGGGGCCGGATGGCAAGGCGCCATTCCATCAATACAGCATGCGGCAGGCGATTGAAGAAGGTTTCATCCACGACGTGCTGGCGCACTACACCTGCTACAAGCGGTATTACAAACTAATTCAGAAAGTCGAGGACGACCCGGAAGTGCCGCGCCGCAAGGCGGCGCGCGCACTGGCACGATTCGTGGAATTCCACGACTACGAGATCGCCCAGAAGGTGGAAGTGATCGTTGAACATTTTCGCACCCATACCCGCCACAAGATCGGCGGCCGAGCCAAGGCCATGGTAGTGACAGGTTCGCGCGAACATGCGGTGCGCTACAAGCTGGGATTCGACAAGTACATCAAGGACAAGGGCTATACCGATGTGAAATCGCTGGTCGCCTTTTCCGGTGAAATCACCCTCAAGGAATTCGGCGACAAGAAATTCACCGAAGTGGGCATGAACAACGGTATCAAGGAATCCGAGTTGCCGGAGAGGTTCAACACCGAGGAATACCAAGTGTTGCTGGTGGCCGAAAAATATCAGACTGGCTTTGACCAGCCGCTACTGCACAGCATGTATGTGGACAAACGCCTAGCAGGCATTCAGGCGGTGCAAACGCTGTCGCGGCTAAATCGCACGACGCGCGGCAAGACCGATACCTTCGTGCTGGACTTTGTGAACGAGCCTGAGGAAATCTACACGGCATTCAAGCCGTATTACGAGGTAACGCCCAAGGGCGACGACACCGATCCACAACAGCTCAATACCTTGGCGCACAAACTGGCTGGTTGGAAGGTATTCACTGCGGACGAAGTAAGTGGTTGGTGCGAAATTTGGTTCCGCAACCGGATGAATCCGACCGGCGGCGAACATAAGCAGCTGAACGCCTTGTTGGACTTGGCGGTCGAGCGGTTCAAGAAACTCGGAGAGGAAGACCAGAATCTGTTCAAGGGGCAGTTGATCAGTTTTCGCAATCTCTACGGTTTTATTTCCCAAATCGTTCCTTATCAGGATTCGGATCACGAGAAGCTGTACACCTACGCACGCTTCCTGCTGACAAAACTCCCATACACCGCCGACAACAAGAGGGTTCATGTCGATGACGAGGTGGAGCTGAAATATTACCGGCTGCAAAAAATAAGTGAAGGGGCGATTGACCTTAAAACTGGCGAACCTGAGGCTCTGTACGGGCCGACCGAGGTTGGCACCGGACAAGCGGATGAGGATGTCCATCTGTCAACATTGGTGGGTAAGCTCAACGAGCGCTTTGGCACCGAATTTACCCCGGCAGATCAACTTTTCTTTGATCAGGTACGCGAAACGGCGGTGGCCAATGAGCAACTGCGGCAAGCAGTGATGGCCAACAGCATCGAGAACTTCGAGCCCGTGTTCAACAAGCATCTTGAGAATCTGTTTGTTGAGAGGATGGACGGGAATGAGGAAATCTTTGTGAGGTTGATGAATGACGAGGCTTTCAGGGATATCGCAGCCAGCTATTTGATGAAGGCGGTGTATAAGCAGGTCAGGTCGACGGACGCGGAATCCAGCTAATTTGACTATGCCTTAACTGTTGGGGGATATTCATGCCAGTCGAGATAATGGATTTTAATACCGCAGTAGCTCGAGCTCATCAAGACGGGCACGTACATGCGCTGCTTGGCAATGGTTTCAGCCGGGCGTGTAAGGACGATATCTTTTCTTATGGTGCGCTATTTGACCGGGCAGACTTTGAAGGGCTTTCGCCTTATTGCAAAGCTGCATTTGATGCACTTGAGACGACAGACTTCGAGGCGGTGATCAAAGCGCTGAAAAGTGCATCAATTGTTCTCTCAACTTATGAGCCGGGCGCTAGCGATCTTGCCGCGCTCATGAATGACGATGCAGTTAAGCTGCGTGAGGTTCTTGTCGAAGCGATCGCAGGCAGCCACCCAAGCTGGCCTGGTGAAATCCCAACTGAAGCATACGCAGCTTGCAGGCGTTTCTTGTCAAACTTTGAGCGCGTTTATACCTTGAACTATGACCTCCTGCTGTATTGGGCTTTCATGCAGGATGAGATTGAGCCCGAACTTGATTGCGACGATGGTTTTCGCCATCCGGATGAACCACAGGATTACGTTACATGGGAAGTTGAGAATAGCTTCGACCAGAAAATCTACTACCTGCACGGAGCTCTACACTTATTCGATTCAGGCGCAGAACTGCAGAAGTACACATGGCTAAGAACTGGAGTGCGCTTAACAGAGCAAGTTAGAGCTGCCTTGGCTGCATCGAAATACCCCCTTTTCGTTTCAGAAGGCACATCGAGTGGGAAGCTGGAGCGCATCAAGCACAGTGGATATCTGCATCGTGGTCTGGCGAGTATGCCAAAAATTACTGGTTCACTTTTTGTCTACGGACTGTCGTTTGCTGAGAACGACGACCATGTACTGCGAATGATTGAAGTTGGCAAGATAGGCAATTTGTATGTCAGCATTTTTGGGAAGCCTGAAGAGCCACACAACACCGAGATTATTGCCCGAGTTTCCAAGCTGGCTGCGGCAAGAAACGCAAGAAATATTGGTAAGAAGCGTGCCCAAGGGCTAAATGTTCATTTCTTTGACGCCCAGTCAGCGCAGGTATGGGATTGATCCAAATCCCATCCATTCGAAACAAAGTAAGAGCGGACGTACAGAAATGACAACTCCCGATTAGTCGCTCCGTCCGCTTTGGCCGATGTGCTGACTTGGCAAATCTTCGGCCGATGCGGTCGATTGGTCGTGTAAAGCAATATGTAGTGGATGTGAAGCCGTGCCGCGTTCGGCTAATCGTATTTAAAGCTTTCCCGACGCTCTACCAATTCAGACAGAATGGCGAAAATGGCAGGTATATCCTCTTCGCCATAGCGACGTTGGATCGTAGTCCATCGACTTCCCGATTCGACTGTTGGCGCGCGTTTAAAACTGACCACCTGTGCGCGTTGAATTTTGACCAGGCGTATTTGCATCGGATTTGATCCGTTGCTGTGGATAAGTCTACCAGACTGGAATGGTGTAGCGCCTCCTGTTCAAGTGGGTGGATGAGTCGGGAGTGATCTCCCGGCTACTGTTTTAGAACGGCTCCTCCT
>Ga0210013_1001437_pt1 | contig 14287 bp, 16 predicted proteins | sample CryGeymeta201506_FD_185553 | JGI IMG/M metagenome (GOLD analysis project Ga0210013, IMG submission 185553) | Groundwater microbial communities from Crystal Geyser aquifers in Utah, USA - Crystal Geyser metaG 2015-06 (SPAdes) (version 2) | ecosystem: Environmental > Aquatic > Deep subsurface >...
CATGATTCACTGTGGCTTTTACTCTGGTTATTGGACGTTTGCAAGACAACCAATTTTACCAGTTTAAAGGCCATTTATCGTTTTAAATCATAGACTTACATCGTTTTTTGAACGCCGAAACTTTAGTAAACTAAAACTCAATTCGTATTTGGTTCAGGCAAACACCTAATTTCTGATGCATGTCAAATGCATACAAGCTGAACGAGAACCAAGCTTTTGCCGCGCGTCTAGGGCAGGCGCTTAAAGGTGTTGGGGTGCGGCCATCACCCGCCTTGTTGGCCAACGAATTCAATTTGCGTTACTGGGGCAAAAGTATCACCGCCAACACAGCCCGCAACTGGCTGCTGGGCAAGTCCATTCCGATGCAAGATAAGCTTCGTGTGCTATCAGAATGGCTGCATGTGGGTGCTGATGAGCTGCGCTTTGGTACGTTGGTGCCAGCAATCAAATCACCGATTGCCAACATGGACAGTGACGCGCTCACCATGCAAGACCGCGACATGCTGGCCAAGTACATCACGCTCTCAACGGCCGACCGCAAAACGGTGTGTGACGTGGTGCTTGCTCTGGCTGTTGCGGCATCCGTGCGAGCCCGTGGGTGATGGACAGTTGAAGAAATTACCCTACAAGTATCTGAACGGATTCGATCCGCTGAATTGAGAAATATCGGATCAAACGCGCCATTGAGATGGTTCGGGCTTTGAAAAAGGAATGGATATGACCAAATTTTTGCCGTTTGACGCAGCCGACTATCTCAATGACGACGAAACGATAGCCCACTACATTGCCGCTGCGCTGGAAGACCCGAACCCTGAGGTTTTCTTGATGGCGGTGCGCGATGTGGCGCGTGCACGCGGGATGACGCAACTGCCCCGTGCTTCAGGCTTGGGTCGTGAAAGTCTCTACAAGGCGCTCTCGCCAGGGGCAAAACCGCGCTATGACACGATGCTGAAATTGCTGGCCGCGTTGGGCGTCAAGCTCAACTTGGTTCCAGCTAGTTGAAATCCAGTTGGTGATGTTCAGCTTGGGCATGAAGTCCTGCGCCGGGCCAATGACAAAGCGCCAGCCCCCAAAGTTACAGAAAGTCTTCGATCAGGCGGGCCAGCAGTTCGGGCTGGTCATGGTGCAGCATGTGGCTGCAATCGGGCAGCTGGCGGATGGTGACCTCGGGCACGGCCTTGAGCCGCTCGTGAAATTCGGGCAGCGCGTACTTGCCCTTCCACCATTGGGCCATGCTGTCGTCGCTGGCTTCGACCATCAGCATCGGTGCGCGGATGTTGGCAAACACCGCCAGAATTTCGTCAACCCGGTAGAGCTGCGGGTTGATGATCTTGTGCGCCGCCTCGCCCAGAATCGTCCACTGACCCGGCGCGGTCTCGGCCGACCAGTGCGCTGCCAGCCAGTGCGCCTTGTCTGGCGACAAGCGCGGGTTGGTCTTGATCAACCGGCGCGCCACGGCGTCGAGTGTGTCGTAATGCCTGAGTTTGAGCTCGCCCTGGCGCAGTTGTTTGAGCTCGCTGAGCCACTGCGTGTAGCGCGCTGGCGCCTGGCTGGGTCGGGTGGCGGGCAGGCCAAAGCCTTCCAGGTTGATGAGTCGACGCACCCGCTCGGGCCGCACCGCCGCATACAGCATGGCGACATTGCCGCCCATGCTGTGGCCCACCAGGTTTACCGGCGTGTCGGCGCAGTAATGGTCGAGCAGCGCGTCCAGATCAGCGATGTAGTCCGGAAACCAAAACGTGTCCGCGCCCACGGCGTTTGTTAACCCAAAGCCGCGCCAGTCGGGGGCGATGATGAAGTGCTCCCGCGCCAGCGCGTCGACCATGAACTGGTAGCTAGCGGCCACGTCCATCCAGCCGTGCAGCAGCACCAGCGGGGTCTGGCCTGGCTGGGGCTCGCCCCACAGGCGCACGTGGTAGTCCAGGCCACGGATAGGTACAAACGCGCTACGCGAAATTCGTTTTATTGGGTACATTCAGCCGATCTTACGAAAGAGTCACCATGTCCGTCAGTCAACGTAGCGACAGTGCGCCAAGCAAGGTGCCACTGGCCGCCCCAGCCACGCAACCCGAGTGGAACCTGCCGCCAGCATACCAGCGACTGCACCGCGATTTCGTCTGGCAGGTACCCGAGTTTTTCAACATGGCCAACGCCTGCTGCGGGCGCTGGGCGGCGCTACCAAATGCTTCGACAAAAGTAGCTGTTCGCGCTTATTCTACGGGGGCTGAAGGCACTTTTTATACATATTCCGAGCTGCAGGATCAGGCCAACCGGCTGGCCAACGCGCTGGCGGCGCTGGGCGTGGCGCGCGGCGACCGGGTCGCCATCGTGCTGCCGCAGCGCTTTGAAACGGCGGTGGCCTACATGGCGGTGCTGCAGATGGGCGCGGTGGCCATGCCGTTGTCGCAACTGTTTGGCCCCGAGGCGCTCGAATTTCGCCTGCAAGACAGCGAAGCGGTGGTGGCCATCGGCGACGCGCAAACGCTGCCTGGGCTGGCCTCGGTGCGTGGGCGTTGCCCCAGTGTGCGCAGCGTCGTCGGCGTTTGGGACACCACCGCCCCGCAGCATCTGGCCGACCAGGACTACCAGGCGACGCTGGCGCGCGCCAGTAACGTGTTTGCGCCGGTAGCTACCCGCGCTGAAGACCCCGCCATCCTGATCTACACCAGCGGCACCACCGGCAACCCCAAAGGCGCGCTGATTCCGCACCGCGCGCTGATCGGTAACCTGACCGGTTTTTTATGCAGTCAGAATTTTTTTGGTTTTATAGAAAATCAGCCTCCAGCCCAGGTGGAGAAAGCGCAAGCAGCTCACATTTTAATGAGCGCCCAGGCGGCTTCTGTCGATGCCTTGCCCGCTACCGATGCCGTATTCTGGAGCCCCGCCGACTGGGCCTGGACCGGTGGCCTGATGGACGCCTTGCTGCCCACGCTGTACTTTGGCCGCCCCATCGTCGCCTTCAACGGCCGCTTCAGCCCGCAACTTGCGTTTGAACTGCTGCGCGACTGCGCTGTCACGCACACCTTTTTGTTTCCGACCGCGCTCAAGGCCATGATGAAAGCCTACCCCGGCAGCGCCCAGGCCACGGCGCGTGTGCAGTTTGGCCTGCAGTTGCAAGCCATCATGAGCGCCGGCGAGGCGGTGGGCGACGCGGTGTTTGACTACTGCCAGGCGCAGTTGGGCGTGACTGTCAACGAGATGTTTGGCCAGACCGAGATCAACTACATCGTCGGCAATTCGTCGGTGGTGTGGCCGCCCAAACCCGGCAGCATGGGCTTTGGCTACCCCGGGCACCGGCTGGCGGTGATCGACGACGACGGCGTCGAATGTGGCCCCGAGGTGGTGGGTGAGGTGGCCGTCAACCGCCATGACGTGCACGGCCAGCCGGACCCGATCTTCTTTTTGGGCTACTGGAAAAACGAACACGCCACGCACGACAAATACACCGGCAACTGGTGCCGCACCGGTGACCTGGCTCGGCGCGACGCGCAAGGCTACCTGTGGTACCAGGGCCGCAGCGACGATATGTTCAAGGTGGCCGGCTACCGCATCGGCCCGGGCGAGATCGAGAACTGCCTGGTCAAACACCCGGCGGTGGCCAACGCCGCGGTGGTGCCCAAGCCCGACCGCGAGCGTGGTGCGGTGGTCAAGGCGTATGTCGTACTTGCTCCTGAGTTTGTAACTGCTCGCGCAAGTGATACAAGGGCTAGAGGCCAATTTGATGCTGAACTGGTGATGCAGCTGCAAGCCCATGTCAAAGGCCTGCTGGCCCCCTACGAATACCCCAAAGAGATCGAATTTGTTGACGCACTGCCGATGACGACCACCGGCAAGGTGCAGCGCCGGGTACTGCGCCTGCAAGAGCAAACGCGCTTTGCCCAGGCCAAGGAATGAGGCCGCAGCATAATTGCCCTGTTGAATCGACTGGAGAGCATTGCAATGGTTTATAAACTTTTGATTGTTGACGACAGCAAGGTGTCGCGCATGATGATCCGCAACAAGGTGTCGCAGTTGCAGCCTGACTGGGACGTGCTGGAAGCCGGCACGGGTGATGAGGCGGTGGCCTTGGTGCGTGCCCACGGGCCCGACTTCATCACGATGGACGTCAACATGCCCGGTATCAGTGGCTTTGACGCGGTCGCACAGATTCGCGCCTTTGACCAGCACAGCCGCATTGCCATGCTGACGGCCAATATTCAGGAAAGCAGCCGTGCCCGTGCCAGCGACCTCAATGTCACCTTTGTGCAAAAGCCCGCTACCGAACCAGCCATTCGTCAAGCGCTTGACTATTTTCTGGCGCAATCATGACTTTGACCGAACTTGAACTTGACGCCTTGGTCGAGGTATTCAACGTTGGCGTCGGTCAGGCGGCCAGCGCGCTGAGCCAACTCGCCGGCGACACCGTGCGCCTGAACGTGCCCAAAGTGGAAATGCTCACAAAACAAGGGGTCAGCAGCGAACTCACGGCGCAAGGTGCGGGACGCATTTGTGCCGTCAAGCAGGAGTTCAGCGGCGTGCTCAACACTGAGGCGGTGTTGATGTTTCCGGTGCAGCAAAGCCTGCAACTGGTGCAGATGATGGTGGGCGACGACGTGCCGCTGGAGCAGCTCGGCGAAATGGAGCAGGAAGCGCTGGCCGAAATTGGCAACATCCTGCTCAACTCTGTTGTCTCAGGCGTTGCGGATGTGCTGAAGCTGCGTTTTGAGGGCTCCTTGCCGTGCGTTGCACTCGGTCCGGTGCAAGACGTCCTGGGCGCGCAGGGCAGTCTGGACGACATGGTGCTGAGTCTGCAAATTGACTTTGCCATCGACGCGCTGGAGATTCAGGGATTTTTGGTGTTCATGCTCGACGTGGAGTCGGTTGCATCGCTGAAGTCAACCGTACGGGCATTTCTGGAGTCGCTGTCGTGAACGCGCCCCTTACTCCGGGCTGCGATTGCCCGCCGTGGTCGGCGTGGGTGCTTGACCACCTCCAGCTGGGTTTGCTGGTGCTCGATGCCGAGCAGCGCGTGGTCTTTGCCAACCGGTGGTTTCTCCAGCACACCGGGTTGACCGCACCAGCGTTATTGCAGCGCCAGCTCGACGAGGTGTTTGAACAGCTCAAAGGCAGCGCGTTTCTCTATTCGCTAACGCAGGCGGTGGCCAGCGGCTTCCCGACCTTGCTGTCGCAAACCTTGCATCCAGCGCCCTTCCCGTTGTATTTGTCGGCGGCACAGCGGGATCAGGACAAGCTGCTGCGCCAGTCGATCCGGATCATTCCCGCTGGCTTGAGCCAGGTGGGGTCAATGGATCAGCGCTACACCTTTATCCAGATTACGGACGTCACGCAGTCGGTGATGCGTGAGCGTTTGCTCAAGGCGCAGGCCAGCAAGCTCAAGGCGCTGGCCAACGTGGACGTTCTCACTGGTCTGGGGAACCGCCGTTTGCTCGACGACAGTTTGCCGCAGTTGGTGCGATTGGTGGGTAAGCAGGGCGCAGCGTTGTCATTGGTGATGTTTGATATTGATTACTTCAAGCAATTCAACGATACCTACGGGCATTTGGCCGGGGACGATTGCCTGCGTCAGGTCGCGGGCGTGCTGCGCCAGGTTTTTCGCCGCCCGGCCGACCTTGTTGTGCGTTTTGGCGGCGAGGAACTGGTCGCCGTGCTGCCCGAAACCGAACTCGATGATGCGCTTGCGTTGGCTAACCAGGTGCTGCAGCAGGTGCGCGATCTGGCCATTGTCAACGCCGGCAGCCGGGTTGCCAAGGTGGTGACCCTCAGCGCGGGTGTGGCCGTGCTGCAACCGGGCACCGCATCGACGCCAATGAACCTGTTGCAGCAGGTTGACCAAGTCATGTACGCGGCCAAAAGCGCTGGGCGCAACCAGGTCTGCTGGCAGCCCGAAGCACAGTAGCATTGCCTGCCGCGGTGCGCTGCGGTCATTGGCCTTGATCCTGACCGGGCAACGCGCTGCGCTTTACACTGCTGACCGTCAAAAACTCTGCGTTTTTTCTGCCATGAAAACCATTCGATTAGGTCAAAGCGACCTGCATGTCACCGCCATTTGCCTGGGCACCATGACCTTTGGTGAGCAGGTCGACGAAGCCACCGCTTTTGACATACTGGACCGCTCGCTGGCGCGTGGCGTCAACTTCATTGACACGGCCGAGATGTACGCCGTGCCACCGCGCGCCGAGACTTTCAATGCCACCGAAAAAATCATCGGCAATTGGCTGGCCAAGCGACCGGGGGCGCGGCAAAAGCTGGTGATTGCCACCAAGGTGGCCGGGCCGTCGCGCGGCATGCCCTGGATTCGCGGTGGCAGCCCGGACCTGACCGCTGCCGACATCATCGCGGCTTGCGACGCTAGCCTGCAGCGCCTGCAAACCGACGTGATCGACCTCTACCAGATTCACTGGCCGGTGCGCAGCGTGCCAGCGTTTGGCGGCATTTACTACCAGCCCAGGGATGACGAAGGCACCAGCATCCACGCCCAGTTAGAGGCCTTGGGCACGCTGGCCAAGGCGGGCAAAGTGCGTGCTGTGGGCTTGTCCAACGAAACGCCATACGGCGTGCACGAGTTCGTGCGCCTGGCAGAGCAACATGGTTTGCCGCGGGTGGCCACGGTGCAAAACCCATATTGCTTGCTCAACCGCACCGCTGAAAATGGACTGGACGAAACCATGCATCGGCTGAACGTGTCGCTGCTGGCGTATTCGCCGCTGGCTTTTGGGCTGCTTACCGGCAAGTACGACGCGCAGGGATTGACCGGCGTCGATGTGCCTGACCAGGCGCGTTTGAAGAAATTTGAGTCGTCGCGCAAGCAGCGTTGGGGCCGCCCCGAGGCGTTAACGGCGGCCAAGCGCTACAACACCATGGCGCGTGATCATGGACTGACGCCGACACAGCTGGCGCTGGCGTTTTGCTATGGCCAATGGCGCGTGGCCAGCACGATCATTGGTGTGACGTCGGTGGCGCAGCTTGACGAGTGTCTGGACGCGTGGGGAACCACCCTCAGCCCCGAGCTGCTCGAAGCCGTCGACGCCGTGCGCTGGGAACTGCGCGATCCGGCGCAGTGATCTCAAAATCAATTGGAATCTGACCCCAATTGTTCACAATTGTTCACCAATTGTTTTGCCAACTTTTGAATGGCCAAACACGTTTCTGAAACCCGGGCCACGCAGTGGCTCAGGGCGCGCAGGGTGGCATTTACCGAGCATCCTTACGCCTACCTTGAGCATGGCGGCGCGCTGCACAGTGCGGCTGAACTGGGTTGGGACCCGTTTCACGTGGTCAAGACGCTGGTCATGCAGGACCAGGATGCCAAGCCTCTGGTGGTGCTGATGCACGGTAACCGCAAGGTGTCGACTAAAAATCTGGCGCGCCAGATTGGAGTCAAGTCGGTCGAGCCGTGCGCGCCCGAGGTCGCCAACCGGCACAGCGGTTATCTGGTGGGCGGCACGTCGCCGTTTGGCACGCGTCGCGCCATGCCGGTGTACATCGAAGCGACGATTCTGGCGCTGCCCAAGATCCTGATCAACGGCGGGCGGCGCGGCTATCTGGTGGGCCTTGACCCGCGGGTATGCGTTGCGCTGCTGGGCGCCCAACCGGTGCAATGCGCGCTGGCCGAGGTGCTGACTTGAGCACGCCAGAGCATGCCGCCGGCGTCGGGCTGGCAAAATAGCGGCATTCGCCCACACGCGCTGGGCTTTTGGAGTTGAAGTGCAATCCATGCAAAGTTTGTATCCCTTGCTCGCCACCGTGGCCGCGTACCTGGTGGGTTCGCTGTCGTTTGCGGTGATCGTCAGCCGCGTCATGGGTCTGAGCGATCCACGTACCTTTGGCAGCAAAAACCCGGGGGCTACCAACGTGCTGCGCTCGGGCTCCAAGGCGGCGGCCGTCCTGACGCTCTTGCTTGATGCGGCCAAAGGCTGGTTGCCGGTGGCGCTGGTGGCGTGGTTTGGTGCGCCGTATGGGTTGGGCGAGGGCACGCTGGCCATGGTCGGCCTGGCGGCGTTTCTGGGCCATTTGTACCCGGTGTTTTTCAGATTTGTGGGTGGCAAGGGTGTGGCCACCGCACTGGGTGTACTGCTGGGGGTCAACGGCTGGCTGGGTCTGGCTGCCATGCTTATTTGGCTGGCTATGGCGCTGGTGTTTCGTTACTCGTCGCTGGCGTCGATTGCCGCTGCGGTGCTGGCGCCGGTGCTCTATGTGCTGGCCGACGGCGCGCTGTGGAGCATGAACAAAAGCGCCGCTCTGGGCATCGCGGTGATGGGCTTGTTTTTGCTGTACCGCCATGCGGAGAACATCAACCGGCTGATCAAGGGCACCGAGTCACGTCTTGGCAAAAAAGCCCCGCCTGTAGCAGCACCAGCGCACGCCGGTGCGCACCATGGACACGCGCACAGCCACGCCAAAAGCCACAAACCGGCCGATCGCGCCTGAATCCAAACCTGCCTCACTGCGAGCACCACCATGAAACTTTGCATTCTTGAAAACGATTCGCTTGACCCGGCTGTTGAAGCCCGGTACGTCGGCTACGGCGCCATGTTTGAGCGCTTGTTGCGCAACGCCGGTGCGACAGGGCAGTTTGATATTTTCAACACTGTGCACGGTGCGTACCCGGCGTCGTTTGACGACTACGATGCGGTGTTGCTCACTGGCAGCCGTGCCGATGCTTTCTCACAAGAGCCGTGGGTGCTGACGCTGCGGCAAAAGGTGGAGCAATTGCTGCAGGCCAAAAAGAAGCTCATTGGCGTGTGTTTTGGTCATCAGTTGATTGCTTTGTGCCTGGGTGCAAGGGTCGGGCGCGCACCGCAGGGCTGGGGCGCCGGGCGCATGAATTACCAGTGGAAAACGCCCGGGCTGCCGTACGCGCAGGGCCGCAGCGATATTGCGCTGCTCGCCAGCCATCAGGATCAGGTGTTTGACCTGCCCGAAGGCGCGACGTTGCTGGCCACCAGCGACTTTTGCCCGGTGGCGGCGTTTGCCGTGGATGACCATGTTTTCTGCGTGCAACCGCACCCCGAATTCGTCGAAGAGTACAGCGCGTTTTTACTGAACAAGCGCCGTACCTTGCTCGGCGAGGAAAAATACCAGTCTGCCAGCCAAAGCCTGAGCGCCGGCCACGACGGTGCTGACATGGCGCGCATGATTGTGGCGTTCATTGAAGGCCGACCAACCAGCGCAGCCTGAGCGTTATGCCGGCACAGTCGCGCTGGTTGCGCAGCTGCTGAGCTTCAGGATCAGGTGGTGGTTGATGCGCTCGCGCACCGCCGATGAAAGCAGTGCCGCGCGGATACCCACCTCGTCCTGCGTGGTTTGCAGCAAGACGGGCGGCCGGATGACAGCGCCCGTGGGCTCCATTACCACCGCCACCGCTGGTTGGTTGACGCGTTTGCTGCGCCGCGTGACGATGGCGATCTGGTCGTTGTCGAGTTGCACAAAAGTGCCGGGCGGGCACAGGCCTACCACCCGAATCAGCGCCTGGCCGACTGCGCCGCCGTGATCAACGCCAGTTTGCAAAATGTCTTGTGCTGATTCAGCGGCGCTGCGGCCCTCGCGCGATTCCCGTGGGCTGATCATCGCGGCGTAGCGGTCCACCACCTGCAGGATGTAAGCCAGACGCCGCGCGGGTACCAGCATGCTTAAGGGGACGTTGGGGGCGCTGGCTTCGGCATGATGGAACTCGACGATTTCAAGCCACAGCGCGTCGTCGACGCCCTTGTTTTTGAGTATTTGCGCGCTGCCCAACGGGTGTGCGTCGATGGCGGTTTGTTGCTCTGGTGTTGGTCGGCCGGTTTGCTTGGCCATCGCGTTTTGCATTTCCGTCATCGACACGTTCATCGTCAGGGCGGCGTGCACCAGGCTATTGCGCTGGGCCTCGGGAAGGGCAAAGTCAGCTGCAATCAGGTGGCACAGCACGGCGCACACCAGCGCGTGTGAGGCGCTGTAACCGACCAGTGAGTTGGTTGCCAGCTGAAACAGCAGGTACAGCCCGACGTCGGCATCTTGTTTGAGCAGTTCCTGGAGCCATCGGTCGTATTGCTGTGCCCGCAGCGGGAATTCCTGCACACTGTCAGGGTGGGTCAGCAGCATGGCCAGGCCCGACTCGAGGTCGGCCCAAAGCCCGAGCAGGTCCTCGTACTCGTCTGGCGAGGCTACGATCAGGCTCATGCGTGTGCCCGGATGACCGGCTGGTCAGTCACGAAAATTGTCAAAACTTAAGGGAATGTCAGCGATCTCTTTTTTCAGCAAAGCCATGGTCGCCTGTAGGTCGTCGCGTTTGGCGCCACTGACACGCAGCTTGCCGTCCTGAATGGCCGCTTGCACTTTGATCTTGCTGTCTTTGATGATGCGCTGCATTTTTTTGGCCAGTTCGGTTTCAATGCCGTCACGCACCTTGATCAGCACCTTGACCTTGTCGCCGCCCATTTTTTGCACGTCGCCCTTGTCCAGAAAACGCACGTCGACACTTTGTTTGGTGAGTTTGTTGCGCAGTACGTCTTCGATCTGGCTGAGCTGAAAGTCGGCGTTGCCGATCAGGGTAATCTCCTTGTCTTTGAGTTCGATGGCGGCGGGCGTGCCTTTGAAGTCAAAGCGCGTTGAAATCTCCTTACTGGTGTTTTCCACGGCGTGTTTCAGGTCCACCATCTTGGCTTCGCAAACGGTATCAAAAGAGGGCATGGTTGGTCTCGGTAAATGTTCGACAATCCGGCGATGTTAGTCCAGAAAAATGTGCCGCTGCAGGCGCTCAACACCTTTCACATTGTGGCCCGGGCCAACGCGCTGGCATGCATCACCCATGAGGAAGACGTCCACGCGCTCCTGAATGACCCGCAATGGGCGCCAGCGCCCAAGTTTGTTCTGGGCGGGGGCAGCAATATTGTTTTAACGGGTGATGTCAAGCCGCTGGTGCTCAAGGTCGAGGTCATGGGCCGGCGCCTGGTCGGCGAGACCGCCCGGCATTTCATTGTCGAAGCGGGTGCCGGCGAGAACTGGCACGATTTTGTGGCGTGGACGCTGGCGCAGGGCTATGCCGGTCTGGAAAACATGGCCTTGATCCCCGGTACAGTCGGCGCCGCACCGGTGCAAAACATTGGCGCCTATGGTGTCGAGTTGCAAGACCGCTTTGACAGCCTGGAGGCGATCGATTTGCAGCGCGGCGAGGTGTTTACCCTGAATGCGGCGCAGTGTGCTTTTGGTTACCGTGATTCTGTCTTTAAGCATAGCAGTGCAGGCAATGCAGACAAGGGCCAGAAGGCGATTGGCCTCAAAGACCGGGTGTTGATATTGCGTGTGCGCTTTGCCTTGCCCAAGGCTTGGCGGCCGGTCTTGGGCTATGCGGATATTGACAAAAAAATAGCCGAAGAGGCGTGCAGTCAACCCACCGCGCAGCAGCTGTTTGACTGGGTCTGTGCCATCCGCCACGCCAAGTTGCCCGATCCGGCGGTGATCGGCAATGTGGGCAGTTTTTTCAAGAATCCGACTGTCTCCAGCGAGCAATGCGTCGACATCATCGCACGTGACCCCAAGGTGGTCTCTTACCGGCTTGACGACGGTACGTTCAAGCTTGCGGCGGGCTGGTTGATCGACGCTTGCGGCTGGCGTGGCAAGACGGTCGGCAGGGCCGGTGTTTATGAAAAACAGGCGCTGGTGCTGGTGAATCGGGGGGCGGTGCAGGGGCATGACGGCGCCACCGGCGGCGAAGTGATGACGCTGGCCAAGGCGATCCAGACCAGCGTTTACGAGCGTTTTGGCATTTTTCTGGAGATTGAGCCGGTGGTTGTCTAGCGTTGCGATGGCTCGAGGCCCGTGAACGGCCCTGTGCTGGCACCGGTTTTTTGTGCCCTACCGCTGCCCCTGGCCGTTTTTGACGCATGATCAGGGTATGAAAAAAATCATTGTGCTTGGGGGTACCGGCTTTGTAGGTGCCCATGTTTGTGAAAAACTGGTGCGTCAGGGCTGGCATGTGACGGTGCCTACGCGTCGGCGCAGCAATGCCCAGTCGGTGCAGCATCTGCCGGGCTTGACCGTGCGCGAGCTTGATGTGCACGACGCCGCGGCCTTGCAGGACGCCGTGGCCGGTCATGACGCGCTGGTCAATCTGGTGGCCATTCTGCACGGCACGCAGGCTGAGTTTGAGCGTGTGCATGTGGCTTTGTCGCACACCATTGCGCATGCCTGTGCCGTGGCCGGTGTGGCGCAGGTGGTACAGATCAGCGCGCTGGGTGCCGACGCGCTGCAGCCGCAAACCCTGCCGTCAATGTACCTGCGCTCCAAGAGCGAGGGCGAGGCGGTGCTGATGCAGGCCGCCGTGGGCGCCGGTGCCACAGACCGCAAGGGTTTTGACCTGAGCATCTTGCGCCCGAGTGTCATCTTTGGTGAGCAAGACAAATTTTTGAATGTGTTTGCCAAGCTGCAAAAGCTGCTGCCCGTGCTGCCGCTGGCCGGCGCTGGGGCGAGGTTTCAGCCGGTCTGGGTCGAGGATGTCGCCAACGCGGTGGTGCGCTGCCTGGAGGGCGCCTGTGATCAACCGTCACCGCGCATCATCGAGGCGGTGGGGCCAGAGGTGTTTACCTTGAAGCAGTTGGTGCAGCTCTCTGGCCAATTGGCCGGTATCGCCGGTGGCTTTGGCCGAACGGTGATTGGTTTGCCGATGTGGGCTGGCCGTTTGCAGGCCACGTTGATGGGGCTGGCGCCAGGCGAGCCGGTGATGAGCCACGACAACCTCGATTCGATGAAAGTTGACAACGTGGCCAGCGGCAAGCACCCGGGCCTGGCTTCGCTGGGCATCACGCCATCGGCCTTGCAGCCGATCGCGCAGGACTATCTCAGTCGCGCTTGACCCAAACAATCCATGAGGGCAGCATGCAGGCACGAAGTGCCGCCTTATGGATTATTTGGGTTTAACCTGGTCGCCAGTCAGGCTGAGCAAGTCGCCGCCGGTGCCCAGCGACAGCAGGCCCGCCTTGGCGTACATGCCCAGCTTGGCACGGGTGTCGACAATGTCCAGGTTGCGCATGGTCAATTGGCCAATGCGGTCGGCTGGGGAAAACGGCGCGTCTTCGACTTTTTCCATGCTCAAACGCTCGGCCGCGTAGGTCAGGTTGGGGCTCTCGGTGTTCAAGATGCTGTAGTCGTTGCCCCGGCGCAATTCAAGCGTGACGGTGCCGGTGACGGCGCGCGCCACCCAGCGCTGGGCGGTTTCGCGCAGCATGATGGCCTGGCTGTCAAACCAGCGGCCCTGGTAGAGCAGGCGACCGAGCTTGCGACCGTTATCGCGGTATTGCTCAATGGTGTCTTCGTTGTGGATGCCCGTGACCAGGCGCTCGTAGGCGATGTACAGCAGCGCCAGACCGGGCGCTTCGTAAATGCCGCGGCTCTTGGCTTCGATGATGCGGTTCTCAATCTGGTCGCTCATGCCCAGGCCGTGGCGGCCGCCGATGCGGTTGGCTTCCTGCATCAGGCTCACCAGGTCGGTGAACTCGACGCCATTCAGGGCCACCGGGCGGCCTTCTTCAAAGTGCACCGACACTTCTTCGGCCTTGACAACGCAGTCGTCGCGCCAGAACGGCACGCCCATGATCGGGTTGACGATGCGGATGCCACTGTTTAAAAACTCCAGGTCTTTGGCTTCGTGCGTGGCACCGAGCATGTTGCTGTCGGTGCTGTAGGCTTTTTCGGCACTCATCTTGTAGCCGAAACCGTGTGCGGTCATGAAGGCGCTCATCTCGGCGCGCCCCCCCAGCTCGTCTATGAACGCCTGATCGAGCCAAGGCTTATAGATTTTTAGCGCCGGATTGGTCAGCAGGCCGTAGCGGTAAAAGCGCTCGATGTCGTTGCCCTTGAAGGTGCTGCCGTCGCCCCAGATGTTCACGTCATCTTCGCGCATGGCGGCCACCAGCATGGTGCCGGTCACGGCGCGGCCAATCGGCGTGGTGTTGAAGTAGGTGACACCGGCTGTTGAGATGTGAAACGCGCCACTTTGCAGCGCAGCAAGGCCTTCAGCGGCCAGTTGCGCACGGCAGTCGATCAGGCGGGCTTTTTCTGCGCCGTATTCCATGGCCTTTTTCGGGATGTCGTCGTAGTCCGACTCGTCGGGCTGACCCAGATTGGCGGTGTAGGCATAAGGTATTGCACCTTTGAGTCGCATCCAGTGCAGCGCAGCGCTGGTGTCCAGACCACCCGAAAAAGCGATGCCGACCTTTTGGCCAACGGGAATGTTTTGCAGAATCGTATTAGACATAAAATTGGCCTCTAGCCCTTATAGAATAAGCGTGAGTAGCTATGAAAATTAATTTTT